>ERZ778517.2656-NODE-2656-length-9743-cov-4.046965_pt1 | contig 9743 bp, 9 predicted proteins | sample MGYA00510341_ERZ778517 | MGnify/ENA primary metagenome ERZ778517 (study PRJEB29527, sample SAMN07138964) | mouse gut metagenome | material: feces | host: mouse | place: China:Nanjing | collected 2016-01-25 ... | reverse complement strand
AATTTTGATTTGATTTCCCTCATCTTTTTCGGCGGACTCGGATACGTCCTTACAAAAGCGTCCATACCGTTGGCCCCGCTTCTTTTGGCAATGATCCTCTCAGGAATCATCGAAATAAATTTCAGAAGGACGATAGGCTTGTTCAATAATGATTATACGGTGTTTTTCACCCGCCCGATCAGCGCTTTCTTCGTTATTGTCAGCATATTGATTGTAGCGAGGATTCTTTTCAAGGAATTGAAGAAATACCGTAACACCGTGCATGGGCAGGAGTCCTTATGATTAAAGCAACAGAAATTTATTACAACGGAAATATCATCACCATGGACGGTAAAAGATCAACAGCCACCCATTTGGCGGTGAAAGGCGATACCATTCTTGCTGTCGGCCATGCTGAAGTGCTGCAATACAAAAATGAGGAAACCGCCTGTATCGACCTGCGCGGAAAAACCATGCTTCCCGGATTTTATGACGGGCACAGCCATCTCATGCGCGCAGGACAGCAATACCTATATTTTTTGGACCTTTCCCCTTATCCTTTGGGAACATTGCGTTCGCTCCAAGATACTGCCCAAAAAATCAAGGAACACAGCAAAACCAAACAAAAAGGGGAATGGATCATCTGCGGAGGCTTTGACGAAACATCCATTCGGGAAGCAAGGCACTATACCTTACGGGAACTTGACGAAATCGCCCCCGAACATCCGCTCGTCATCCGCCATATTTCCGGACATATCCTTTTGGCGAACAGCCTCGCTTACCGGCTTGCGAACATAACCGAAAACACGCCCGACCCCGCAGGCGGCCGCTATCAGCGCGACGAACAGGGAAATTTCACCGGTATTGTCGAAGAACCTGTCGCCATGGAGCCTTTTTTCCAAAAAGGACTGCCCATGACGGAAGAAAAATGGCAAAAAGCCGTCGAACACGCCTCTTCAATCTATGTTTCAAAAGGCGTGACAACGGCACAGGACGGAAATGTCACCCAAAGCATGTGGGACAGTTTTTTCAAAGCCCATGAAAAAAACATGCTCAAATGCCGCGTACAGCTGCTGCCCCGCTTTCCTTTAGGATACATGGACTTGGACAACTTCGGGAACACGAAGCCGGGGACGCAGCTGACCAAAGACAAGTATATTTCCCTGGGCGCTGTCAAACTCATTCAAGACGGAAGTCTGCAAGCCTATACGGGCTATTTGTCAAAACCGTATCATAAGATGATTTATCACGGTCTTCCGCACGATTCATGGACTGGCTATCCCACCCGCTCCCGTGAAAGCCTCATGGAACTGGTGCTGAAATTTCATGAGCAAGGCTGGCAGATCGCCATACACGGAAACGGCGACAACGCCATAGAAGATATCATCGCAGCCTTTGAATACGCACAACAGGAATATCCCCGCCACGACGTCCGGCACATCATCATCCACTGCCAGACAGTCAGGGAAGATCAGCTCGACCGTATGCAAAAAGCGAAACTCATTCCTTCATTCTTTGTCACGCATACGTATTTTTGGGGCGACAGGCATAAGAATATCTTTTTGGGAAAGGAGCGCGCCGAACGAATCAATCCCCTGCAAAGCGCACTGCGCCGCAATATTCCTTTTACCTTGCACAACGATACCTATGTTACCCCGATAGACCCTCTTTTTTCCGTTTGGTCTGCCGTCAACAGAAAAACCGCTTCCGGCGAGATTCTGGGAGAAGAACAGCAAATCGATGTTTACAACGCCCTGAAAGCCGTCACGATTTGGGGGGCATATCAATTCCATGAAGAAAAAATAAAAGGCAGCCTTGAAAAAGGCAAACTTGCGGATTTTGTCATACTTGATAAAAATCCGCTCGAAACACCGAAAGAAACCATTAAAGACATCGCCGTCCTTGCAGCCGTTATCGGCGGAAAATGCGTTTTCGGCACGCTTTAACCCTATCACCCCCATGGAGAACATATGAAATTTATTGACAAAATCAGCACGGCAATATTGGGTATCATGTTTTTTTCCGCTCCGGCGGCAGGTTATGCCGCAGTTTATGCCGATGAAGCCGAAATAACGACGGCATGGCAAAGCGAACATGAAGCCTTCATTCCTTGGTACGCGAAAAAAATGCAATGGGATAAGGAACTCGGAATCAATTTGAAACTGCTGCATTTCCAATCCGGCGATGAAATAGCGAAGTCCCTGCAATCCACCGATTGGGCGGTGGCGGGAATCGGCATGAAACCGGCATTGACCTCGGTCCATGCCCATAAAATGCTGCTTATCGGCATTGCGAATAACGAATCGGAAGCAAACGCCGTTTATGTTCATAAAGACAGCCCGATTGTATCCGTAAAGGGACAACTCGCTGAATATCCCGGACTTTGCGGTTCCAAAGAATTGATTGCAAACAAAACCGTTTTGTACACGAAAAATACTTCCGCGGAGTTATTGCTTGATGTTTGGCTCGACCGTTTCGATTTGACAAAAAGCGATTTAAAATTGAAAAGCTTTGACCCGAGAGCCGCCTCAGGAGCATTTAAAGCCGGCATGGGCGATATTTTCGCCACATGGTCGCCTTATACGCTTGTTTCGGAAAAAAACGGATTTGTACAAATCGCCAACGGAAAAACGTGCGGCATTGAACAATATGTTTTTCTTGTCGCAAATTCGGACTACGCTTCCAGACATCCCGAACAAATTGAAAAAGTGATGCAGCTTTACTTCAGGGGCATTGAACGGATACTGCATGCGGATAAACAGGAAATCGCCAAGGAATATATACAGTTCTACAAAGAATGGATAGGGCAGGAGCTTGATATGGAAACGGCATTGCGTGATTTGGAACTTCACCGCATATATCCTTTGGCGGAACAAATCGGCATGTTCAGGCAAAATGACGCCAATCAAAGCACCGTGAAAAACTTCCTGCTGGAAATGATTGATTTTTATAACAGGCAAGGCGCAGTCAAAAGCGACGATCTGCCCCGCCTGCAGCGTTTGGACAATATTTCCGATACGTTCTTAAAAGCGGTGCGGCAGCTTCAATAACAAAACTTTCGCCCCATGGGGGAAACATTTTCCCCCATGCCCGCTATTTTTTTGTTCCGCAGCCGCAGAAGTAATTCAATTATCACCAATATATTAAAAAACATTGCAGGAAAGTGCGGAAAAAACGTTTCTGAAAATTTCCTCCGCAAAAAAACGAAAATTTAAAAATCAGATACAACAAAACCTAACAATTGACCATGGAAACAGCCAAACCGCCGAGGGACGTTTCTTTGAATTTCGCATTCATTTCCCGTCCTGTTTCGCCCATAGCTTCGATAGCGGAATCAAGGCTCACCCTATGGCTTTTCGGGTCTTCGGAAATAGCGAGCAAAAAGGCGTTATACGCTTTCACAGCCCCGACGGCATTACGCTCAATGCAGGGAATTTGCACGTATCCGCCCACGGGGTCGCATGTCAGCCCCAAATGATGTTCAAGGGCGACTTCAGCGGCGTTTGCCGTATATTCGGCACTAAAACCGCGGGCATGGGTCAGCATGGCGGCGGACATGGCGGAAGCCACCCCTATTTCCCCTTGGCACCCCACCTCCGCTCCGGCGATAGCGGCATTGTGTTTCGCCAAAAAACCAATGGCGACGGCGGCTAAAAATCCCTCGCGCACTGCCCTGTCCCCTATATGCATATCATAACGCATAGCATACAGCAAAGCCGGCAAAACACCGGACGCACCGCAAGTCGGCGTTGTGACAATAACTCCGCCGTCCGCATTTTCTTCAGCTGTCGCCATGGCGTAAGCGTTTAAATTCGTTAAAAAACGTTCATGAAAAATATTCAGCGTCTTCGCCCTTTCATACAAAACGCCCGCTTTTCTGTGCACGTTGAGCGTTCCAGGCAAAACGCCCTCTTTCGACAAACCCCTTTTCACCCCCATAATCATCGTTTCAATAAGATCATCAAGATACTGCAAAATTTCAACACGGGATTTCCCGGTTATGGCGGTTTCATTGTCAAGCAAAAGCTCATGCAAAGTAAGCCCTGTTTCCTCAAGACGGTTTTGCAAATCTTTCATGGACTGATAGGGATGTACGGGCTTTCCGAATTCCGGAGCTTTCCACCCTTTCCATTGGATGAAGCCGCCGCCCACGGAATAATATTCCCTTTCGAAAAGCGCTTCGCCTTTCATGTCCATAAGCGAAATCACCAGCGTATTGTTATAGGGAAAATCATGCACGACGGTATCGTAAATAATATTGCGCAGTGACAAGGTAATAGGAATATCCCCGAGCAGTTGCGTATAATGCTCGTCCGGATTATTGCCCAAATTCTTAAGCAGGCCTGCCGGACATTTTTCCGGGCTATGCCCTAAAAGACCCGCAAGCACAGCCGAACACGTGCCGTGTCCCTTGCCCGTGGCGCTCAGGGAACCGTATAAACGCACAAGGAAATGATCGGGCTTTTGGGTAAATTCCGGAAGTTTTTCACGGCATAAGCATAAAAAATCATAACCCGCTTTCATCGGGCCTATGGTATGGGAACTGGAAGGTCCCGGACCGCATTTGAGCAAATCGAAAATACTTGTTTCAACCGGGGAAACAATGAGGCTTCTTTTCTTATGTTCATGAAAAAGCGTGTTCAGGGTTGCCATAAGAACCTCCCAAAAGGCGTAGCGATACAAATTCGGCGTACTATGAGTATATAAAAAAAAAGGTTATTCGTAAACAACCTTTTTTCTTTTTTCAAGTTTTCTTTTTCAAAAACAAAATATCAGAACATTCCGGGAATTTTAATACCGCCGGTAATTCTTGAAACTTCCCTTTCCATGTCGGCTTTCGCAATACGGTTCGCTTCGTTGACGGCGCTGACGATGAGGTCTTGTAGCATTTCCACATCGTTTGTTACTTCGGGAGAAATAGTGATGGATTTCAATTCGTTCTTACCATTGACACTCACTTTCACCATGCCGCCGCCGGCACTTGCTTCAACAACGCGTTCCGCCATTTCAGCCTGCAATTTCGCCATCTTATTTTGCATAACTTGTGCCTGACGCACTAAATCATTCATGTTTTTCAAAACCATACTCCTTAGTTTTTTCTCTCATGCTTGAGGTCGTAACACCTATATATCTCCGCCCCAAACTCTTTCATAAGCAATTGAATTTGCGCGTTATTCTCAGCTTTTTCACGCAATTCGTCATCACTTACCAGTTCATACGCAACAATGGTCGACTGTATTTTAACGGTTCTCTGCAAAAAAGTACAGAGCAAATTTTCAAGCTGGTTTTTCACTTTGCCAAAAATTGTCGCTTGAGGTCCGGAAGAAACTTTAATAAAACACCGTTCTTTAGTCAACACAACGTTCAGCCCCTGCAAAAGAGGAATATACTCCATAGGAAAGCCGTGTTCCTCGCAATAGGATAAGAACGCCGTCCAATCAAGCGCTTCTTTTTCTTCCCCGGCAAGCGCGTTTTCCGAAAACAAATCCAGAAAAACATCTCCGCCGTGGGCAGACACGGCAAGGCGGGCTTCCTCATCGGAATAATCGCCCGGTTCTTCCGCTTCCTGAAAACCTGACTCGGAAAAAGCGTTTGAAAACGCCGTCAAAGGTGTATTGATGATATTTTCAGCGTCAATGGGAATATTTTTTTCCGGGCTTGAACTTTTAAACGCCCGATTTTGGTTTTCAGCCTGCGCCTTTCGGGCTTCTTGGATTTTCTGCTTATAATCCGGGACAATTTCCTTTTTCGGCTGTGCCGCTAAAGGGTTTCCGGCTGAAACATTTTCCGTATTTTCTCTTGTTTCAGCAGAAAAACTTTCTTTTTCAAGCGCGTTTTCTTTTGCAAAAACAGGGACGGCGAAACGTTTTTTTCCTTCTTCGCCAAGCCTGCCGGCATTATCCGCATCGCAAGGTTCTTTGGCTTTTTTAGCCTGCTCTATGATATTCTGAAATTCCCGCTTTTTGGCTTCGACAATCTCTGTTTCATCGGAATACGATTTGTGAGAAACTGTTTCCGCCCCCTTTTCCGCAAGAATGTTCTCGCAAGGGGCAGCTACTCCCCCGGCATACCGCCTTTCCGCGTATCCGGTACAAGAACTTTTTCAAGAGGAAGCAAACGGGGCAGCAGCGTTAAATTCAGGAGCAAAAGCTCAAGCGCGGCAGCAGGTTCGTAGCTCTGCAAAATACGGCGTTGGTTTTCCAAAACCATCTGCCATGCCGCATGCAGAAAAGCCGTGGAAAAATAACTTGCGTTTTCTTCAAGACGCACCACCTCACGCAAAGGCAAATCGGATAGAATTTCTTTTCCGGCTTCCTTGAGCATGAACAAATTACGCAGCAAACGCACAAGTTCCCCCAAAAAGAAACCGATATCAACACCTTCAGCCAGCACATCACGCACAAGCACAGTCGTTTTTGCGACATCTTGCTTCTGCATGGCCTGCAAGAGCCTGTCCATGACTTCAATGCCCGCAAGTCCCAAGGTCTGGCGCACAATACGGCTCTCCAGCCTGTACCCTTCTACATCGTCGGGAGAAAGCGCCAAACACTGCCCGAGCAAAGACATGGAATCACGCACGCTGCCCATGGCGCGGCGGGCGATAAGGGACAGGGCTTCCTCTTCAAAGGCGATATGTTCTTTTTGCAGAACGGAAGCCAAATGCTTTTCAATGCTCTGTTCGGGCACTTGTTTAAAAACATAGAGCTGGCAGCGGCTCAAAATGGTAATGGGAAATTTATGCTGTTCCGTCGTGGCAAGAATGAAAACAACGCCGCGGGGAGGTTCTTCCAACGTTTTCAATAACGCATTGAACGCTTCCTTTGTCAGCATGTGGGCTTCATCGATGATGATGACCTTATACCGCCCTTCCAAAGGCGAATAACCGATAGATTCCCTGAGCCTACGCACATCGTCAATGCCCCGGTTCGACGCTCCGTCAATTTCAACGACATCGACAAACGCCCCCTGCGTGATACGTCTGCACGCTTCACACTCGTTGCAGGGTTCGGCTGTCGGGGCGTTTGCGCAATTCAATGCTTTGGCAAAAATTCTTGCAAGCGTGGTTTTTCCCACCCCTCTTGTTCCGCTCAGCAGATACGCGGGCGCGACCTTATCCTGCAAAGAAGCGAGGGAAAGCACCTTTTTTACGGTATCCTGCCCCACAACTTCGGCAAACGTTTGAGGACGGTATTTTGCTGCAAGGGAAATATTCGCCATGACAAAAACTCAAATCAATAAGAATAAGGGGTAAGCCATTCTTTGTATTTAGGATTATTGCCCTGGACAATTTCAAAGAACGCTTTTTGCAAAACTTTCGTCACTTCGCCGGCTCTGCCCTGCCCGATAATGCGGTTGTCGATTTCGCGTACGGGGGTGACTTCGGCGGCGGTACCGCTGAAGAAGACTTCATCGGCGCAGTAAACCTCGTCACGGGTAAACTGCGTTTCAACGACTTCATAGCCCAAGTCTTTGGCAAGAGTGATTACGCTCGCCCTGTTGATACCTTCCAAAATGGAAGTGAGAGGCGTTGTTTTTATGGTTTTGCCGCGCACGATGAAAACATTTTCGCCTGTGGCTTCGGAAACGAAACCATTCGTATCAAGCATGAGAGCTTCATCATAACCGTCGCGCACAGCTTCGATTTTCGCAAGCACGGAGTTCACATAGTTTCCGCTTGCTTTCGCTTTGCCCATATGGGTATTCGGGTGCATACGGTTAAAAGAACTGGTTCTCACGCGCACGCCCATTTCGAGAGCTTCCGCTCCGAGATACGCTCCCCAGTTCCAAACGGCGATAATGGTATTGATGGGGTTTTCTCCGGGATATACGCCAAGGCTTCCGAAGCCCACGAAACTGAGCGGACGGATATACGCGGAGCTCATCTTGTTGGCGACAAGGGTATCGATGGTCGCCTTGCAAAGCTCATCAACATTATAAGGGCAGGGCAAAGCCAAAATCTTGGAAGAATTCACCATGCGCTGCATATGCTCGCGAAGCCGGAATACGGCTGACTGCCCGTTGGCGCACTTATACGCGCGGATCCCCTCGAAATATCCTGTTCCGTAATGCAAAGCATGTGTCAAAACGTGAATCTTGGCGTCGCTCCAAGGAACAAGTTCACCGTCAAACCAAATAAATGGGGTAGGTTCCAAACCCGGCATAGTATTCTCCTTTCACGGCATGATGCCTGTATGTTGATATCTTGTAACATAAAAGTATACGTATCTAAGCTCCAATGGTCAAGCATTATTAGGCATGCTTGGAAAAATATTTATACGCATTCTTAATCTTTTCACAATTTTGTAAATTTTTGCCTGTCTCCGGCGAATGGCGGATTTCCGGCATAATGTTCCCCGCACCTTCCCGATGTCTTTTTTTTCTTGCAACTTACTAAAACCTTTGCTAAAAATTTTCTTTCAACAGTATCAACCTTAAACAATACGGAAGGGAAAAACATGGATATCAATGCCTATTTCAAAATCAAAGAAAAAGGTTCGACAATCAGAACGGAAGTTTTGGCAGGTATCACGACCTTTATGACTATGGCGTATATTTTGGCGGTCAACCCAAGTATTTTAAGCGCGGCGGGCATGGACGCAAGTTCTGTTTTTGCGGCAACAGCCCTGAGTTCCGCCATAGCAACCGCAATCATGGCGCTGTATGCCAACCTGCCCGTAGGTCTTGCGCCGGGCATGGGGCTTAATGCTTTTTTCGCGTTCAGCGTTTGCCTCGGCATGGGATATTCCTGGCAATTCGCCCTAACCGCCGTTTTTCTGGAAGGTCTTATTTTCATTCTTCTGACAATCACCAATCTGCGCGAAGCTATTCTAAACTGCATACCTTTTGATTTGAAAAAAGCCATTTCAGCGGGTATCGGACTTTTTATCGCCTTTATCGGCCTGCAGGGTTCGGGCATTGTCATCGACAATCCGGCGACGCTTGTTTCCATGGGAAACATCACGAGCCCTAACGCCATTGTCACCATTATCGGACTTTTCGCCGTTTCCGTCATGTTGATATATAAAATCCGCGGCGCCTTGTTATACGGAATTTTATTCGCAACCGTTATCGGAGCGTTCTTAGGCGTTACCAAATTGGACACATTGTCCGCTTCAAGTTTTTTAACCCTGCCGAGTTTTGCGCCGACATTCTGGCAATTTGATTTCTCACAGGTTTTCACCACCGATATGCTCTTTGTTTTGACAACATTCCTTTTTGTCGACCTTTTCGATACGGTGGGAACGCTTGTCGGCGTCGCGACCAAAGGCAATCTCTTGGACAAGGACGGACGGCTTCCGGAAGCGAAGCAGGCTTTTCTGGCGGACGCGATGGGTACTTGCATAGGCGCGGTGCTCGGCACTTCCGCCGTCACTTCCTATGTTGAAAGCGCAAGCGGGGTTGCCGCAGGCGGCAGAACAGGTCTGACAGCTCTCGTCATCGCCGTTTTCTTCTTTATTTCTTTGCTCCTGGCGCCAATTTTTCTGCTTATCCCCTCAGCGGCGACGGCTCCTGCGCTTATCGTTGTCGGCTTGTTCATGATCAGCCCGATCAAAGAAATCGATTTTGACAATTTTTCCGTTTCAATCCCTGTCTTTATCACCATTATCGGCATGCCCCTCACGTACAGCATAGCCCACGGCATTGCCTGGGGCGTGATCAGCTATGTGATTATCAACATTTCCATGGGAAAATTCAAGAAAATCCACCCGCTGACTTACATCCTCGCCCTTCTCTTCATCGCAAAGTTCATTATTGAATAAACG
>ERZ778517.2655-NODE-2655-length-9745-cov-7.841383_pt1 | contig 9745 bp, 8 predicted proteins | sample MGYA00510341_ERZ778517 | MGnify/ENA primary metagenome ERZ778517 (study PRJEB29527, sample SAMN07138964) | mouse gut metagenome | material: feces | host: mouse | place: China:Nanjing | collected 2016-01-25 ... | reverse complement strand
TTTATCACATAAAGAATTTCAAAATGAAGTTAGAAACAGACAAACTAAAGGAACTTTTGCTACAATCATTTTAAAAAGTTTGAGTGAAATACCTATCTGTATACCTGCACTTAATGAACAAACCGCTATCGCAACCATCCTTTCCGATATAGATAAGGAAATAGCAAACTTAGAGGCAAGGCGGGATAAATACAGACTTATCAAGAAAGGGATGATGCAAAAATTACTAACGGGACAAATTCGGTTAGTAAAGCCACAAACGAAATCACTTGCAAAAGTCCGTAGAATACCTGTTGCTGCTCATATTATAGCTGGTCACATTGTAAACTCGTTATACGGTTCAAAAGGTTGGGGACGTACTAAATTGCAAAAATCAATACATCTGATTGGTTATTGTTGCCAGCTCGATTTCGGGAATGATTACATCCAAAATACGGCAGGGCCTGATGACCAGATTCTGATGAATTACATTGATGCTAAATTCAGACAGTACCGACACGTCAGAATTGTTAAACAAAAAGACAGCCAAGGGAGATGGCGTTACGATTACCGTCCCAACGAAGGATGGATAGAAGAGGTGGAAATTGCTTTTGAAAACTATCCCTCTGACATTCAAGATAAAATTAACGCGTTGCTTGCTAAAATCAAGTCTATGGATTTAGGCAGAGCAGAGATTATTTCAACTTTATACGCTGTTTGGAATAATCGGATTATTAAGAATGAACCCATTACCGATACTCTCTTATTAGAAGATTTTTATGCATGGAGTAAACATAAATTGGATTTTAACCGGGAATTGGTTTTTAATGGATTAAAATATATGCGTAAAGAAAGTATTGTGCCTACGGGATGGGGGAAATATATAGACAAAAAAGAATAGGATGACAAACATCGGAGCAAAAGAAATTGTAACACAGCAGAGAATTATTCGTTTGTTTGATAAGAATGCATATAGGCCTGTATACGGTGATATGGTGCATACCTCCGGGACAGCTTATCGGCTAAAAGGAGAACTTCCGTATACCTATATGGGCAATTGGAAAGACCGGAAGTGCAATAGTAATATCGAGGAATCGCGTTTAAAAGAATTTCTATCCCGAAAAGGATATTCTTCCATAGAGATAAACAGTGCATTATATAAACTGAAACAAACAGCAGGAAATATCGGTATAGGTCTGTATCATGCGAATAAAGAGGTCTACCGCTTGTTACGTTATGGCGTAAATGTCAGTTCCGATGTTTCCGAAAATAAAAAATACGTCCACCTGATAGATTGGGCGAATCCCTTAAGTAATGATTTTTATGTGGCCGAAGAGGTGACTATATATGGCAATAGTGAATGTCGCCCGGATATTGTTGTTTATGTGAACGGGATAGCATTGGCTGTTATCGAACTGAAACGAAGCAAGGTTTCTGTACACGAAGGAATCAGGCAAAACATACGGAATCAACAGCATGATTATATCCCTCAATTTTTTACGACCATTCAGCTTGTTTGTGCCGGGAATGATACGGAAGGATTGCATTATGGGGTGATTGAAACTTCGGAAAAATTTTGGCTACGCTGGAAAGAGCCATGCGGGGAAGTCGAAGGGAAAGCCTATACCCTTTCAAATATCACCCCGGAACAATATCCGAATGAATTGGAGCGTAGTGTGGTGCAGCTTTTTGAACCGGTTCGTTTTCTTGAGTTTATTCACGATTTCCTTATTTTTGACGGAGGAATTAAAAAAGCTGCCCGCCCTAATCAATATTTTGCCATAAAGGCGGCACAGCCGCGTATCCGGAACAAAGAAAGCGGTATTGTCTGGCATTCACAGGGAGCAGGAAAAAGCCTTACTATGATTTGGTTGGCTCGTTGGATTCATGAAAATGTGGATGATGCCCGCGTCGTAGTGGTTACCGACCGTGACGAATTGGACAAACAGATTGAGTCCGGATTTAAGGAAGCAGAAGAAAAAATCGAAAGAGCCAAAAACGGGACAAAACTGATTAGAATGCTGGATAATGCCAATCCCTGGCTTATCTGTACTTTAATTCATAAATTCGGTAACAAAAACGATGAAAGTCCGGTCACTGTCGGAAATAAAAAAGCCGGAAAATCTCTCGAAACTTATCTGAAAGAAGTAATAGAGAAATTACCTGCAGACTTTAAAGCCAAAGGAAATATCTTTGTTTTTATCGATGAGTGCCACCGTACTCAAAGTGGTTTTTTGCACGAAGCAATGAAGGCCATCATGGGAGATGAGGTGATGATGATAGGTTTTACGGGTACTCCCTTGTTGCGCACGGATAAAAAGAAATCTATCGAGATATTCGGGACGTATATACATAATTATAAGTTCAAAGAAGCTGTGGCGGACAGAGTCATATTGGATTTACGTTATGAAGCCCGGAATGTGGAGCAGTACCTTGGGAAAAAAGAGAAGATAGACGAGTGGTTTGACACGAAAACCGCGGCTTTAAGCAGAGTGGCCCGCTCCATACTGAAACAACGCTGGGCAAGAATGGAAAAGCTTTTCAGCAGCAAAGACAGAATGCAGCGGATTGTTGCGGATATTTGCCAGGATATGGATACCAAAAGGGCATTGTCCTGCGGATATGGAAATGCCATGCTGGTTGCTGACAGTATTTATCAGGCTTGTCGTTATTGGGAAATATTCCAAAATACGGAATTAAAAGAACATTGTGCGGTTGTAACGAGTTATGAAGCCAGGGCGGCTGCGGTAAAAGATGAATATACCGGAGTCGGCGAAACAGAAGATTTGACAAAATATGAAATCTACAAACGGATGATTGGCGACAAAACTCCGGAACAGTATGAGACGTGGGCAAAAAAACAATTTACGGATTATCCGGCTGACATGAAGCTGTTGATTGTAGTTGATAAACTGCTTACAGGATTCGATGCACCGTCAGCAACTTATCTCTATCTGGATAAAAAGATGAGAGACCACAATTTATTTCAGGCAATTTGCCGGGTGAACCGGGTGGATCGGGAAGAAAAAGATTTCGGCTATATCATCGACTACCAGGATTTATTTGGTGCAATTCAAGACGCAATAGAAGACTTTACGGGCAAGGCATTTGACCAATATGATAAAGAAGATGTAGAAGGGTTATTAAATAGTCGTATAAAGCAAGGTAAAAAAGAACTGGAAGATGCTTTGCAAGCAGTTGTAAGCTTGTGTGAAGTTGTAACCCCACGGGAACAGGAAGCATTTTTCTCTTATTTTGTATACAGTGAAAATACGCCTGTTGAAGAACAACAAAAGGAAAACGAAGAAAATGCGTCTAAGCGGGAAACTTTCTATAAATTGGTAAACACGTTAGTACGACACTACATCGACATTGCCAATGAAATGGAAAAGGCAGGCTATACAAAAGAAGAAGCCGCGGAAATAAAATGTGAAGTCGATTTCTATAATGATTTGAAAGATGAAATAAAACTGAAAAGCGGGGATGTGCTTGATTTGAAACTCTATGACCCTGCCATGCGGCAATTGATTGATAATTATGTGCGGGCCGAAGATAGTGAGGTTTTAGTTGAATTGGAGGATATATCTTTTTTGGATTTAATTGACTTGAAAGGAGAAGAAGCCATAAATGAACTTCCTGAAAAAATAAAAAAGAACGAACGTTCGGTAGCTGAAGTGCTGGCTGCTAATATGCGCAAGATGATTATCAGTGAACGACCTACTAATCCCGCTTATTTTGACAGTATTTCTAATTTGTTAAATCAACTCTTACAGGAACAAAAAGACGGGAAATTGCAGTATAAAGAATTGATAGAACAATTGATTGGCAAAATAAAGGAAGTCCGCAGCGGAGCCAGGAAATACCCTCCGTTTATTGATACCAAAGGGAAACAGGCTTTGTATGATAACCTCGATAAAAATGAAGATTTGACATTAAAAGTGCATGAGGCTGTTAAAAATAGCGCAAAACACGGATTCCGGGATTTATCGAGTAGCGGAGGCCAAAAAATGAAAGCTGTAAGAAAGGCGGTTTGGAAGGTCTTGCCGCCAGATTTTTCGGAAGAGAAATTTGAAAAAATTATGAATGTTATAATAGCTCAGGCAGAATATTGATATGCAGATTATAACAGTAAAAGATATTACCGCAGAAATTGAATGGAAGGCGATAAAGAATGTACATTTGACAATATACCCACCTGATGCCAGGGTACATGTTTCAGCTCCTGAAAAGATGAGTGAAGATGCAATACGTCTTTTTTTGATATCCAAACTGGCATGGATAAAAGAACGTGTACGTCAGATTCACCAGCAGGAGCGACAGACGGAAAGAGAATATGTGTCCGGAGAAAACCATTATTTCAAGGGAATCCGGTATCGGTTAAAAATAATCTATCACGATGCAGCCCCAAAAATAGAAATTCAGGGTACTCAATTTATCGTAATGTATATCCGGGAAAATACCAAAACGGAACGGCGGGCTGAAATACTGAAAGAATGGTATCGCGGAGAGTTAAAAAAAATATTGCTTCATTATATTGCAAAATGGGAACAATTACTCAAAGTGAAAGTCAATAAATGGGACGTAAAGCAGATGAAAACCCTGTGGGGAAGTTGTAATCATACGACCCGGAATATATTGTTTAATCTTGAACTTGTAAAAAAACCTTTGCGTTGTATCGAGTATATTGTTGTCCATGAATTATTACACATTAATATCCGGTTACATAATGAAGAATTCATATCCCGCCTTAATTACCATTTTCCCGATTGGAGAGCAATAAAAAACGAGTTGAATGAGTTTATTGTTTAGATTCATTTTTTATCTAAACGGTTTATAAAATCTTCCGCCGAATCCTGTTTTTGATTATGCAGTGCTGCGGTGGTTGGAAGAAGTAAGGAGGAAGAAGAAAAAACAGGGATGGAGGTCGTGAGGAGAATGCCCTGTCTCTGTGTATCGCTATGGTTTACTGACATAGGTTTACTTTGGGGGTAGTCAACTTTTTCAGGATTATAGCCTTGTAGTTGACTGAAATTTACCGGAGATGGGCTATGGATGGGCTACTATAGTCCGGTACTCCTCCGGTATTGGTCCGGTACTGGTGCGGTACTGGTGCGGTACTCGTCCGGTCGACACCGCAGGAGCACTGCTCCAATGCCGCTCCATATCCGCGGCGATGTGAGACCATTCCCGGCGAAGGTAACGGCACAAGCACTTTTTTACTTTTCCGTGGAATCTTCGTCGTATCTGATGAATCCGATTCGGGGACGGGGTTTCTTTTTGTGCTCTTTGTGGCGGACCTGCAACTCGGCAAGGGTTTGGTTGATGAGTTCGATTTGTATGCGGGTGTCTTCGTTGATGTCGTTCTGGTCGGCAAACATTTCTTCGATATATTCTTTCAATTCCCTCACTTCCTTTTGAAGCAGGGTGTGTTTGTCTGCCGGAGGATTGGCTATAAGTTGGCGAACAGCTACAAAAGCACGCATGATAGAAATATTTATTTCAACAGCCACTTCTGAATGAAGTACACTACTCAGCATAGCTACCCCTGACTCGGTAAAAGCATAAGGCAAATATTTAGGGTGCTGACCACGCCCAGCCTTTAAGGTGCAAAAATTGCACCTTAAAGAATCCCATTCCTCTTTTGTCAGTTCAAACATGAAATCGGGAGGAAAGCGACGGATATTATTTTTTACAGAGCGTTTCAAATACTTTGTTTCAATACCGTATAATTCTGCCAGGTCAAAATCCAACATTACGTGCTGTCCGCGGATTTCATAGATTTTGCTCTGTATTATTTCCAGTTGATTCATACACCTTACCACTGATTCAAGGGTAAAGATACGAATAATTGCTAATTTTTCAGGAAACTATACCACGTATGTAATGACATAATTGCTCAATCATCATATGTTTAGGAGGATATTTATTTTGGTATTTCTCGTTTTTTACTTTTTCGGTACCTGTCACCATAAGAGACTGGTGCATAAGGATGGGAGTTTTGTGCCTGCTTAATTGATAAGGGAAAAAGATTTTTTGAGTAATGTTTTGATATTATAAGAACAGTTTATACATTTGTTGCGACTGATAATTCCAAAGAAGTAGACAACCTGCTTCTATCATGTGGCAGGCATTTTTTTGCCTGCTACTCTGATATAGGTTTCTGTACCCCCGTGTAGGTGCATTAATGTGCCCTCGGCTTCTTTGGAGTGTCAGTCAACGGGAAAGGCAGAAACTTTTTTATTGCCTTCTCTCAAGAATTACGCAAAATAATTATATTGTAAATTAATTCAGTATGGTTTATTTCAAGCCTTTATCTGGCATAAAAAATTTGGGAGATATTTCAAATTCGTTAGCTATCTCATTTAAGAACTCAAAGCTAAAAGCCTCACGGCTATTGGGATTTTCTCTATTAGAAATAAAGGTTCTTGAACGATTCAGCTTTTCTGCAAATTGTTCTTGTGTAAGTCCTGTCGATTCTCTAAACTCTTTAACTTTTAGACTTACGTATTTTTGAATATTACTTTTTTCCTTGTTCATTATAGCTTTCAAATGATTGTAAATGAAAGCTTTTTTTTAAACATATAATGACATTACATTAATGTCTAAAATAAAATAAAAGTTAAATTATTTATCATTGAAATTAAGAAACAAACCAAATAAACCTAAGTTAAATAACATTTTAATTATTAAAACATGAACCAAGAAGAAAACACCGTGTCCGTTAATGACACATCAAATGCTCCCCAAATAACAGAGCAAGCACAGATTAAGGAAAAAAACGAGGTAAGAAAACATTATCTCCACCATCAGTTGCTATTCAATCCGGATACCACACCCGAACTATCCGACGACGCCTGGTTAATTAACTTCAAACGCCGTGCCGAGCGGTTTGCCGAAATGCTGGAATTTTTGGAGCGTTCGTGGGCAGAAGATATACCTGCCCTGCAAAAAGCCTGTTTCTCCTATCTTACCGGGGATAATATTCCCCGCAAAGAGCGGCAGCAAGTCATCGAAGCATGGACAAGCTGGTCTGATTTCCAGTTTACACTTAACCGCTACCGGGGTTTAGCTTCCTTCTTCCTCAAATACTACCGGCGTATGCTACAGGAAACCGAAAGCCTGCTCAATGCGGCTTCGCCCGAAGTCTCTCCCGAATCACAAACCACAAATCAGGAAGGAGGTATATAATGGAAAATACAGAAAAACATCCGGTTTCAACAGAGGCTATACAGCCAGAGCCAAAGAAAGAGCGGGAATTTAACCTGACACCCTCTGAATCCGTATTTTTCAGCCAATTGGAAAGAAGCCTGAAAAATCATGCTGCCGATATGACTGCCCCAAAACCATTGGAAGTGCTTCATGACAGCTTCCGTCGTTTAGGCCGTCTTTTTATCTCTTTTGAGCGCCCGTGGCTTGTCAATTGCGGCATCATACAAAAAGCCTGCGCCTGGTACCTTGCCAACGGCAAACCCGGCGAAGAAGAAAGCAAACGCCTGCTTGAAACATTGCACGGTTTTACCGTATCAGCGTGTCTGCTTTCGGAATGGAACGAGCTCACCCATAACATGCAGGCCTTTTTCCGGACACAGGAAAAGGAGTTAAAGCGGCTGTTTGATTACGAACAGGAAAGGGAGCGAAAACACAAGGAACACGAGGAGCGTTTGGCTGCCGAAGGTATGGGCTACTGCCTGACCATCGGAGAGGGAGAGATTTATGGTGTAATTTATCCTCAGATAGAGGAACTCTACCGGGTAATGGGACGTTTTATCGAGCGGGAAAAAGCTCCGTTTCAGTGTAAGATTAAAGATTACGGGGAATACAACGTCAGTATCAGCAAGCACGTCGGTTTGTATGCCGACCGGGATGAATTTGACGTCAATTACAGTTTGGATAATATCGACGCGGACTTTGACTGGATGCCTGCCGGACAGTTGGAAAAGATGGTCAATGCGGTATCCGCTTTTCTAAAGGTGTACGGCGAAAATGGTGAAAGGAAAATACATTGGGACATCGAGGATTATCCCGAAGCCTCACAGCCCGACATCGTTTTTGCAATTAAAGAAGACCACAGGCTGCCCACGTTCCGCACCGTCCCGTGGATAAGTAAACGCATTTGTCAGGAAGAGGGTGGGGAAACGGAGATAGAGTATTATATAGACGTAAACGAAACCCATTCCCAGGAATTGACGTTCGGGGAGTTTGTGGCGGTGTACCGGAAATTGGGGGAGTTTCTCAATAATCAGCAATAAAACCGGGAAAATTTTCAATTCATACTTTGATATTCCCTCCTGATATACTTCTTTATTTACAAACAAACGTATACAACCTACCGGCAAAGGGCACAATCTGCTCTTTGCCTTTTTATAATATTTACTGCATAAAGCAGGAGATTTGTGTATATAAAAACAGGATACAGTTATACTTCTCAACGTGTTTTTTACGAAATAGATATAATTTTGTCTATTGCAAATTCTTCATATTTGAGAAGTTGATTTGTTATTTTTACTAACTCTTCTTTTCTGAGATGTACTGTCGTCGAATCTTTCATTCTTTTCTCACAAATATCCATCACGCGGTTTAGATAGTCCGAGGAATCGGGCAAAGCAATAAGTTGAGGCAATATCTTACTTCGGCCTGTTACTTTTATATGGGTTGCTTGTTGTTCAATATTTTCTAAATTTGCATGACATGAATTAATATAAGTTCTAAGGAGCTTTGGGGCTTCTGAAGGCTGAGTGGATAAGGTATTAGTATGAATATTACAAATTAACACTAAGTCATTTACGTAATTACCATATTCGAATAGTATATCAGTGTATACACTGGCATACTCCTCTTCCTGAATTTTTCTATTATCAATCGGGAAATACAAATCAAACCTGTATCCTTGCATTTCTATTTGTCGATTTAATTCCATTAAAAGCTGTAATGCTTTTTCATAGGCTCCGAACTGAATATTTTGACAAGCTGTTGATATACTCTGCATATCAATAACCTGATAATTCTCGTCCAATTGTTTTTTCAGACTTTGAAACCATTCTTTTTGACGGTTATATTTTAAAATGTCGTATTGCAATTGACGACTTGTTTCATTATCCTCTTTATTCCATATTCTGGTTCTATACAGCATATACAAAGGAATAAACGTTCCAATCATGTTTCCGTAAAAATTTAACCATCCTTCAGTACTGCCATATACCGGTGCTCCTGTAGATACACCTAATATGAAATTTACAACTATGGGAGATATTAAAAGAGTAGCCCAAATTAACCAATCAAACCATTTCAAATGTTTCATATTCAATTCTTGAAGTGCCCCCAAAATTAGACGAAAATTTGGTATTTATATCCGAAACATTATAGTTTATTTAAACTTTTATTTTGTTACAAAAAAACGTTTTTTGTGCCCCATATAAATGTAAACATAAATATTGACATATAATTAATCAAGATTATAAAAATTATTTCCTATATTTCTTACTATCTCAACCTATTCTATCAAATCGTAGGTTATTTCTTTGTTAGCTTTCCAGAACATTTAAATTTTCTTTCCCAAAGAGCTATACAATATTGATGAAACTTTACAAAAGCAATTATTATTCTTAACTTTCTTGGTACCTACTTTTCGGAGCTGGTACAATCACTATACTGCTAAATCTCAAAAAAAATTACCTCAAAAACAGGAAACAAAGTTATATTAGAGAATTAACCCTCCATATTATACACAACATTTTAGCAAAATTATTGATATGTTTTTGCATGTAAA
>ERZ778517.2647-NODE-2647-length-9780-cov-4.524833_pt1 | contig 9780 bp, 7 predicted proteins | sample MGYA00510341_ERZ778517 | MGnify/ENA primary metagenome ERZ778517 (study PRJEB29527, sample SAMN07138964) | mouse gut metagenome | material: feces | host: mouse | place: China:Nanjing | collected 2016-01-25 ... | reverse complement strand
GGCAAATGTTAAAAATGAGGCGGCCAAACCGACATAAAAATGTCATGTGCTATGATTTCACACTTAGTTTCTACGGCCAAACATGCAGTGTGAGACTTCCGGAGTTTGCAAATTTGAGTTTGAAAGATTGTCAGCCTAACTCAATTGCGACCGGCTGGGAGCTACTATGTAATGATGAGATGAATAACGCCATACGCGATTGTTTAGAGACGAGGATACATTATAACCTCTGCGATTGGGCTTACCTTATGTTTCTCAATCAGCTTGCTCAAAAATATTGTAATAATCCAAACGGTGCAACGTTGCTAACGGCATTCTTATATTGCCAGTCTGGATACCAAATGAGACTTGCCGTAGATGGAGCCAAATTAGTGCTTCTATATGGAAGCAAGCATCAGATTTTTGACAAAGGCTATTTTAACATTGATGGAATACCCTTTTATCCATTAACAGAACCGTCAAAATCAATCAGCATCTGCAGAGCGGCCTTTGAGGGTGAAACTCCGATGTCATTGATTATTGATAAAGAGCAGTTGCTTGGAGTCGATATGTCTGCCGAAAGGACTGTAACTGCAGATCGGAATAAAAGTATGAGTGCCACCAGTTATGTGCCGCAAAAACTTATTGAGTTCTATAATACATATCCGACATCAGCCCTTGACGGCAACCCCATGACACGATGGGCAATGTATGCCAATACACCCTTAGCACAAAAAACAAAGGATAAGCTATATCCATCTCTTCGTGAGTATATCTCAAAGAATGACAAACTACTCGCGGCAGAAATGCTTTTGAATTGGGTTCAGACAGGTTTTGTGTATGAGTATGATGATAAGGTATGGGGACACGACCGTGCATTCTTTGCTGAAGAAACCTTATATTACCCATATTGTGATTGTGAGGATAGGTCTATTTTATTTTCACGTCTTATAAGGGATTTGCTTGGCCTTGATGTGGCCTTGATTTACTATCCCGGCCATCTTGCAACCGCAGTTTGCTTCGACTCCGATGTCAGCGGAGACATTATGCTTATCAACAATCGTAAATTTGTTGTATGTGACCCCACATACATCGGTGCACCTGTAGGCGCACAAATGCCTGGTCTCGAGTATGAAAAAGCACAAGCAATCGTTTTAAACAAATGAATTTGAAAGATAATAAAGATGCAGAACTTACACTGCTTGACTTTGTAAAATCTATATTTTGAAATTCTAACAACGCTATCCAAAATATATCCGAAATGGCCGAACCGTAGCAGAGTTATATAGAGGACACATGCAATTTATATAGGACTCATAGAAAAAGCATATCGATAAAATCGCAGGTCTAAAAAGATTTAACTGAATTATAAATTTGATTGTGGCGACCTAACGAGATATTGACTTATGTCGCCACATTTTCGAGGCTTGATTAGTTTGGGTGTGTAAATATTTATCAGTCAGCAGTTAAAGTTTTTACCTCTAATTCGAGGCGAAAATCAACAAACTTGCAAAAACCTCAATAATCCATCTTCTCCCATTATTACCTTTGCATCATAATAGTTTTTGTCCCCTGTGTCCGAGGCTTGCCTCGGAAATCCCCGGCAGAAACCATTAAAGTTATTCCTCGAGCTCGAGGAATATCCCTATTGTTTTATGCCCTTATGTTTATTCTGATTAGCAACCCATGTCCAAATACACCATCTTTTTCGAAAAGTTTGCAAACCGCAAGTTAGCCCGTTGGGAGCTCGATGTAATCGCCGCCCTCGAGTACACCCGGCAGCACGACGACAACCACCGTGTCGTCATTGTCGACCTGCCCGGCCATGACTCGCGAAAGCTACTTTGCGAGTATTACTCATATCTCCACCACCGCATCGACCCCTACGGCGACTTCCTCATCATGGCCAAGACCAAACGAGACGCCGCTGCCCTTTCCGGCTACCTTTCCAAGTCAAAGACCCCCTGGCTAACACCGGCCTCAGGTAGAAAACCCGACAACATCCGGGGCCTCACATTCAACTACGCCCTACTCCTCGACACCGATTCTTACAACACCCGGCAAAAGAATTCAAAATTCAACCTTCAACATTCAAAATTCGCCGAAGCTCTTCGCGCCGTCGCACCAATCATCCTAAACAAGGGCAAGAATAACTTCATCATCATCCACATCCGCAACGAATCCAAAATTCAAAATTCCACATTCAACATTACAGACAAAGTTCCCCCGATTTATCTTCGCGACCCATCCGTTCCACAACCCAGTCTTCCTCAAAAAATCCCTGGTCCACGAGTCTACTACTTGACTCTCAACCCATCTCCGCCAACATCAACTCTAAACTCTCAACCCTCCGCCCTAAACTTTAAACCCTCAACTCCAAACTTTCTTCTCAACCCTAAAATCTCAACACCCCTCTCTCTTTAGCGGTCGTCGACTCCGCTGCCCAAAGCTAAACCGTCGTCAAAGCGCACATTGACATATTGATTAGAATAAGCCTCTAAACTCTAAACCAGCTTTTGTCTTATTGTTTCCTCGTCTCTGCCCCCGGTGCAAAATTAAAATTTTGCCAATTGGGGGAGAATGATTAATTTTGTGGTTTGAAACGTATAAACCAAAAAATCATGAGCGCAGAAGCACCAAAGGGCGGCTCTCGCCGCAATCTCTACATCATATTGGGCACTATCGCCGCAGCTATCGTGGTCGGTGCCCTCGTTTTTACTACCGTCAGGGCCACACGCCAGGCCGAGGCTGCCAGGGCCGAGCTCGAGCAGCAACAACTCGACATGGCCCAGGCCGACCTCGAGCGTGAATATCAAGACCTCAACGACGAGTTCGCGCAATTCGAAAATTCGCGCCGCTTCATAACCGACGACTCGGTAAAACGCGAGCTCAACGACAAATACGAGGCCGCCAGAATACAGGTCGAGAAACTGCAGCAGGAACTCAACAACCAGAAGCACAAGAGCGCGGCAGAAATCGCCAAACTCCGCAGCGAGATTGACACCCTGCGCGCACTCCTGCGCCACTATGTAGAGGAAATCGACCGCCTCAACAAAGAGAACCAGGAACTGCGCTCCGAAAACCAGCAGGTAAAAGACGAGAACCGCCGCCTGTCGAGCCAGGTGACCGAGACCACGCGCCGCAACGAGGCGCTGAGCGAACGCATGACACTGGCCGAAAAGCTCAACGTGACCGGTCTTACCCTGACCGCGCTCAACAAGAAAGGCAAGAACGAGAAAAAAGTCACAAAGGCCGTACAGCTCAAGGTGACCTTCACCATACCCCAGAACAATTCGACACCCGTGGGCGAGAAGACAATCTATATGCGCATCATTTCCCCCTCGGGCCAGCTCCTCGGCCCCGGCGGCACATTCCCCTTCGAAGGCGGCAACGTAGAGTACACCTCGCGTAAGACCATCGAGTATGCCGGCGAGGAAATCGGCGGTGTCACAATATACTGGGACGTTAACACCCCCCTTATTGCAGGCGATTATACCGTAGAACTGTTTGCCGACAACTTCCGCCTCGTCTCGCGACAGTTCAACCTCAAATAATGAGCATCTTACAGGTAGTCTACGAAGACATCAACGCTATCGAGGTCAACACGATAGGGTCGATTTACAAACTGGTTCTCAGTATGCTGCTCGGTGCCGTCGTAGGCTACGAGCGCAAGCGCAAGGGCCAGTCGGCCGGCGTGCGCACATTCTCGCTCATCGCCATGGGCGCCACCCTGGCCATGCTGCTGTCAATCTACGTGCCGCAAGAATACATGGGTCTCAAGAACGGCGACCCGGGCCGTATAGCCGCCCAGGTAATCACCGGTATAGGCTTCCTTGGTGCCGGAGCCATAATACAGATGAAGGGCTCGGTGCGCGGCCTCACCACTGCCGCCGGGATATGGATGGTGGCAATCATAGGCATGGCTGTCGGCGTGGGCATGTATGTGCTGTCGACACTGGCCAGCGTGCTCATATTGTTCATCCTGGTTCAGCTCGAACGCATCGAGCACCGCGTGAGCCGAGGCTCGGAGTCGCGCATCATCCGCATCAAGACTGCCGACATTCTGCACGACATTTCCGACTACAAATCAGTGCTGAAGAAGCACAATATACATCTGCAAAATTTCTATGTCGAGTACGACTACGACAGCGTAGAGACACGTCTCAACCTCATCTGCCTTGTGCGAGAGACCACCGACTATATCAAGCTCTTCTCGCAGTTCGAGACCCTCCATCCCACCAAATCTATCTCATTAGCCAACCAGTTGAGTTTCTGACATCATGAATGTAGAAGGACTGATAAGCGACCTTGCCTTTATACTCATCCTCGGTGCCGTGGTGACGGTGCTGTTTAAGTGGATAAAGCAACCGGTCGTCTTAGGTTATATCGTTGCCGGTTTCCTTGCCAGCCCCCACTTCGAATACCTACCCTCGGTTACGACCGAAGAAAATATCGACTTCTGGGCGCAAATCGGCATCGTGATACTGCTTTTCTCTCTCGGCCTGGAGTTTAGTTTCAAGAAGCTGCTCAACTCAGGAGGCTCGGCCGTGGTCACGGCCATGATTATTATTACTGGCATGATGTGCGCCGGATTTGCCGTGGGCCATGTGCTGCATTTCAACAACATCAACTGCCTATTCCTCGGCGGCATGCTGTCGATGTCGTCAACAACGATTATCATCAAAGCATTTACCGACATGGGCCTGCGGCAGCAGAAGTTTGCCTCGATAGTGCTGGCGGTGCTGATTGTCGAAGACCTCTTCGCAGTATTGATGATGGTGTTGCTATCGTCCATCGCCATCAACAACACCGTCGAGGGGTCCGAGCTGCTCTTCAGCGTCGGCAAGCTGATGTTCTTCCTGGTCATTTGGTTTCTTGTCGGCGTCTACGTGCTGCCCTCGCTGCTCAACGGCATACGCCGCTACCTCAACAGCGAGACACTCCTCGTGGTCTCGATGGGCCTTTGCCTGGGCATGGCCGTATTTTCGGTCTACTGCGGCTTCTCGCTGGCTCTCGGCGCATTCGTGATGGGTTCCATCCTTGCCGGCACATCGTATGCCGAACGCATCGAGCACGTCGTGACCCCGGTAAAAGACCTTTTCGGCTCGGTATTCTTTATATCTGTCGGCATGATGGTGCAGCCGGCCATACTGGCCCAGTACTGGGCTCCAATCCTGCTGCTGTCGGCAGTCGTAATCGTCGGCATGATAACATTTGGCACGGCCGGTATGCTCGTAACCGGGCAGACCCTCAAGGTAGCCATACAGTCGGGCTTCTCGCTGACGCAGATTGGCGAGTTTGCCTTTATCATAGCCACCCTGGGCATGTCGCTCGGAGTGCTCGACAACACCATCTACCCCATCGTGGTAGCAGTGTCGGTAATTACCACCTTTACCACGCCCTACTTTATCAAGATGTCGCTGCCGGCCTATAACTTCGTAGAGCGTCACCTGCCGCAGAAGCTCCATTTCCTGATTGACCGTTACCAGAAAGATGCCGACCGCAGCGATGCCGCCGGACGGCCGTGGGGGCGCGTCATCAAGCGATACCTATGGCGCACACTGCTCTACGCCACAGTCCTGCTGGCATTGCTGATTATATCATTGAAATATGTTACGCCGTATCTCGAAGACTTTGCCGGAGACTGGAGCCGACTGTTGTCGTTGGTAATCACCCTGATTGCAATGTCGCCGTTCCTGTTGGCACTGCTGCTGCCGCTCTCGCCCGTACGGGGCGAAGAAGAGGGCGCCACCGGCCGCATACCGCGCGTGGTGATGATGGTTTTCAGGTTCGCCATATCGCTCGGCTTCGTCGTGGCTGTGTTTGTCAAAATCTATTCCTCGCGTGTCGGCCTGGCAGTGGTCATATCGCTGCTCGTATTGCTTGCACTATTCTTCTCGAAGCGCCTGCGCGAGAGCATGGGGCGTATCGAAAGTAAATTTATCGACAACCTCAACGAGCGCGAGCTAAGGCGTAGCGGCAAGAAAAACGCCGTAGTCCACGACCTCCACTTAGCCTATATGACCGTCGGTGCCGGCTGCCCCTTTGTTGGCGAACGCCTCATGGACTCCGACATACGCCGTCACTACGGCGTCAACGTGGTAGGCATACAACGTGCCACAAGGTATATACCCATACCCAACGGACGCACGCGCATCTACCCCGGCGACGTGCTGTCGGTCATCGGCACTGACGAGCAAATATCCCAAATGCTGCCCAAGGTCGAAGCCGTCCTCCCCGAAGCCGACCAGAGCGTAGACCCGGCACAAATCAAACTTACCAACATACTCCTGGGGGCCGACTCGCCACTAATCGGCAAGACGCCCCAGTCAACCTCGCTGCGCGACACCTACAACGCCCTCGTCGTGGCTGTAGACCGTGGCGAGGAACATATCGACTCTCGCCCCGACCTGACCTTCCAGACCGGCGACATAGTATGGCTCGTGGGCAGGCCCTCGGAAATCAACAAATTGAAGTAAGGCTGATAAAACACAGTATAACAACACAAAAACCTGACATATGCGCTATGACCAACGCGGCGTGTCGGCATCGAAAGAAGATGTACACAACGCCATAAAAAACATCGACAAGGGCCTCTATCCCGGGGCTTTCTGCAAAATCGTGCCTGACTACCTCGGCGGCGACCCCGAGTGGTGCAACATCATGCATGCCGACGGTGCCGGCACCAAATCGTCGCTGGCCTATGCCTACTGGCGCGAGACCGGCGACCTCTCGGTATGGAAAGGAATAGCCCAGGATGCCCTGATAATGAATATCGACGACCTGCTGTGCGTCGGTGCCACCGACAACATACTACTCTCGTCGACAATCGGCCGCAACAAGCGCCTCGTGCCCGGCGAAGTGATTGCCGCCATAATCAACGGCACCGAGGAACTGCTCACCGAGCTTCGCGGCTATGGCGTAAACATCTACTCGACCGGAGGCGAAACAGCCGATGTCGGCGACCTGGTGCGCACTATCATTGTCGACAGCACCGTTACATGCCGCATGCGCCGCGCCGATGTAGTCGACAACGCCAACATACGTCCCGGCGACGTGATTGTCGGTCTTGCCAGCTACGGACAGGCCGCCTACGAGACCGAATACAACGGCGGCATGGGCAGCAACGGCCTCACCTCGGCACGTCACGACGTGTTCTGCAAAGCCGTCGCCGAAAAATACCCCGAGACATACGACAACGCCATACCCCAGGAACTTGTATACTGCGGCACATGCGGCCTCACCGACGCCGTAGAGGGCGCACCCGTCAACGCCGGCAAACTCGTACTGTCGCCCACGCGCACATACGCGCCTGTCATAAAGGCGGTACTCGGTGAGTTGAGACCATCGATTCACGGCATGGTACACTGCTCGGGCGGTGCACAAACCAAGGTAATGAACTTTGTGGGCGACGTGCATGTTATAAAAGACAACTTATTCGACGTGCCGCCGCTGTTCGACCTTATCCGTCGCGAGTCAGGCACCGAGGCACGCGAGATGTACAAGGTCTTCAACATGGGACACCGCATGGAAATCTATGTCCCGGCCGAAGTCGCCCCAAGCATCATCGCCATCTCGGAGAGCATGGGCGTAGCCGCCAAGGTCATCGGCCGCGTCGAAGAAGCCACAGCCAAACGCCTGACCCTCGTCACGCCCTACGGTACATTTGACTATTAAGGCATAGGGGGCGCGGCTACGGCAAACAACATTGTAACCGCACCCCATTATGCATCTACAACGCTCGTCACTCTTTTTCCTGCCAACCCTCGGCCTCGCCGTGGGTATGGCTTTTATGTCGTGTGGCAAACAAGGCTCCGACGCCACTGCCGGCCACAAGCTGCCCGACACGCTCAGGGTTGTAACCCTCTACAGCCCTACATCGTATTTTATATATCGCGACGAGCCGATGGGCTACGACTATACCCTGGTCGACAGCCTGGCCCGGCAAAAGGGCATGGTGCTCGACCTCAAGGTTGCCTCGAGCCTGTCGGCGGCAGTGTCGATGCTCGACTCGGGCAAGGTAGACCTCATCGCATACGACGTGCCCATCACCGAGCATTATCTGAAATACGTGATACCGTGTGGCCCCGAGAATTATACCACCCAGGTTCTCGTGCAGCCAAAGGTGCAGGGCAAAGCACCAATTACCGACGTGACCGAACTCGTAGGCAAAGAAGTATATGTCGAGAAAGACAGCAAATACCTTCGCCGACTGCAAAACCTCAACGACGAGCTCGGGGGCGGTATAGAAATCCGCGAGGTAGATGCCGACTCGCTCATCACCGAAGACCTCATAACAATGGTAAACGACGGCAAAATACCGATGACCGTCGTCGACAGCGATATTGCCAAACTCAACCGTACCTACTACCCCGGCCTCGACATCGACGTGCCCGTAAGTTTTGCCCAGCGGGCATCGTGGGCCGTCGCTCCCGGCAAGGAGTGGCTGGCCGACTCCATCGACTCATGGTTTGCACAGACATCGCCGCAAGAGACCAACAAAGAGCTCCTCAAACAATTTTTCGAACAATCGAAATACAGTCCTACCGTGCGCTTTGATTTTTCAAAGGGCTATATATCGCAATACGACAACCTCTTCCGCAAATATGCCCCCACCATAGGCTGGGACTGGCGCCTCATGGCTGCCCAGGCATATCAAGAGAGCAAGTTCAAGCCCAACGCGCGCTCGTGGGTCGGTGCAAGGGGCCTGATGCAGATTATGCCTGCCACGGCACGAGGCTATCGCACCAAGGTGTCGCAACTCAACAACCCTGAGACAAGTGTAAAAGTCGCCACACAACTGCTCGACGACCTCGACGGCTACCTGGTCAAATATGTTCCCAACGACAAGGAACGTCTCAAATTTGTCATAGCGGCCTATAATGTGGGCATAGCGCACGTCTACGATGCGATAGCTCTTGCAAAAAAATACGGCCTCGACCCACAGGTGTGGGACGACAACGTGAGCAAGGCCATACTGATGAAGATGAACCCGCGATATTACAACGACCCTGTAGTGAAATACGGCTATTGCCGAGGTACCGAGACGGTTAACTACGTAAAGAACATCACAAACTTCTACGAACACGCCCAGCGTGAAATATCGGCATAAAAAATTTTAGTCGATATAGCGTAAATTTCAAACATTAATCGCTAAATTTGCAACGAAACCAAAACAATCAACATTAACTAATATGAAAAAACGTATCCTCACCCGAGTCCTCGCCATTGTACTCTGCGGCTCGATGCTCACAATGACATCATGTATCGGCAGCTTCTCGCTCACCAACCGCCTCCTGGGTTGGAACCAGCACGTAGGTAATAAATTTGTCAACGAATTGGTATTCTTCGCCTTCTGGATTCTCCCTGTCTACGAGGTTTCATGCCTTGCCGACCTGTTGGTGCTCAACTCTATCGAGTTCTGGAGCGGCAGCAACCCCATGGCCAAAGGCGACAAAATCATCGAGGGCAACGACGGCAAATACCTTGTGAAATGCGACGGCAAGGGCTATGACGTAATCAGCCTCAACGACAACAGCAGCGTGCGCCTCGACTTCGACCAGGACACTCAGACTTGGAGCTACACAGCTAACGGCGAAACCCACGACCTCTTTACATTCGTCGACGACACCCACGTCAAGATGCCCGTCGGCCAAGGCAACTACCAGGTATTCGAACTCTCCGATGCCGGCGTCTACGCCTACCAGCAGGTAGCCATGCAATCCAACTTCGCCAGCCGATAAAATCAAAATCTCGAGGCACCCCTAAGCCTCTCAATACCCAGTCCCTAAAGGCCACTCC
>ERZ778517.2645-NODE-2645-length-9796-cov-8.984396_pt1 | contig 9796 bp, 9 predicted proteins | sample MGYA00510341_ERZ778517 | MGnify/ENA primary metagenome ERZ778517 (study PRJEB29527, sample SAMN07138964) | mouse gut metagenome | material: feces | host: mouse | place: China:Nanjing | collected 2016-01-25 ... | reverse complement strand
AGGCAGACGGAGAACTGCGCTCCTTCAAGAAAATCAGAAAGCACTCCTGTCTTTCAATCGGAACGCCTCCCGGTAACACTCCTCCAATGTCTTTTCAATATCGCTTTCCTGGTATAAGATTTTACCACCCAACTGGATATAAGGAAGGCGACCTTCGTTCCGGTAATCCTGTAAGGTCCGCCGGCTTACTTTCAGCCGGGCGGAAACCTCCTTGTCCGTCAGATAGTGTTCGCCGTTTAAAAGAGGACGGCTATTGGTGGCAAGGTGTTCTATTCCCTCTGTCATCCGTTCAAGACTTTTCATGAAATGAGTTACCTGTTCATTGTTTTTCGTTATCAGTTCATTGTTCATAGGCATTTAGTTTTGGTTTGTTCTTCATTCATGCTTTTCAAATCGTTTTGTTCCTGAACCCGGCTTCTTTTCGTTTGTTCTCCACAACGGAAACAATACGCTGGACGTCTCCGACTTTGTAGTAGATTTTGTGGTGAATCTGGCTGTAAGCTAAGGTACCGTTATCCCGAAGGGTCTGTAAGGTACGGGGACAGATGTTGAGTATCCGGCACACGTCCTGATTGTCCAGCCATTCTCCCATGCCTTTGTCACTGTTCCGGAGACAAGCATTTTCTATCCGTTTGACAAATTCATCAAATTTCGCGGTCATTTCCTCAAATGTTTTCTTTTCAATGGTGATTACTTCCATACATTTTACTGGGTTAAGTGTGAGTACTAATTATATTTCGTCTGCGAAGTAAAGCGCTTTTATTCAGATTATCATACATATCGGGCGAACTGGCAGCATTTGGCACAAGGTGGTTGAGGTTGGCACTGATTTCCTTATTATATGCACCAACCGCCCAACGTACCAATAATCCGCCATTGGGTGGTTACAACGTTGGGCGGGATATTGCAAGTATTCATACAATATACATATATCGGACGGGACAGCCACCTTTCCGTTGGTTGGTTTCACTCAACGCTCGTATATTGCAACCAACCATCCTTTATTGGTTCGTATGGTAATAAATAAGTGGAAGAATGTCACCAATATTATATTTCCTCTCTAACTGGCAGCATTTGGCACAACATGGTAGCGGTTGGCACAGCGGGAGAGCAAATCTCACTGCAATAAGCCCCCTAATTTTGTCACCGAACGATAACATCGTGTGAGGAGTTTTCCTCCCTCCGCTTATCAGTTCATTGGTAATCCGTCCTGTGGCGGATTTTATTAGCGTCAGCTAATAGCGAGTTGTATTTTGAGTGCCTCAAAATCTTTCGAGTGCCTCGAAACTCGCCCTCACAATTTGTTCGGGAAAGGGGTACTCCCAAGTCGTACCCCATATATATAACCATCAAAATTGAACGAAAACCATGACCGATTTAAAACAGGAAACTATGCCACAAACACCCCCATCCGGGAAAAGAAAAGCCGGTCGCCCTCGCAAGGCAGACAAGAAAACACACCGTGTTGCCGTCCGCTTTACCGAAGAGGAAAACATCCGGTTCCTCACACTCTTTGAACGCTCCGGAAAGAAATCCCGCTCAGAGTTCCTCGCAGATAAAGTACTCAATACTCCCATGAAGATAATCCAATACAATAAGACTCTCCATGACTGTATCGTCAAGCTCAGTTCCTTTCCTGCACAAGTCAAGGCAATAGGCAACAACTACAATCAGGTCATGGACTACCTGTTTCAACATTTTGAGCGTAAAAAAGCACTCCGCCTGCTGTATCCCCTTGAAAAGGCAATCATTGAATTGGTGAAAGCCAATCATGAGCTGAAACAACAAATCCGACAACTTCTCCAACATGATTGCGAAGATTACAGGCGGTAAATCCATCTACGGGGTTTTAAGATACAACGGTTTGAAAGCGGAAGACGGGAAGGCGGAAATCCTTCTGCAAAACAATATGCTCGAATCTCCCGACAACCATTTTGACCTGGGACTATGTATGCGTTCCTTTGCCCCTTATCTCTTTGCCAACAGACGGACAGAGAAACCAGTCATTCACATTTCCCTCAATCCCGACCCGAAAGATAGGGTAACGGACCGGGAATTGTCGGAAATGGCACAAAGGTATATGAAGGAAATGGGATATGGCAACCAGCCGTACATTGTCTTCAAGCATACCGACATTGACCGCCAGCACCTCCACGTTGTAAGTGTCCGGGTGGACGAAAGCGGAAAGAAGATAAAGAGCGACTTTGAGAACAGGCGTTCCATGGAGATATGCCGGAAACTGGAACAGGAATACGGACTGCATGTGGCGGGCAAGGAAGAACGGACGGACACACCCGAATTGAAGAAACTAGATTATCCACGGGGAGACGTAAAACACCAGATTGGTAACATTGTAAAATATCTGTTTGAGCACTACCGTTTCCAGTCTTTCGAGGAGTTCCGCACCCTGCTGGAGTTGTTTAATGTGACGGTGGAGGAAGTGAAGGGAGCTGTTTACGGCAGACCATATCACGGATTACTCTATGTGGCTACGGATGACAACGGGAAACGGATAGGAACGCTTTTGAAATCTTCCCTGTTCGGGAAATCGGTAGGATACGAGGCTTTGGAGGAGAGATTCAAAGAATCGGCACGGCTTATCCGGGAGGAACGGATTCGAGAGAAGTTATACCTTGTGTTAAAACAGGTCGTACCGCAAGTCAGGAACAGGGAAGATTTTACAGAACGGTTGAAAGAAAAAGGCATCGGCGTGGTTTTCCGGCAGAATGAGGACGGCAGGATTTACGGGGTGACGTTCATTGACCACGGAAACCGGACGGTACTGAATGGTTCAAGACTGGGGAAAGAGTTTTCAGCGAACGCGTTCCGGGAAAGGTTTACAGAGAACTGCCACACCGAAGGACGGAGCCTAAGTCCGGGAAATAAGGAGTGGAATTACAGGCAGGCATACAATGGCAACCAGAAACCGGAACGTTTTGAAAAGCGGCAGGAGCATGAAACGGGAGGTTTGGGAGGTTTGTGGAATCTTCCGTTGAATCCGGTGCCCGATTATGCAGAACCGCTATGGATAGAAGAACTAAGGAGGAAAAGGAAGAAAAAGAAAAGAGGATGGAGGAGATGAGAAGAAATTTGTAGATATTTCTCAAAAATTGACATTAAAGCATTTTTCTCAAAAAATGAATGTGTTTTATCTAAGTGTGCATATCTTTGTACTTGTATTATAAATATTGGTATATGCAAAAAATTATAATAAGAAATTTCAGACAAATAAGTTATGCAGAAATAGAAATTAAAGATTTTCTTTTTCTGATAGGAGAACAAGCAAGCGGAAAAAGTACAATTGCTAAATTAATTTATTTTTTTAAGTCTCTAAAACAGGATTATTTTAATTTGTTATACGAAGCTAATAAATGCCCTTTAGGAGAATTACAGAAAAAACTAATAAATAATATCCAAAATAAATTTGCAATATATTTCGGATATACATCAAGATTGAATGATGATTTTTATATCCAATATCTTTTTTCAAGCGAAAAAGGGTACAAATTGACTTTATTTAAGGAGAAATCACTGCAAATAAAATTTGATAATGAGTTTTGGGATTTCATAAGTAAGAGAACTATTCTGTTACAAAAGCAAATAGGGTATTCTAACAATAATAATAAAGTAAATTTTGTTTTACAAGAAAAAGTGAAAAATGCCTTAATAAAGAAAATAACCGAAGAAATAAATAAAATATTCTTCGATGAGAAAGAGACTTTGTTTTTTCCTGCAGGGAGGAACATTACAGTTTCATATCCTGAACAATTTCAACTGTTATTTTTTGGTGAACTTAAATCTGCATTATATAACAATAAAGAAACAAATACTATAGATATAAATTTGATTAAAGAGTTTGTTAGCTATTCTAAGTTTCTGGCAGATTATTTTAATGGAGTGAGAGAAGATATAGAAAACACTCCCTTTAGACAACTAGTGTCAAGCATTATATCGCAAATTCTACATGGAGATTATAAAAATGAGAATGGTAAAGAGAAAATTTTCTATAACGAAAAGGAGTTCGTTCCATTGAGTATTTCTTCTTCTGGACAACAAGAAGTTATACGTATAATTCAAGATGCCATATATATATTGAATGAAAAACAAAAAGCATCACGTATTATAGAAGAACCAGAAACACATCTTTTCCCTAAGGCACAAAAAATGTTGATAGAATTGTTGATTTTGGTTGCCAACAAAACCAATAGCCAACTTATTATTACAACGCATAGTCCATATGTGCAAGCGACATTTAACAATATGCTGTATTATACGAAAGTTGTTAAAACCCAGCCAAGTAAGAAAAACGAAATTGAGAATTTCTTTTCAACAGAAAAATTAAAAACCGCTGCTAAAGAGTGTATGAATATTGATCCAGAGAAATTTCAAGCATATGCATTAGAAGTTAGTTCTGAGATATATTGTAAATCTATTCTTGATGATGCAACACAACTCATTGGGGATAATTTTATTGATGAAGAAACAGAAAATCTTAATAACGAATTTGATTTTCTATACTCCATAATCTAAAATATGAGAAACAACTTTTGTTCGAAAATACAAACAATTTATACGTCTAATCCTTATACGATAGAACGTCTTTTTGATTCATCTTTGTATGCCTATGACTGTAAATCTTCTAAACGTACTTTTTTTACAGCATCTGATACGAATAAGGATAAATCATTAATAATAATAAATAAAAGAAACAATGAAATAATTCATATTTGTATTGATGGCGGTATAATAAAATATGGCTTAGAGGATTATGTAGGGGATGGCATTACGAGAGGTCGATGTGATTGCATGATTTTTGATGATAATAAATTGCTTTTAGTTGAATTTAAGATGGATGTTGAACCCTTGACAAGAGATAAAACGCTATGGAAGAATTATAGCCATGCAATGAAACAAATAAAAGACTTTTTTATTTATCTAAAAGCATCTTTTTTACAAAAAGGAAATGAATTACACAAATTCTATTCGGATGATAATATAATTCCTATTATTTGTATGAAATACAACCCGAATGTACATCATAGACGAAATGTCCAAAGAAATAATGAGAAAGAGAAATTTAGACAAGAAACACAATTAAAAATACAGACTATATGTGAATATGAATTTCTCTAAAAACCAAAAAGTGATAAAATTTTGTAGATTTTATTACTCTTTCGTCTTTTTTAATTTTCATTTCTTGATTTCATTTTTCTCAAAAAACGAAGGAAATACTTTCCCCTTAACAACTAAACTAAATTAAATTCCACTTTTTTATTTTGTTTTTATTAAATCAGTACCTTTGTCTTATATCCTTTAAGCGGATATCAGAAAGAATATTTTGTGCAATAAACCGTAGAAGAAATAAGTGACTATTAATTCTTTGAAAGAATATAAGGTGTGACAATATATGTTGATTGTAAAAAATAACAGCAAGAACAAATAGTATGGCTATTAAAAAATCGGAATTATATAGTACCCTTTGGAAAAGTTGCGATGAATTACGCGGCGGGATGGATGCAAGCCAGTATAAGGATTATGTATTGGTCATTCTTTTCGTTAAATATATCAGTGACAAGTCGAAAAATGATCCGGATTATATTCTTGATATTCCTCCCGGGTGCTTCTTTGACAATTTTATTGAATTAAAGGGCAAGAGCAACATTGGTGAAGAGGTTAATAAGAAATTAGCTGCTATTGCGGGAAAGAACGGTTTGGATGGCGTGATTAATGTGGCAGATTTTTGTGATGAGCAGAAGTTAGGAAAAGGAAAAGACTTGGTGGAAACACTAAGTAACCTTATCGGTTTATTCCAGTTTTCCGGCCTTGATTTCGGAAAAAACAGAGTTTCAGATGATGATTTAATGGGAGATGCCTATGAGTATTTAATGAAAAACTTTGCCACGGAAAGTGGAAAAAGCAAAGGTCAGTTTTATACTCCGGCAGAAGTTAGTCGCGTCATAGCTAAAGTATTGGGATTAGACAGAGCTTCCCTCATAACGACTACTATTTATGATCCGACCTGCGGTTCGGGTTCGCTGTTATTGAGGGCTATGGCAGAAACACCCAAGGGGGCGACTCTTTACGGACAAGAAAAAGATATTGCCACTGCTGGTTTGGCAAAAATGAATATGATTCTGCATGGAGTCACAGACGCCGATATTAAGCAAGGAGATACCATAAACAATCCTCAGCATAAATCTGCAAGTGAACGCAACACACTCCAGACTTTTGATTTCGTGGTTGCTAATCCACCCTTTTCTACAAAATCCTGGCTGAAAAGTGCGGAAGAAGAGGATGAGTATGGACGTTGGAATAGCACAATTGGCATTCCTCCGGAAAAGAACGGTGATTATGCTTTCTTGCTACATATTATCCGTTCGATGAACCGCAAGGGGCATGGAGCTTGTATTTTGCCGCATGGAGTATTGTTCCGGGGAAATGCGGAAGCTCAGATACGAAAACATCTTCTGACAGAGAAACGGTGTATCAAGGGGATAATCGGACTGCCGCCCAATCTTTTCTTCGGGACCGGGATTCCGGCGTGTATTATTATTCTTGATAAAGAGAATGCCGCAACCCGGAAGGGTATTTTTATGATAGATGCAAAAAATGGCTACATCAAAGACGGAGCAAAAAACAGATTACGTGAACAGGATATACGGTTAATTGTCGATACTTGGAACGCACAGAAAGACATTCCACATTATGCCCGTTTTGTGCCATTGGAAGAGATAGAAAGGAACGGCTACAATCTGAACATTCCCCGTTATATCGAAGCTGCAGATTCTGAAACGTTACAGGATATAGAAGCCCATCTCCGAGGGGGATTACCCGGCCATGATATTAATCAGTTGCAGGCTTATTGGGATGTTTGTCCTTCCCTTCGTTCTGCCCTTTTTTCTCCGCTTGAGGTACGCCCTGGTTATTTTTCATTAAATTGTTCTCATCATGCTATTGGTGAAACGATACAAGGGAATGCCGATTTCTGCAAACAAGCTGCATGGTTTAAAAATAGTTTGTATTTATGGTACAGCGAGCATAAAGAATTTCTTTACCATCTGTCTGTCGGAATAAATCCCAAATCTCTCATTGACAAACTCAGTGATTCTTTATTACAAATATTCCAGAAAGACAAATCACTTGTGGATGCTTATGATGTGTATGACCAATTACTGAATTACTGGGCGGAAACCATGCAGGATGATTGTTATCTGATTGCTGGTGACGGTTGGAAAGCGGAATTATACACACCACAACCTGCCGCAAAAAAAGGAAAATCCGAAAAAGAAAAGAAAGCTGCGGCACCGGAGGATGTTGTGTGTGATTTATTGCCGGTAAATATTGTAATAGATGTCTATTTCCCGGAATTAAAACAGTTACTTCTGTCCGAAGAAGAAAAATTAGCTGATACTGAGAACAAATTGGCTGAACTCCTGGAAGAATACGGAACAGACGGATATCTAGATGAAGATAATTTTTCTGATGGAAAGTTGAGCGATAATAGCGTGAAAAAGCGGATGAAGACGCTTGATTCCGAAAAAGATGCGGAAGAACTTTCGATTCTATGGTTATATCTAAAACGTAAAGAAGATATTGCAGATATAAAGCGGGTTATCAAAGCAACAAAATATGAACTCCTGATTAAACTTATTGATAAGTATAAAAATCTTTCCGAAGAGGAAATTAAACGGCTGGTCATTGAAAAGAAATGGTACGCAACGCTTTCTTTACGTTTGGACGAGGAAATGCAACGTGTAAGTCAAAATTTACAGAATCAAATTTCTGCACTGAATAACCGATATGCACAAACGCTTTCTGAAATCGATGAGGAGTTATATTTATTGGAAAATAAAGTAAAGGAACATCTTTTGGAGATGGGGTTTGATATAAATAGATAATTATAAAGGCATGGCAAACAAAAACTTAACAAATAAAGCATGGCTGGAAGTGATTCCCGTTCTTTCAGATATATGGATGAAATATAGCCGTGAAGAGCAACTTTTGGATGTGGAAATTGACAGGCTTTTTGATAAAATTAAAAAAGCACATGAAGAAGACATTAAAAATGATGATACGATGACTCCTGTACAAAAAGAGACTGCACTGTTGAATTTATCCCTGACCAAGAACACACTAAATCATATTGCAAAAGAAATTCTAAAAAATAACCATAGATTAATTGAACCAGAAGTCCAATGAAAAAGCAAAGTTTGAGTATTCTGTTATCGCTTATTGCACTTGTCGGGACGGTTTCTGTCTGGGTACTATGGATTTGCAATACGCTCAAGTTATCAATCGTATCACTGGATAATTTTATAGGAGTGATGGTTGCATTACTGGGTATACTTGTTACGTTTGCTATCGGTTGGCAAATTGTAAATGCCCTTGAAATAAAAGCTAAATTGAAAGAAATCGAAATCATAAAAATGAATCTTAGCAAACAGCAGGAGGACTTTGTGGAATTTTCCAATAACATCAAGTGCGAAAATCTTCTTACAGTTGCAGAGATACGGCTCGATGCAAGAGGTTATTCTGAGGCTTTTATGTATGCTCTGGAAGCATTATCGTATGGAGTGTATTGCCATGCAAATAATTTAGAGTACATTCTTGATACTTTAGCAATATGTGAAGAGAAGATTCCGAAAGGACGGAAAGTATACAAAGATTATCACGAAAGAATTATGATGGCAGATAAAAAAATCCGAAGTTCACAGAATTTTTATGCAGTGAGACTTAATTATACTTCGACATACGATAGCTTTAGGGAAAAAATTGTTTTAGGCGACAAAAATAGCTATGACTGTGATTAAAGAGATATTGTTTCAGAATCAGCAGTGTGAATTTGGATTAATTCCAGGTGACTGGCTATTGTGCACCTTCAAAGATGTTTTAACGACATTTTCGAGTGGAGCAACTCCTTATCGCGGTATCTCTGAATATTATAAAGGAAATATCCGTTGGATTTCAAGTGGAGAGCTGGACTATAATCTTATAACAGAAACGATAGAACACATTTCATCCCAAGCAGTTAAAAATACTAATTTACGCGTATATCCCGCCGGAACATTTTTAATGGCAATAACAGGGCTTGAGGCAGAAGGAACTCGTGGGCGTTGTGCTATTGTGGGGGCTTCATCGGCAACAAATCAGTCCTGCCTGGCAATAAATGGGACAGAAAAGATGTGTGTGGAATACCTTTTCTGGTTTTATCGAATGTGGGGGCAATATTTGGCTTTTAAATATTGTCAAGGAACAAAACAACAAAGCTATACGGCAGATATTGTTAAGAAACTACCTATTTATTGTCCGCCAACGCTTCAAGAACAAAAGGCAATAGCTCAAGCATTGAATGATGTAGATAAATTGATTGTTGCATTGGATAAAAAGATAGAGAAAAAACGCCTTATAAAACAAGGCGCAATGCAGCAATTACTTACTGGAAAGAAGCGCCTTCGGGAGTTTACAGAAGTATGGAAAGAAATAGAATTTGCTGAAGTCTATAAGTATGCTTCTGAAGGTGGAACCCCAGAAACAAATAATGACTTGTTCTATAAAAATGGGAATATTCCATTTGTTAAAGTAGAAGATACTATAAGAAAATATATAACATCTGTAAAATCATATATTACAAAAGCTGGATTATCAAATAGTTCTGCTTGGTTAATTCCTGAAAATAGCATAATTTTTACAAATGGGGCTACTATTGGTAATGTGTCCATAAATAAAATTCCAGTGTCTACGAAGCAAGGTATATTAGGTATAATACCTGATTCTAAGGTAAATGTAGAATTTTTAT
>ERZ778517.2635-NODE-2635-length-9823-cov-4.932125_pt1 | contig 9823 bp, 9 predicted proteins | sample MGYA00510341_ERZ778517 | MGnify/ENA primary metagenome ERZ778517 (study PRJEB29527, sample SAMN07138964) | mouse gut metagenome | material: feces | host: mouse | place: China:Nanjing | collected 2016-01-25 ... | reverse complement strand
TTGGCGTTTGGCTTCTCGCGCTTAGCATAAACTTTTAATTGATGTAAACTCTATTTTATAAAAATCGGCGTAAAGATACGGCAATTTTTTCGAAATGGCAAAAATTTAACAAAAGGGAATAGCCTATTGGTGTTTTGGGATAGTTATATAGGTTATATTCCCAATTCGACATTGCGACCGCTAAGAGTGACAGTGGTTGCGGTTTTTAGTTGTACAATTTGTTTTTTTTGTTTAACTTTGCCGCGTTATTTGAAATCATTATAATTAACAGTCCGGCGTATGCCGGCGGTGATATATTTCAATTATCGGTAAATCAATAAATTATATATCTATGAAAGCTAAATTGTTGCTTTTTGTTGCGATTGCCGCAGTATCGCTGTTCTCGTGCAGCCGTCAGGCTTCGGCTCCTGTCGAGGTCGCCCCGTTGAGTGTTGATTCAGTAATGGCCGAGGCCTCGCAGCTCGTCGGCGACACAATCGAGGTCGAGGGCCTGTGCTCACACCTGTGCAAGCACGGCGGCACCAAGGCCTTCCTTGTCGGTGCTGATACTACCGAGGTTCTCCGCTGCCAGGCTACGGCCGAGATGGGCGGTGCCTTTGCTCCCGATTGTATAGGCGATACCTTGATAGTTAAGGGTATCGTGCGCGAGAATCGTATAGGCGAGGCCGAGGTTGCTGCCATGGAGGCACGCCAGGCAGCCGCCGACAGTGCCCAGCAGGCACACGAGGCTTGTACTACCGAGAAAAGGGCCCAGGGCCAGGACAGCATCGATACGTTTGCCGCACGTATGGCCGACTACCGTGCCCGCATCGCCGACCGCCAGGCCGCCGAGGGCAAGGATTACCTGTCGTTCTACTACATCGAGGCTCTCTCGTATAGAAGATGAGAGTTTAGAGTTTAGGGTTTAGAGTTTAGGGTTTAAAGTTTAGAGTTTAAAGTTTAGAGTTTAGGGTTTAGGGTTTAGAGAACTGCATTTGTGACGTGCGTACCTAGACAAGGCACCGCCTCGTATCCTTTAAACTTTAAACTCTCAACCATAAACTTTCAGCCATAAATCAACATAGTTGCAAAAATGACGACACCGGGGTAAGCCCCGGTGTTATTTTTGTACCAAAAAAGTCATGGAGCAACCTCGAAACGAACGTCACGGCCTCGCCCAACTGATATGTGCCGTCGCCATGTGCGGTGTGGGCGCCGGTCTTTTGATTGCCGGCTTTATCGTAGCCCCTGCCGGCGAAATCGACTCGTCAGTACTCGTAGCCTTCGGCGAGACCCTCACTTTTGCCGGCGCGTTATTCGGCATCGATTATCGGTACAGGCAGTAAAACTGATGTTGAGTATACGCAGCTAAGTAGTGTTAAGTTAAAATGTTAAACAGCTATCAAATGTTGGGGCATATCAAAAAAATGTTTACATTTGCAGACTCCAATCATCAACTTCACCCCCACAATGGCAAAAAATCACCGTTCAGGCAATGATGGGCCGGTATACGTCGACGAATTCCATGTCGACGAGCGCCGACCCGCGCCACTCGCTATTATCTACCGCAGCGAGTTTGACTATATATCACGCTGCATACTCGACTATCCCGACATAGAGACCGGCGGCCAGCTCTTTGGCTTTTGGACGGGCACGGGCATACCCGTGGTGCTCTACGCCATAGGCCCGGGACGCAATGCTAATCACCAGGTGACATTTTTCAACCAGGATGTCGACTATCTCAAGTCAATCGGCCAGGAGCTGATTGACATATATTCGCTGCAGCATATTGGTGAATGGCATTCGCACCATCAGCTGGGGCTGGCACACCCCAGCGGCCACGATGCCTCGACGATGATTAACAGCATACGCGATGTGGGCCTGCGCCGTTTCCTGCTGTGTATCGGCAACTGCACGCGCACGGCGTCGACCCTCAACGCATTTAACTTCCATGAGGAAGATTTGCGCAACTACGTGCAGGCCGCGTGGGTAATCAACGAGCAGGAGAGCCCCTTCCGTCCCCTTGTCGACCGCCGCCTCGGCAACAGGCTCGAGCACCCATATACGCGCCGCGCGAACCATGGCGACAATTATATAGCGGTGAACCGCCCCAAGAGCTCCACCCCGGCGTATTCGCGCGACTATTGGCTCAAAGACAAGGGCAACAACCTGCAGCTCAAAAAAATCATCGACTTCCTTGTCGACTTTGTCGGAGGAGCACCGTCGGTGCAGCTCGACGACCTGGGCCATGTGACAGTGAGTATGTCCCTGCCGTACAATGCCAACGAGGTCTTCGAGGCTTATTTCCCCGAAGCTTTCCCCGATGAGGCTCCCGAAATCTATGTGCCCGAAGCATTGCGTGTCAAGGCCGTCGCCTTGCCCGAGAACCTTGCTGCCGCCGCTCCGCTTGCCCGCGACGTATGGCCGGCCGAGGGCGAGATTGCCGACCGGTTCATTACCTGTGTGAAGCGTCTCTGCGGACAACTGCCGCCTCCGATTGCGGCCGACGACCTCGAAGAGCCGGAAGCCCCGAAGCCTGCCGATACCAAGGTGACTGTGGAGCAGGTGAAAAAGCAATTGTTAAAATGATGAATTTTTATCGAAAAAATTTGAAATAAGACGTATACATTAAAAAACAACGAGACATACCATGCTTGACCAACAACGATACCAAATGGAGAACGAGGTGCTCAGTACCTATCTCCCCTCTACGGCCTACCGCTTTATGGACATGCACACGGCCAACCCCTACCTGGTGATGGGCGTGATGACAAATCATGGCAAGGCTTATACCATCCGCATAGACCTTGCCAATTACCCCCAGAATGTCCCCGAGGTATATGTGACCAAGATGCTCCGCACCAAGGACGGTGCCGTGATGGACTCTCCTTCCGCCGCCATGCACACCCTCAGCACCAAGTACGGTTTTACGCGCATCTGTCATTACGGCTCGGCCTCGTGGTCATACCGCGTGTCGCTCTACAAAATATATATCAAATGCCGCCTGTGGCTCGAAATCTACGAGCTGCACCTCAAGACCGGCAAGCCGATGGACTACTACCTCAACCACCAGAGATAAGAAACTTATTTATAAGCGAAAACAATTAGCGAACTAAGGCTAACCACTAAACGATAAACTATTAACAGTGAGCAAGTCATAGACTTGCGAAACCTAAATAAACAACTAATCACTATGAACGATATCGAATTTGGCGAAGAAGTACGCCGCCAGGGCCGTCCCGAAACCGCCGGCCGCAGCATGAAAGACCTCGTATACAACCCCGTGACCGGCGAATTCGAGCAGGTTGCCCGTGGCGAAAGCAACAACAGCCAGGGCACTGTCGTGACCGAAATGACCGAGCAGGGCTTCGCGGCCTGAGTCTTAGCCGGGGCGTCTTTACGGCGCCCCGGGCACAAAATTATACTGATTTCTAACCATCAACCATTTATTGCACATGCAAACTCCCATCGAAGGTTCATTGCCTGTCGCCCCCGACGCACTCAGCCTTCCTATCATCTATCTTGACAACGAAGAGCTGCAGTCTTTTCTCCTCTCCGAGGCTCCCACAGCTTCAGGCATAGCCTACGAATGGGAGGGCGAAAAGGTTGTGCACCTCCATCTCAACCCCGTCACCCATGCTTTCGGCACCTCTGCCAAGGTACTTTTTGCACGTTCTATGCCCGCCTCTCCCGCCGATGCGGCATACGTAGTCGTAGTCAATCCCGATGCCGGGCCGAAAGTCTTCATTTCTGGCGAAGACGGCTTTAAGGAGCACCCGGCAAGCCTTATCCCGGCCCGCAGCGAACTCTTCTCGCGCAGCAAGGGCATACTCGAGGTCGGCGCCCTCGCCGACAAGCGAGTCATGATTGTCGGGCTGGGCAGCTTCGGAAGCCAGATTGCCATCGAGCTGGCCAAGGCCGGCGTGGGCAGCTTCGCCCTGATGGACTTCGACCGCGTAGAGCTCCACAACCTCATGCGCCACACATGTGTGCTCAACGAGCTCGGACGCCTCAAGACCGACGCCATACGCGACGCCATACTCGGCAAGAACCCCTACGCCGAGGTCGACCGCTTCCCCATCAACATCAACCGTCACCTCGACCTCATGGCCGAAGAGGTGCGCAAGGCCGATATCGTAATCTGTGCCACCGACAATAACGAGAGCCGCTTCAACCTCTCTAAGACCTTGGCCGAACAGGGCCGCATCGGCATCTTTGGCCGCGCTGTGACAAGGGCCGAGGGGGGCGACGTGTTTATATACCGCCCGGGCGGTGCCTGCTACTGCTGCCTCATCGGCAACGGGTGGTTCGGCCAGGGTGACGAAGAAATCACCGACGAGGCTTCGGCCCGTCGCGACGGCCGCATAGCATCGTATATGTCGGCCCAGGATGCCGACGCCGTGGTGCAGGTGGGCCTGTCGAGCGATATCGAGCCTATTTGCAACATGATGGTCAAGCTTACCCTCGTCGAACTGTCGCGCGGCATCGACACCGGCATCTCGTCGCTCGAAAACGAGCTTGTCTACAACTATTATATGTGGGCCAACCGTCGCGAACGCCGCCATGCCAACTGGGCGCCCATGCCCAGTGCCGGTGCCATGCCCACGATTATGCGCTGGTATGGCGCGCATATCAAGCGCGACGAGGATTGCGCACTGTGCGGAGTGCAGGCCGCCCTCGACACCAATGCCCCCGACGAAGACCTCGCCCTCCTCGAGGAAATTTCAAGAATGAACGCCGAAGCCGGTGAGTAGGCTTCGCGTAAATTCTGCAAGTTCGCTTAAGGTTAAAGGTTAAGACTCGCTCGTTAACCCTTAACCTTTAACCTTTAACCAACAATATATGAACGTCGATTTCAACCAGTTTACCGAAAATTCGCGCCAGGCTATTACCTGCGCTCACCGCATAGCGCGTCAATGTTCGTATGCGTCGCTCGAGCCGGCCGTGCTCGTTGTGGCCATCATGCAGACCGACCGCGACATGGTGCCATTCCTCCTCGAGCAGATGAACATCGAGAAGGTGCCCTTTTTCACAGCCCTCAGCGACGCGATGCAGCAACTGCCTCACAACGGCAGTGCCGACGGAGCCATCACTTTCTCTCCGGCTACCGAGCAGGTGCTGACCACGGCGCAGCGACTTGCACAGCGCAGCGGTAGCCAGGTTGTCGCCCTCGAGCATATCTTTTGGGCCTTATACGAAGTTCCAGGCCCGGTAAAGGAAGTCATGAAGCGTTTCGGTGTGACTTCGGCAAAACTCGAGTCGGCTGTGACGACGTTCCGCAACGGCAATATATCGAATCCGACGGCAGGCGGCGCATCCGACAGCGGCTTGCCTAACCTTCGCCGATATGCCACCGACCTCGTCCGTGCTGCCGCCGAGGGACAGATTGAGCCGGTAATAGGCCGCGATACCGAGGTGCGCCGCGTGTTGCAAATTATTTCGCGCAAGACAAAGAATAATCCCATACTCGTCGGCGAGCCCGGCACGGGCAAGACTGCCATAGTCGAGGGGCTGGCGCACCGCCTGCATCAGGGCGACGTGCCCGAGGAGCTGCGCGGCATCAAGCTCTTCAGCCTCGACTTCAGCGGCATGGTGGCCGGGGCCGGCGCGCAGGGCGAACTCGAGGAAAGACTCAAAAAACTTATCGAGGAAGTCAAGACCGACCCGTCGGTAGTGCTGTTTATCGACGAAATACACCTGCTGATTGGCGGGGGTGGCGGTGGTATGGATGCCGCCAACATCCTCAAGCCCGAGATGGCCCGTGGTCTTATAAAAATTATTGGTGCCACCACGCTCGACGAATACCGAAAATATATCGAGAAAGACAAGGCTTTCGAGCGCCGTTTTCAGAAAGTGCTTGTCGAGGAGCCCGACCCCGATACGGCCATAACAATCATGCGCGGTATCAAAAAACGCTTCGAGGGTCATCACCACATCAAAATCCTCGACGAGGCCATTGTGGCGGCTGTGAACCTGTCGCACCGCTATATCTCCGACCGTTTCTTGCCCGACAAGGCCATCGACCTGCTCGACGAGGCCGCATCGAGCATGAGGCTCGATATATCGTCGGCCCCAGTAGAACTCGAACTGCTCAAGCGTAAAATTCGCGACAAGGAAATAGAGCGCGAGGCCATTCGCCAGGAAGACCCCGACAACGAAAGCCTCGCCGCCCTCGACCACGAGATTGCCGACCTGCGCGAACAGGAGAACACTATGAACGCGCGTTGGCGCAATGCCCGTGCCCGTATGCAGCGCATACACGAGGCCCGTCAGGAGCTCGAACGTACCGAGACCAACCGCCAGGCTGCCGAGGAACAGGGCCGATATACCGAGGCCCTGCAGATGCAGCGCACTGCCGAGGCCATCAGGGAGAACATCGAGGCCATGTCGCTCGAACTCAGCGGCGAGGGCAGCTTGCTCAAAAGTGCTCTCGACGAGGGCGATATCATGCGTGTGGTGACGGCATGGACCGGCATACCGATGACCAACCTCAATCAGGAGGAGACCGAGAAGCTGCGCAATATCGAGTCATCGCTACACGGCTCTGTCGTAGGTCAGGACAAGGCAGTCAAGGCCGTTGCCAACGTCATACGCCGCAACCGTATGGGCCTTGGCGATGCCGGCAAGCCGATTGGCTCGTTCCTCTTCTTAGGCACCACCGGCGTCGGCAAGACAGAATTGTGCAAGGCCCTGGCGCAATATCTCTTCGACAGCAAGGATATGATGGTGCGCATCGACATGAGTGAGTATCAGCAAGAGCACTCCGTGGCACGCCTCTTCGGTGCCCCTCCGGGATATGTGGGCTACGACCAGGGCGGTCAGCTTACCGAGGCCGTGCGGCGCAAGCCATATTCGGTAGTGCTTTTCGATGAAATCGAAAAGGCGCACCCAAAGGTGTTTGAAACACTCTTGCAGGTTCTCGACGACGGTCGCATGACCGACGGCCAGGGGCGCGTGGTCGACTTCAAGAACACCATTATCATCATGACCTCCAATATGGGTCAGGATGTGATTATGAACACGCTCGTCGGTCACGATGCCGACCAGAACGAGGTAGACCGCGTGACCGAGCAGGTCATCAACCAGCTCAAACACCGCGTCGCCCCCGAGTTCCTCAACCGCATCGACGAGACGGTGATGTTCTTGCCCCTCTCTCGCCAGGACATTGCCAAGATAGCCGAGATGCAGTTGCAGCGTATGGTTGAGAAGTTGCGCCGCAACGATATTGAGCTGTCGTTCGACCCCAACGTGGTTTATGCTGTCGCCGCAGCAGGCTACCAGCCTGAGTATGGCGGCCGTCCTGTCAAGCGTGCAATCAACGACCTTATTGTCAACGCCCTCAGCCTCGCCCTTGTCGATGGCCGCGTAGACCGCACTCGTCCCATCCGCGCCGTCACTACCGAGCAGGGTATAACCTTTGTCAACGCCTGATGGGTCTGAAGTTTAATCCGCATACCGGCGAGTGGGAGGTGGTCGCAGACAAACCTGTCGACCGCATCGCACTCGTCGGAACATATTTGAAATCTATCATACACAATCCTAAAAGAAAATACAAATTAACCCGTAAAGAATATGTAAGTATTATTTTGCTTTTAATTTTTGAGGTAGTTGCATCGTTTGGTGGAACTATTTCATATTTAACATTTTATAATGGTTGGTGGCCATTCTTTACAGTGCTTTTAATGATAGCTTGTCAGGCACCATGTCTACATATGTTTATTACGATATTTGATGAAAATGTTATTTATGTTACACGCAATTTTAAGATAATTGTAATGTCAATTATTTGTCCATTTTTGATTGCGATGTTGTTGAATGTCCTAATATCTTTCTTGTTTTTTAGCATGACTTTTAGAAATTGGTTAGGCTGTCACTTAAATGAATACATTAATAATGATACTCCTACAGAAATTACTTTTTTACTTTGTTGTTTTTATGCAATATGTTTATGTGTCTCTCTAATATCTACAAAAAACAAGTTTATTTTATACTTAGACAAAAGAATTTTTTTAAATCAGCCATCATAGTATTAATCGGCTATCTACTACTTTTCTTTTATCCTAATATTTGTGAAGCAATTAATGTCTATCATATTGAGCAAGAGAGAAAACAGATTGAAAATGAATATCAATCTCAACTTCGAATTAACAATGAATTACAACAAAAACGTAGTAATCAAATCATAGATTTTACTTTTAAAGGAATAAAAATTGGAGCGTCTTATCCATTTGAAGTAAAAAAAGCTAAAACAATTCCTGATTTAACAAATGTTGAAAGTCGGTATTATTCTATAAGTATAGATGGTGAGTGTAATCCGTCAGACTTGCCAACAATAATAGAGACTCATAGGATAATGCCTGATACAATTGTAAAACATAATATATTTACTATTGTAGGCGAAAAATTTATTGGGCATACCTCACTTGATAATCATCCTATTGGGTTAGAAATATATGAATACAATGAAAAGGTCTCGATGATTATGGTAATGTATCATCTCAATGAAGAAAACTTAAATCAGATAATTAATCTATATTCAGACAAATATGGAGAGCCTGAACGGATGACCTTAGAAGGTATACCGTATCGTTATAATGTAATTGAATCGAATCAACAATATTCAAATTTGTATAAAATTGATAATAAGAATGACTATGTATGGTCGTTTAAGAATGGTACCATACGTTTGTCTGCAGAAAGAATCATCTACTTATCCAAGGAGTTTGAAAATACGCTAATTAGAGAAAACAATACAATTAGGAGTCGATTGCTGCAAAGATTAAGGTCGTTAACAGATTCTTTAAATATTTTAAGGGAACATAGAGAAGCAATAGAAAGAAAACGAGCATATGAGGATAGCATTAAAAAGCTAAATAATCACGTAAATGCTATCAATGAGATATAATTGTTGATGTAAATTAGGCTAATTATAAACTATAAAATGGTAGACTTCAAGAACACCATTATCATCATGACTTCCAATATGGGTCAGGATGTGATTATGAACACGCTCGTCGGTCACGATGCCGACCAGAACGAGGTAGACCGCGTGACCGAGCAGGTCATCAACCAGCTCAAACACCGCGTCGCCCCCGAGTTCCTCAACCGCATCGACGAGACGGTGATGTTCTTGCCCCTCTCTCGCCAGGACATTGCCAAGATAGCCGAGATGCAGTTGCAGCGTATGGTTGAGAAGTTGCGCCGCAACGATATTGAGCTGTCGTTCGACCCCAACGTGGTTTATGCTGTCGCCGCAGCAGGCTACCAGCCTGAGTATGGCGGCCGTCCTGTCAAGCGTGCAATCAACGACCTTATTGTCAACGCCCTCAGCCTCGCCCTTGTCGATGGCCGCGTAGACCGCACTCGTCCCATCCGCGCCGTCACTACCGAGCAGGGTATAACCTTTGTCAACGCCTGATGGGTCTGAAGTTTAATCCGCATACCGGCGAGTGGGAGGACGTCGCAGACCGTCCTTCCGACCCGGTGGCGAAGCTCGGCACATATTTCAAGGGATATTGGAGCTCCAATCTGCCCGATACTGCCACATGGCTCGTCTTTGTCGGTGCTTTTATCGTTTTTGGCCTTGCATTGAGCTTGTCGGGCATAGTGTTCGGCTTGTGTATTCTCGGTCTCTTTTTCGAGAAGACGCGCAACTGGCTCATGCTGGCCGGTTGGTTAGCTGCCTTCCCCATCGCCTATGCCCTGACGTGGCTCTGCTACAACAAATGGACTCTCATCTGCTTCGGGGTATTTATCCTGGGCCTGTTGCTTTGAGTCTACCTCAGCCCTCTTCGTCTTCTGGGGCTTGTTTCTTACGCTTTGAGTCGCGGTGATGGCGGCGCAG
>ERZ778517.2621-NODE-2621-length-9897-cov-3.454684_pt1 | contig 9897 bp, 11 predicted proteins | sample MGYA00510341_ERZ778517 | MGnify/ENA primary metagenome ERZ778517 (study PRJEB29527, sample SAMN07138964) | mouse gut metagenome | material: feces | host: mouse | place: China:Nanjing | collected 2016-01-25 ... | reverse complement strand
GCCGTGGAGCTAGAAAAGTTCTCCTTCAAATACGGTCACTGCCGGACCTCTCATCCATACTTCGCCGTTTTCCTTGTACGTATCATACAATTTCCCCCCGCGGATCTGCACTTCGATTTCTTCCCCCCGGTGACAGTATCCATTTAGAACAGCTGCCACAGTGGCGGCGCAGGTCCCGGTACCGCATGAGATCGTCTCACCGGAACCACGTTCCCACACTCTCATACGGATCGAGTGTCCGTCCACTACTTCTACAAATTCTGTATTAATGCGGTCCGGAAACAGCGGATGGTTTTCAAACAGCGGACCTGTCTTTGTCAGGTCCATTGTATCAATCCCATCCATAAAAACCACACAATGGGGATTTCCCATTGATACACAGGTCACCTCATATTCCTTCCCGCCCACGGCAATCGTCTGAGCCACAAAGGTATCCCCTTCTGCACATACTGGTATCTCTGATGGTCTCAGAACCGCTTTCCCCATATTTACCTGGACATAAGTTACAACGCCGTCCTCCACAGTCAGATCCAGCGTCTTCACACCGCTCTTTGTCTCTACTGTGATATGTGAAGCGTCCACAATCCCGTGTTCATAGGCATATTTTGCCACACAGCGGATACCGTTGCCACACATGGCGCCCTCTGAGCCGTCCGCATTGTACATGATCATGCGGCAGTCCGCTCTGTCTGACGGCGCCACCAGGATCAATCCGTCCGAACCGATGCCAAAGTGGCGGTCACTGACACACACCGCCAGTTGTGACGGATTCCCGATCGTTTCCTTAAACAGATCGACATACACATAGTCGTTTCCGGTCCCGTGCATTTTAGTAAAATGGATCCCCATGTCTTCCTCCATTCCCTGCTTATGCAGACTTTTATAATCCGGCTGGCCTGATCACATCGGGGCAGCCACATTTTCTACTGTGACATTGACACTGCAGCTGGATATAAATGTCTGGTTCATCTCCAGATCATATTCCATCTTTAAAAAGAATCCCTTGTCCTGATCCACCTTCTCGATCCGGTTTGTATGGATGCTTACCTCCAGTTCCCCGATCGGGGTAGAATAATAAGTAAACGTAGTCTGGTCTGGTATAAATACCATATGACTCGCCGCCTGCCCTTTTTTTATCACTTCGATCTGACTGCTGCCTACAACTAATTGATTCTTCACTACCTGCACCAGTCCGTTTTCCTCTTCTTCTACCACTTCGTCATAAGTAATGCGGCATACGCCATCCTGCATTTCCATCTGCCCTACTGTGACCACTTCCACCGGTTCACCATTTCCCTGTGCCTGAAGTCCATGTATTGTAATCTTTACTTCCTGTGTCATAAATTCCATCCATTCTATCTGATTTTTTATCTTTTATATGCCAGCTCAATGAGACGGTCCAGAAGCTCTTTCTTTTCCGTCCCCATCGCTTCCCAAAGCATCGGATACATACTGATATCCGTAAACCCGGGGAAGGTGTTGATCTCATTGAATATTACTTCATTGGTGTCCTGTTCTACAAAGAAATCCACCCGTGACAGTCCAAAACCGTCGATCTGCTTAAATATGGCTACGGCGTTCTCCCGTACCTTCTCTTTTACCTCTTCCGGCAGATCCGGATCAATTACGGTCTTTGATTCTGAATCATTGTATTTCGCATCATAATCATAAAATTCTGCCGCTGCCAAAATCTCACCCACTTTGGATGCCCTGACCTGCTGTCCTCCGAGAACGGCGCACTCTACCTCATGCCCCCGGATCGTTTCCTCAATGAGAACACGGTGGTCGTGCTCCTTTGCCAGTGCTATGGCCGCCTTTAGCTCTTCTCTGTCATGTGCTTTACTGATGCCCCGTGACGATCCGGCATTCGAAGGCTTGACAAAGACCGGATATCCCAGTTCTCTTTCCACAGCATCCATAGACGCCTCCGTCTGGCTGCCGTCCCTGGAGACATCTGTCACATACTTTGCCTGCCGCACACCAATACGGTCAGCAAAGATCTTGGTAGATATTTTATCCATAGCAGCGGCAGAGGCAAGAACACCACAGCCCACATAAGGAATGCCTGCCAGTTCAAAAAGCCCCTGGATCGTACCGTCTTCTCCATATTTTCCATGAAGTACCGGAAATGCTACATCAATGGGCTGGATTTCCACTGTGATCCGGCCTTCATGGTCCCCGGCATCCATCTTCCAGATACCCGGATGTCTCTGATCGGGAACGATCACGGCTGTCACCTTACTATTCAGCCAGCTGCCATCCTTCATGTCTGCTACCGTATCGACATAGAGCCAGTGCCCCTCCTTCGTGATGCCGATCTTATGTATGTCATATTTTTCCCGGTCCAGTCCCTCTATAATATTTACTGCCGAAACACAGGATATTTCGTGTTCCGATGATTGTCCGCCAAAGACTACCGCAATCTGCTTCTTCATAACAACCTCCATTCCGAAACTTCTCTTGCTGAACAAATAGCTGATCCATTTCCACTTTACCATGGCAGAGTGGCAAATTCAAGTAGAAGAAACATTTTTTAGCTCCACGGCGCCATTTTGAACCCGCCGTGGACGGGGGAATACTTTGGCAGACGTCATCCAAACAGGTTTTTCAGCCACTCTCCTGCCTTCCACGAATAACTAACCTCTTCTCCGCCATCCAGCAGCGAATCATATTCCTCTCTGGTCAGTGAATCTTTTAACCGCTCTTTCGATGCATCCGGCACTACCTGATAAGTAGAATCCACAAAACAGAGAGACGGATACATGACACACCACCAGTTATGCCCGGCGCTCTCTCCCAGCCTGACACGCAGCGCCTCATAATTGCCGGCAGGGAATGTAAGGTCTCCATATTCCTTAACCGGGAAATAGCTCTCTCCCAGTGTCGCTTCCGCCGTATATTCATACCCCTCGGCACGCATTTTTTCTGCCGCGATCTCCTCGATCTCCGGCAGATGTTCCCGGATCGCCTGACGTGCCTCGTCCACTGATGTCGCATCCTGCATTTCCCCCCGCAGATATGTGACGATCGTCTCCTTTACTTTCATTTTTAATTCCTGGTCCTCATCGGTATCACTGTTTGCAATGACATGAAGCCGGATGATCTGTTCTGCGATCGCCCGCTGCTGCCTCTGTCCTTTTGTTGCCTCTCCATACAGGTACATAAGTATCCCCGTTGCTGCTACCATGATAACAATTCCCACTATTTTTAATCTATGTTGTCTGATCATAAATCATCCCTCCTGCTGTTTACCGCGCAATGGAAAATATTGCACTCTGTCAAAAGGATTGACGATCTGCCGGACAATATACAGAAAACCAGCAAAAAAATTCCCCGGAAGGTGTGGAAAATTGACAGACGGTGTGATATACTTGCCTTACAATACAGCCTGACAGGCGGATAGATACCGGCGCCGTCACGCTGAATAAGGAGGTAACACATGTCAGACGAACACAAAAAAGGATTCAATGCCGGGCTGGTCTGGGGCGATTTACAAAATTGCTGTATGAGTGACTCTTCCTGTGAAGAATGTCAGGGGACATCCTGTACAATAGGATATGCAAAGCAATGCATCCAGGACTTTCAAAAGGAACCAAAAAAAGAAGTTCCTGATGGTATCAAAAAGATTCCAACGATGGATTTCAAAGTGTTTGATGAACTGGAATTAGAAACAGGAATCGCACACATCCTGAAGGAATGCAAGGATTGCAAAGAAGATCATACAGAGAACTGCATTATCAATGTAATCCGCAACTGTTACGAAGTCAGTCTTTTCGGCGACCTGCATCCCTATGAGGGAAGCGCCTTGCAATATTTAATGTATTTGAAATCAAATTTCCCGGATAAGTCAGACCGGATCACAGAGCTTTATATGAGCTAATACATCAATCAAGGAGGGGAAAGGTATGGATTCCATCTGGATCAATGCCCCGGCAAAAATCAATATCGGTCTGGATGTCATCCGGCGCCGGGAGGACGGTTATCACGAGGTCAGGATGATCATGCAGAGTATACGCCTGTTTGACCGGCTGACCCTGACCAGATCGGATACACCGGGCATCCGGCTGTCGACAAACCTGTCCTTTTTGCCGGTCAATGAAGATAATCTCGTGTTTCGGAGCGCCCGGCTGCTGATGGATGAATTCGGGATTGACGGCGGTCTGGATATCCATCTGGAAAAACGCATCCCCGTCGCTGCCGGCATGGCAGGCGGAAGCACCGATGCCGCCTCCTGCATGCTGGCAATGAATGACCTTTATCAACTGGGACTTGGCAAACGCCAGCTTATGAAACGGGGCATCACACTGGGGGCTGATATTCCTTACTGTATCCTCAAAGGAACGGCTCTCTCTGAAGGAATCGGAGAAAAACTTTCCACAATCCCCAGGATGCCGGATTGTTTTATCCTTATCGCCAAACCGGGGATCCACGTATCAACCCGTTTTGTTTACTCAAACCTGGTACTGGACGAAAATACCCCGCATCCTGATATCGATCAGATGATCCAGACGATGAAAAGGCGGGATCTTGAAGGACTCTGCCATCTTCTTGGCAATGTACTGGAAACTGTCACGATCCCTGCACATCCGCAGATCGCATCGATCAAGGAATGCATGATGGAAAACGGCGCCCTGGGATCACTGATGAGCGGCAGCGGTCCTACCGTATTCGGAATTTATGATGATCTGGATAAAGCGAAAGCGGCAAAAGAAAAATGCCGTGAGCTCCCTTTTAAGTGCTTTGTATTTGTAACAGATCTTTACCGTTAAAGCGTCGTGATGATCCGGCGAAGATTCTTTATGAAGAAAGGAGGGGATTTATGTCTTATAAGATGAAAAAACAGCTGGCTTTCTGTCTGGCGCTTATCCTGCTTTTATCCGGGATCCAGGCGGGATCAGCAGCGATATCTGGCAATGTCAGGCCATTTCATGGATCCTCTCATACTCCGTCAGTCCACAGGATCATATACTGGCTGCACCACGATGTATCGACGGAAGAGCGTCTGGGTACAAGATCAGCAAGTCTGATCCTGGAGCACTGTATCCTCAGCCGCGGCAGGGGATTCTGCCGGATGCCGGACATCCTGTATCTGGTATCCAGGGCTGATTCCGCTTCCTGTCCTCCGGCATCGGCAGCAATGCTTCACCGGCAGGAGAAAGAACCCTATACACACTCCTGGATGATCCGCTACATACACGACCAGGATGGGGAAAAGGAAGGTGCACGTCCTCTTATTTAATACGGACTTATTGATCCGTTCCCAAAATAAGAGGAAAGGAGATGCACAGGTATGGTTATAAAAATCATTATCGGCGTAGTGATCGTCGCTGCGATCGCCGCTTTTGCCTATAAAATTGATAATCCGTCAGAGAAATAAAGCGTCGTGATAATCCGACGCTTCCAAGAATCAGCATCGAACCTTTGGTTCTTTGCTGATTCTTGCTCTGCACAGGATAATTATTCCTATATGGAAATAAAGCGTCGTGATAATCCGACGCTTCACACAAGACAGAATAAGAACCTCCTGCCCGCAGGAGGTTCTTATTCCATCTTGTGTTTACGGATAATCTCTTCATAACGCCGGTTGGAAGCTTCCATCTCTGTATCCCCACCCATCTTTTGTATCTCCGCATCTTCTTTCTCTAATTCTTCCAACAGCCCGAACAGATCATCATCGGTAAAAAACTGCTACATCCACCTTCCCCCTTCCGTCTGTCCTTATTTGTATCATAGCACAAAAAAATCATCTGTACAAGCAATTTTACCAGTGATTTTACTTGCAAAAAATATAATTTTGTTATAACATAGAGGATGAAAAAAATATACTATACATATCTTTTAACAAAAGGATAGAAAGGGGTAAACTATGGAAGAAAACATTGTATTTAATGAGGAAGATGTGCGCAGCAACAAGGCTATGGGGGTTCTTGCCTATATCGGAATCCTGTTTCTGATCCCTCTGTTTGCAGCAAAAGATTCCCAGTATGCCAGATTCCACACAAATCAGGGACTGGTACTCTTTATCGCTGATATCGCTTTGAATGTTGTTGCCCGGATCGTATGCATCATCCTTGGCAATGCATTGGGACTTGTTGCCGTGCCAGTGATCACTGTTATCAATCTGGCAGTCGGTATCATCGCCCTTGTATTCCTGATCCTCGGCATCATCAATGCCTGCTCAGGAGAGCCAAAGAAACTGCCTTTGATCGGCGGTATCACTATTTTGAAATAATCGGACCGCCCGGCAAAAATAACGGGACAGTAAGGTGGCAGAAGGAAATCTTTTGCCACCTTTTTTTAAAAAAGAAAAGGAGGGACATCCTATGTCCATGAACCAGACGCCAAAAGGGGAACGTCTCCAGATCGCCCTCTTTGGCCGCCGCAATGCAGGCAAATCCAGTCTGATCAACGCCATCACCGGACAGGATCTCGCCATTGTATCCGATATTCCCGGCACTACGACAGATCCGGTATATAAGGCGATGGAAATCCTCCCGCTTGGTCCGGTCATGCTTGCCGATACTCCGGGACTGGATGATGAAGGAATTCTGGGAGAAGAACGGATCCGAAAAGCGAAAGAGGTTTTAAATAAGACAGATCTTGCCCTGATCGTGGTGGATGGCAGGCAGGCCGCAGAGGATCTTACCATGGAAAAATCGATCCTCGACCTCACGAAACAAAAAAATATCCCCTCTGTCGTCGTACTGAACAAACAGGATGAGTGGGCAAAAGAAGAACACCGTATCTCACCTCTGGGGGATATCTGTACCAGTGCCAGATCAGGATATCATATACAGGAATTAAAAGAGATGATCGGCAGCAAAATAACAACAGACCGTACTGGGACAAGGCTTGTGGGGGATCTGCTTTCACCCGGTGATTTTGTGATCCTTGTGATCCCCATTGATTCGGCGGCCCCCAAAGGACGTCTGATTTTGCCGCAGCAGCAGGTTATCCGGGATATATTGGAATCCGGCGCCACGGCTGTCGCCTGCCGGGATACCGAACTAAAAGATACTATCGCACGCATCGGGCAGACGCCACGGCTTGTCATCACGGATTCCCAGGCATTTGCCGGAGTTGCCCGGGACACCCCGGCATCCATCCCCCTCACATCCTTCTCCATCCTCTTTTCCCGCTACAAGGGCGACTTAAAAACACAGATTCAGGGAGTAGCTGCCCTGGAAAGTCTCCACGACGGAGATACGGTACTGATGGCAGAAGGATGCACCCATCACCGGCAGTGCGATGATATCGGCACCGTAAAACTGCCGCGATGGATCCGGGAATATACGGGAAGGGAACTGAACTTTGAGACCAGCAGCGGAGGCAGTTTCCCGGAGGACCTCAGCCGGTATAAAATGGTTGTACACTGTGGAGGCTGCACCCTGAATCCGAGAGAGATGGCTTTCCGCATCGGGCAGGCAAAGAGCCAGCAGGTCCCGATCGTAAATTATGGCACACTGATCGCACAGTTAAAGGGTGTACTAAAACGCAGCATCGCCCCTCTGCCCGGATATCAGGATCTGCTATGATCCGCAATATATTCTCTGGCAAGAGCCGTCAGTGTTTCCACCGTGTTACATGACGGCTCCTCTAAAACCGCATTCAACAGCTCATCCAGTATCTGTCCCACCTCTGGTCCGGAGGGTACTCCCATCGCCAGCAGATCCCTGCCGCCCAGCGCCAGTTCTGCCCTTGTGACAGCCTCTCTGGATTTGCATATTTCTTTATAACACCGCTCTGCGGCATCCAGCCCCAGAAGCTTTTCTTCTCTCATATACTGCCCCTGTGCCATGAGGTCGGCACGCTGTAACACAAACAGATACGGCATGGCGTCCACACCGATCTGATTCATCAGACGCCGCATGGCAGACTTTCCCTTCGTCGAATATCTGCCGCCTTTCATACAATTTTCATGCCTCCTGTCGTGACAGCGTATGATCCGTACCACAAGCGATATCGTTTCATTATCAAACCTGAGACGCCTTAATATATCCTCTGCTTTTGCCGCCCCCAGCTCATTGTGGCGGTAAAAGTGATCCACTCCTTCTTCATCGGTTTCCCGGCAGTCCGGCTTCGCCACATCATGAAGGAGCGCCGCAAATGCCAGGATCACATGACTTTTTTCTTCCCGTGATATCTGCTGGGTCAGATCTCCATGCCACATCCTGTTTATGTGTCTGACAGCTTCCATACTGTGATGCCCCACATCAAAACAGTGGTGGGGATTATTCTGCGGGACAGCCAGCATTTCTCCCAGTTCCGGCAGAAAATACTGGTCCAGTCCCGTCTCTGCAGCCAGAAGCAGCCTGTCTGATCCATCTGACAAAAGCAATTTTGTCAGCTCCGTCCGAATACGTTCGGCACTGACATTGACAAGAGTCGGCGCCTGTTCCCGGATCGCCGTCAGCGTTTCGTTTTCAATCTCAAACTGCAGCTGTCCGGCAAAACGGATCCCCCGGAGCATCCGCAGAGCGTCCTCTCCAAACCGTTCCCGTGGATCTCCCACACAGCGTATACACCTCTTTTCTATATCTGACATCCCATCAAAGGGGTCTACAATACCTGTCCTGGGATTATATGCCATAGCATTGATGGTGAAATCCCTGCGTCTGAGATCTTCCCTGAGACTCGGCGTAAACCGGACCTCCCGGGGATGACGGTGGTCCTCATACTCCCCATCCATCCGGTAAGTTGTGATCTCGTACCCCTCTTTTTCCAGCATCACCGTAACCGTACCGTGCTGGATCCCGGTATCGATCGTGCGCCGGAACAGCGCTTTTACCTGCTCTGGCCGTGCGGATGTCGTGATATCCCAGTCGCCCGGCTCCCTCCCCAGCACAGTATCACGCACGCAGCCTCCTACCGCATACGCCTCATAGCCCTGTTTTTCTAATGTATCAATAATCCATTTTACCTGATCTGGAATTTTTACAACGGAAAATCTATCCTTCATTTCAGCCTCCCTGTCTTATCCGGTTCCCTGTAACCGTCTATGTTAGATTATACACTGAAATATTTTGACAAACAAGCGCTTTTTCGTTACAATAGTTTAGGAAAGGAGGTAATCATGAAATATACTTATATGACCAAGGGCACCTGCTCAAGCCAGATCGATCTGGAGATCAACGGCGATATCGTTACCAATGTCACGTTCCATGGCGGCTGCAACGGCAATCTGAAAGCAATCCCTGCCCTGATCGAAGGCATGACCGTCGACTGGATCGAAGAGCGCTGTAAAAATATCAAATGTGGTTTTAAAAACACATCCTGCGCGGACCAGCTTGCCCATGCCATACGTGAAGCCTATGAGGCACAGGAAAAGTCCGGCTGAAAATCGCGGACTTATAAAAACGCTGCGTGTTTTTCGTTCCACAAAATGGGATTTTCCAGACTGAGTGTTCGAAACCATCCACTCATTAAAAAAAACTAAGGAGATTAAAAAAATGAATAAAAATGTTATATTTATCTGTCAGGCAGCAATCATTGCTGCTCTTTATGTCGTACTTACCATGCTGATCGGTGCCTTTGCCAGCGGCCCCATCCAGATCCGGATCTCGGAAGCTCTCACTGTCCTTCCCTGTTTTACTCCGGCTGCCATCCCCGGACTGACGATCGGATGCTTTTTTGCCAATCTTTTTACCGGATGCGCTGCGCCTGATGTTCTTTTTGGCACTCTTGCCACTCTGCTGGGTGCACTGGGATCTTATGCACTGCGTAACCGCAGCAAATGGCTGGTTCCGCTCCCCCCTGTTATCGCCAATACTATAATCGTACCCTTTGTACTGCGGTATGCTTATCATCTTCCCGATGCCATACCTTATATGATGGCAACAGTAGGGATCGGGGAAATATTGTCCTGTTATATATTGGGAATGTTTTTGCTCTTTGCAC
>ERZ778517.2619-NODE-2619-length-9908-cov-4.324368_pt1 | contig 9908 bp, 8 predicted proteins | sample MGYA00510341_ERZ778517 | MGnify/ENA primary metagenome ERZ778517 (study PRJEB29527, sample SAMN07138964) | mouse gut metagenome | material: feces | host: mouse | place: China:Nanjing | collected 2016-01-25 ... | reverse complement strand
GGTGTCTTACACGGGGCAGAATGCGGGTGCGGGCGACTATGAAAGAGTGAGAAAAGGGTTTGGCGCCGCCTGTGTGCTGGGTGTTGTGACAGCCGGTGTGATGTCTTTTGTTATGTTAACCTATGGAGAGCCTATTCTGAGATGCTTTCTTTCGGGAGAGGAAGCGGTGATTGTACAGACACTGAAAATTGGCTGTACGTTTTTAAAGATTTTGGCGGCGTTCTTCTGGCTTTTGTATCTGCTCTATATCATCCGGGCGTGTGTGCAGGGCATGGGCAATACGGTGCTGCCCATGTGTTCCAGTTTTTTGCAGTTGGTGATGCGTGTGGGCTGCGCCTTTCTGCTGACGAAGAAAATCGGACAGACCGGCGTATTTTGGGGAGAAATCTGCGCATGGCTTCTGGCAGATGCGTTTCTGGGACTGTGCCTGTTGTGGGTATACCGGCGACAGACTATGATGCGGGAGGGAAAATAATTGAAGCACTTTACATGCTATACCCCTATCACAGCGATGCCCTACAGCCGCAGCGAGTCTTATGTGGAGATAGAGCCGTGCGCGGCATTAAAGCCTTATATCCGCTGCTTTTGGGGAAGCAGGGATATCTATACACTGGAAGCCGGAGTGGGCACGGAGAACGTGGTTGTGCCGGACACCTGCATGGATGTTATATTTACGGTCAATTATACGGATAACAGTCTGTCTGACATGTTCTGCGGCATAGATGACAGGGCTGTTCATAATGGTGGCAGAAACGAGAGGAGTCAGCGCTTATCGGTTTTTGCCGTCCGTTTCTATGCATGGAGCGCCGTCCTTTTTGCGGAGGAGTCCATGCGGACATGCAGGAATTTTTACGGTGATGCAGGCGGGTATTTTTCATGGCTTGCACGCGCTTTGGGAGAGAGGCTTTGGGAGACGACAGGGATTGCGGAGCGGGTGCGTCTGGCGGAAGAAGCGCTGCTTGGGAGAATGAATCTGCGCCGGGAGGAGCCGGTTTTCATGGATGCGGTGTCGGAGATTCTTGCCCACCGTGGCGCTCTGCGGATGCATGAGCTGGCGCGGGACATTCATGTGAGCGGCAGGCACCTGCAGCGCGTATTTCAGGAGAATATGGGCGTTTCGCCGAAAACCTTTGCTTCGCTTGTGCGCTATCAGAATCTCTGGCGGGATATCCTGACGAGGCCGGACAGGCAGATTTTGGATGAGGTCTGTCTGCTGCAATATACGGATCAGGCACACCTTATGCGGGAATTTAAGCGGTATCACGGGATGACGATTCCGCAGGCTCGCGCTCTTGCCGGGAAATCTGTCGCATTTTAACAAGACGGGAATCGGAAAATCGGGATATAATTTTGAAATGCAGTTATTTGGTACAGATAAAAGTGTTTACGGCTGAGAAATTATGGTTTCATGTGTATTTTACATGGAGGCAAAAATACGGAATAGCTGCGACAAATATATTTCGACAAGGAGGATTTTCGGTTATGAGAGAACAGGACAGAGAAGTATTTGAGAGAGCGAGGCGGTTTGTATATCGAAACGCAAGGCCGCTTGACTTGGCGAGGTGGAAATATCACTTTGAAAACGGGAGTGAGCAGGAAGTGCTTGCGGCTTTATCTGCCTATCAGAATGAGGACGGCGGCTTTGGGCACGGACTGGAGGAGGACAATATGAACCCCCATTCTATTCCCATGCAGGCATGGCGGGCGACAGTTGCTCTGCGGGAGCTGGAGGGTTTGCATAAATCGGAGGCGATCGTCCAAAAGCTGCTGGGTTATCTGGCGCGCACGTCCGAATTTGACGGGGAGAAATGGAGCTATGTAGTTGCCTCCAACAATGACTTTCCCCATGCCTCATGGTGGACATACTCTCACGCGTCATGGTATCAGGATACGGAGAAGGAGAGGTTTATCAGACGGTATAATCCGACCGCGTCTTTGGCGGGATTTATATTGAGATATGGGGACGTGGACAGTGATTTTTGGCAAAAGGCGCTCGGTATCGCGAAAGAATCGGTGGAGGCTCTTTTTCAGCTCGGTGATCCGCAGGATATGCATGTGCTCTCCTGCTTTGTCCAGTTGTGGGAGGATATCGGGGCAGCAGGGCTTTCCGGCAGCTTTGATATGGATCGTCTGACGGCGCTTTTGCGGGATCTGGTGTCTGCAACCATCACACAGGATATTTCCAAATGGGAGACAGACTATATCTGTAAGCCATCCCAATTTTTTAATAGGAAGGAATCTGTTTTTTATGACAGGAATCGTGAGGTGGCGCAATATGAGTGCGCATTTGTCAGAAAGACGCAGATGTCGGACGGCGGCTACGCCGTGAACTGGAGCTGGGACGACTATCCGGAAGCATGGGCAGTCAGCCGGAACTGGTGGAGCGCGGAGATTACGGTTAATAACATGATTTATCTGAACAATATGGGACAGGAAGAATAGAGCTGTACGGCGGCGGGGCATTCTGAGGGGATGGCCTGCCGACTTTTTATTCTATAGGAAAGTGCGGCAGCGTAAACCATCGAAGGAGAATGCGAAGTATTCTCTGAACCGTCGCCGCTGAGCGACGATTTTTTACAATAAGGATTGCCAAAAGGTGTCATGTGCTGATAAAATGATGCTATGCATAAAAACGGAGGAAACAGGCATGAAACCCACAGTACTTTATTACGCGAAATGCACCACCTGTCAGAAAGCCCTGAAATGGCTGGAGGAAAGGGGAATTGCATACGAGGGACGCCCGATCAAGGAGGAGAATCCGACGGCGGATGAACTGAGAGACTGGTATGAGAAAAGCGGCCTGCCGCTCAAGCGGTTCTTCAACACCAGCGGCCTGCTCTACAAAGAGATGTCGCTGAAAGATAAGCTGCCTGGCATGAGCGAGGAGGAGCAGCTTGCGCTCCTTGCTACGGACGGAATGCTTGTGAAGCGGCCGTTTCTTGTGAGTGAGAAGGGCGTACATCCGGGTTTTAAGGAGAGCGCGTGGGAAAGTCTTCTGTAAATGTCAACTATTCCGTCGGAAACGGCGACAAAAATGCACGCAGCCAGATCGGCAGGAAGAAGGCCTGTCGGGAATAGGAAGGCCGGATAGACAGGGAGTGAAATATGGTACAGGATATCTTCAACGAGTACGCAAGATTTCCACAGGTGCGCGCCATGGCGATCGGCGGCTCCCGCGCCGTCAAAAGGAACGACGAATTTTCGGATTATGATGTGTATGTTTACAGCACGGAGCCGGTTCCCACGGAGCTTCGGCGAGGCGTATTGGAGAAATACTGCGGCAGTATGGCGCTTGACAACCGTTACAGGGAGCATGAGGACGTCTGTATTATGGAGGACGGCACAGAACTGAATATTGTGTACCGCAACCTTGAGGAATTTCTGGCGGGCATTGACCGGGTGGTGGTGCGCTATGAAGTGTTGGACGGCTGTACCACGGGCATGTGGCATAACCTTATGACGGGCAGAATCGCATACGACAAGGGCGGACTTCTGGGGGCGGCGAAGGAAAAGTATCATGTGCCGTACCCGCAGGAACTGAAAAATAATATCATCAGCTACCACATGAATCTTATTAAATATGGTATGCCTTCTTTTATGGTACAGATCGGGAAAGCGATGAAACGGGGCGATATGGTGAATATCAATCAGAGCGTTGACCGCTTCTTTTCCTCCTATTTTGATATCCTTTTTGCATTGAATGAAAAGCTTCATCCGGGGGAAAAGCGTCTGGTGCAGGTCAGCATGGAAGAGTGCAGTATTCTGCCTGCAAGATTTGAGCTGAATGTTCGCCTGTTGCTGAACACGATGTTTAAAGACCCGGCGGCGGTTTCAGTGGTGGAGCTTATGGTTTCGGAGCTGGAGAAGGTGATCGGGGAGACGCTTGCATAGCGGCGAGGTTGCAATCCTCGCCGTTTTATTGTATATTAGTGCGAGAAGTAATTCTAAAGACGGCCCGCCATAGGACGGGACGCCAAGAATTACTATGTCTCGCACAAGAGAATGCCTGAAATGCGGCATTCTCTGCACGGATTTGAGTGAATATAAGTAAGAAAAGAGGATAAAGACATCATGAAAATTATAGAAGGCGGAGTGACTGCGGCGGCGGGTTTTGAGGCTGCCGGGGTGGAAGCGTCGATCAAATATCAGAACAGAAAGGATATGGCGCTGATTTACAGCCAGGAGCCCTGCCGGGCGGCCGGGGTATTTACCGGAAACGTGGTGAAGGCGGCTCCTGTTTTGTGGGACAGGGAAATTGTGGCGCATTCCCCTTACGCGCAGGCGGTGGTAGTCAATGCGGGTATTGCCAACGCCTGTACGGGAAAGCAGGGGTATGAGTGCTGCAGGCAGACGGCGCAGAAGGCGGCGGAAGCGCTGGACGTTTCGCCCGACGCCGTTCTGGTGGCATCCACCGGCGTGATCGGCTGGCAGATTCCCGTGGAGAAGATTGTGGCTGGTGTGGACAGGCTTGTGCAGGCCAAGGCACATACGCCGGAGGCGGGGCTTGCGGCCGTGGAGGCCATGATGACTACGGACACGAAGCCGAAGCAGGCGGCGGTGCAGATCGAGGTCGGCGGGAAAACCGTGACTGTGGGCGGTATGTGCAAGGGCTCCGGTATGATTCATCCGAATATGAGCACCATGCTCTGCTTTATCACAACCGATATCGCGATTTCCAAAGCGCTTTTACAGGAAGCGCTCAGCGAGGATGTGAAGGACACCTTCAACATGATTTCCGTGGACGGGGACACTTCCACCAACGATACGCTGATCGTGCTGGCGAACGGCCTCGCAGGAAACCCCGAGATCACGGAGCGGAATGCGGACTACGATAAGTTTAAGGAAGCGCTGCACTATATAGACGAGACGCTGGCGAAAAGGATGGCCGGGGACGGTGAGGGTGCGACGGCTCTGTTTGAAACACGCGTTATCCATGCGGCAACGAAGGAGGAGGCGCGTGTTTTGTGCAAATCCGTGGTCTGCTCCAGCCTGACGAAAGCCATGATCTACGGCCATGACGCCAACGTGGGGCGTATCATGTGCGCCCTCGGCTACGCGGGTGTGGATTTCGACCCGCAGCAGGTGGATCTCTACTGCGAAGCCGGCGGAAACCGTATACAGATCTGTAAGGACGGTATGCTGACCGACTACGACGAGGCCGAGGCGACAAAACTGCTCTCAGCTCCCGAGGTAACCGTGATCGTGGACATGCACAGAGGCGATGCCGAAGCCGCCGCCTGGGGCTGCGACCTGACTCATGAATATGTCAATATCAACGCGGATTACCGGAGCTGACAGAAATGAATCAATAATGAAAAGAGGCACAATATGGAACAGCAGGAAATGGATAAAATTCTGGCAAAAGCGGAGGTCTTGATCGAAGCCCTTCCCTATATCCAGAAATTTAACAGAAAGATCATCGTGGTAAAATACGGCGGCAGCGCCATGAGCAACGAGGAACTGCAGCGAAACGTCATCAAGGACGTGACGCTCCTTAAGCTTGTCGGTTTTAAGCCCATTATCGTTCATGGCGGCGGCAAAGAGATCAGCCGCTGGGTCGGCAAGGTCGGTAAGGAGGCGGAGTTTGTGAACGGCCTGCGGGTGACCGACGACGAAACCATGGAAATCGCGGAGATGGTGCTGAATAAAGTCAACAAAAATCTTGTGCGCATGGTTGAGGAGCTGGGTGTTCGGGCGGTCGGCATCAGCGGCAAGGACGCGGGGCTTTTACAGTGTAAGAAGAGGTATGCGGACGGGCAGGACATCGGTTTTGTGGGCGAGATTTGCGGCGTTGACCCGAAGGTGCTCTACGATCTTCTGGAGAAGGATTTCCTGCCCATCGTGGCGCCCATCGGTCTGGATGAACAGTTTATGACCTACAATATCAATGCGGACGACGCAGCCTGCGCCATCGCCAAGGCGGTGGGTGCGGACAAGCTGGTGTTCCTCACGGATATCGAAGGGCTTTACAGAGATATCAACGACAAATCCAGCTTTATCTCAAGATTGACGGCAACGCAGGCGGAGGAGCTGATTGACAGCGGCTGTATCGGCGGCGGGATGCTCCCGAAGCTGGGGAACTGCACGGATGCCATCAGAGAGGGCGTAAACCGGGTGCATATTCTGGACGGACGGATTGCCCACTGCCTGCTGCTGGAAATCTTTACCGATCACGGTATCGGCACGGCGATCATAGCAGACCGGGATAAAGAAACACTGATCGGCTGACTGTGAAACGCCATCTTCGTTGTTGGAAATACACAAATAGCATAAGGTTATACTATTTGCACAATTAATATAGATCTGAGAAGCGTTTCGCAATACATAAATATGTATAGAAAGAAGGCAGAAAAATGAGTGCGGAAATGCAAAGTTATATAGATGAGGCGGAGCAGGCGCTGCTTCACACCTACAACCGTTATCAGGTCGTATTTGATAAGGGGGAAGGCGTGTACCTCTACGATATGGACGGGAAAAAATATCTGGATTTTGTGGCGGGAATCGCCGTGTTTGCGTTGGGCTATCACCATGAAGCCTACAACGACGCGCTGAAAAGCCAGATTGATAAGATTATCCATACCTCAAACTACTATTACAATGCGCCCGCCATCGAGGCGGCGAAAAAACTCAAAGAGATCTCCGGCATGGATCGCGTGTTCTTTACGAACAGCGGCGCGGAGGCTGTGGAGGGTGCCATCAAGGCGGCGCGCAAGTATGCGTACCTGAAAGACGGGAAAACGGATCACGAGATCATTGCCATGAATCATTCTTTTCACGGACGCACCATGGGAGCGCTTTCGGTGACGGGAAATCCCCACTACAGGGAAGCCTTCGAGCCGATGATCGGCAATATACGATTCGCTGATCTGAATGATTTTGAAAGCGTGATGGCGCAGGTAAACGACAAGACCTGTGCGATTCTTTTTGAGACCGTGCAGGGAGAGGGCGGCATTTATCCGGCCACGGAGGAGTTTATGCAAAAGGTCAGGAAGCTCTGCGACGAGCGGGACATTCTGATGATACTGGATGAGATCCAGTGCGGCATGGGGCGCACCGGAACGATGTTTGCGTGGCAGCGCTATGGTATTAAGCCGGATGTGATGACCACGGCGAAGGCGCTCGGCTGCGGCGTGCCCGTGGGCGCGTTTTTGATGACGGAGAAGGTGGGGGCCAATTCTCTTGTCGCCGGCGACCACGGTACCACTTACGGAGGCAACCCGCTTGCCTGTGCGGCAGTCAGCAAGGTGATTGACCTGTTTAAAGAGCAGGATGTGCTCTCCAATGTGAACAGGGTTGGCGCGTATCTGGAGAAGCGGCTTGACGAGCTCGTCGAAGAGTTTCCCTGCGTGGAGACAAGGCGAGGAGCCGGGCTCATGCAGGGGCTTGTGTTCAACAGACCCGTGGGAGATATCATCAAGCAGGCCATGGAACGGGGGCTTGTGCTGATCAATGCCGGGACGAGTATCATCCGTTTTGTGCCGCCGCTTGTCATCACGGAGGAACATGTGGACGATATGATAGAGATTTTGCGCGACAGTATAGAGTGAAAAGAACTTCTAAAGCTCAGCAGCAATGGCTGCTTCGCTAAGAAGTTCTATGTTTCACTCGGGAGAATGCCAAAAATGCGGCATTCTCCGCTTGGAGGGAGGATGTTATGAACTTGCAGGGGAAAAAGGTACTTGTGGTGGGATCGGGTTTGAGCGGGATCGGGGCGGTGGCCGCCTTGTGTCACGCGGGAGCGGAACCCATACTGTTTGATGAAAACGAAAAGTTAACGATAGAGGAAGTGCGGGGAAAGCTTACGCCCGGTTCGGAGGCGGAGATTGTGATCGGTGTCCTGCCGGAAGAACAGAAAACTTCGGTGGAGCTTGTGGTTTTGAGTCCCGGCGTGTCGACGGATACGGCTTTTGTGGAGGATTTCCGAAAAAGGGGCGCGAAGATCTGGGGCGAGATCGAGCTTGCCTATGAGATGGGGAAAGGCACGGTCATCGCCATCACGGGGACGAACGGAAAGACGACGACCACCTCTCTTGTGGGGGCGATCATGGCGGCTCACTGTAAGGATGTGGACGTGGTGGGAAATATCGGGAATCCCTACACGATGACGGCGCTGGACGCTACCGAGGAGACTGTGACTGTGGCGGAGATCAGCAGCTTCCAGCTGGAGACGATCGATCAGTTTAAGCCGAAGGTTTCCGCGATTTTGAATATAACGCCGGATCATTTAAACCGGCATCATACGATGGAAAACTACGCGGCGGCGAAGGAGGCGGTCTGCAGGAACCAGACGAAGACGGAAACCTGCGTCCTGAACTACGAGAACAGTTACACCAGGGCTTTCGGGGAGCGGTGTCCCGCGCGTGTGGTCTGGTTTTCTTCCCGGAGAAGGCTTGAGAACGGTTTTTATCTGGAAGGAGAGGAAATCTTCCGGGCAGAGAACGGTGTGAGCGAAAGACTCATGAACATACATGATATGAAGCTGGTGGGCATCTGTAACGTGGAGAACGTGATGGCGGCTATGGCGGTCACGACGGCCTGCGGCGTGCCGATGGAGGAAATTCTGTCGGTCATCGGAACATTTGCGCCGGTGGAGCACAGGATTGAGTTTGTTGCCACAAAGCGGGGCGTGGATTATTACAACGACTCTAAAGGAACCAATCCGGACGCGGCCATTCAGGGCATCCGGGCGATGAACCGCCCCACGGTTCTGATCGGCGGCGGTTATGATAAGCAGAGCGAATACGACGAGTGGATCGAGGCCTTTGACGGCAAGGTGAAGTGCCTGGTGCTGATCGGACAGACAAGGGAAAAGATCGCTGCGTGCGCGAAGGCCCACGGACTTTCGAATATTGTGTTGGCGGACACCTTCGAGGAGGCTTTCGCAGTGTGTGTGGAGCAGGCGGCGCCGGGGGATGCGGTTTTACTGTCTCCCGCCTGTGCGAGCTGGGGGATGTTCCCGAACTACGAGGTCAGGGGGCGGATGTTTAAGGAAATGGTCAATCGGATGGAGGAGAGTTAAAAAGTGGCACAAAGAAACGCTTCCCGCAGAAGACAACAAAAAGGCGAAAGCTTTATGGATTACAGCCTGCTTTTCATCGTGCTTTTTCTTGTGGGCTTCGGTATGGTTATGGTGTTTTCCTCAAGCTCCTACGAGGCAAATTTAAAGATGGGGGATTCTACCAGCTATCTGCGTCAGCAGCTCTTTGCGTCCATTCTGGGGCTGGTGGCGATGATGGTGGTGGCCAACATTCCTTACCACTTCTGGGAGCGGTTTGCGGTGCCGGCCTACATTGGTTCGGTGGTGCTGATCTTGTTGATTATTCCTTTTGGCCACAGCTCCGGCGGTGCGACGAGGTGGCTTTACATAGCAGGTATTTCTCTGCAGGTAGCGGAGGTGGCAAAGCTGGGTATGATCCTGTTTCTGGCCAGCCTGATCTGTAAAATGGGAAAAAATATACGAACCAATAAGGGATTCTTTACCGTACTCGGATTTCCCACAGTGGTGGCGGGGATGATTTACGTCATTACCAACAACTTAAGTTCAGCCATTATCGTGATGGCGATTGCGGTGCTGATGCTTTTTGTATCATGCCCGGATTATAAGCGTTTCTTCCTCATGGGCGGGAGTGTGCTGGTTGTGGCGGCGATCTTAGTGTTTTATGTGATACAGACGGCGGAGGCTCATGTGGACGATCTGGATTTCAGAGGCGTGCGTATACTCGCATGGCGCGATCCGGAGGCTTACTCCAGCGATACCGGTTTCCAGACGCTGCAGGCGCTCTATGCCATCGGCAGCGGCGGCGTGCTCGGCAAGGGACTGGGGCAGAGCATGCAGAAGAGAGGGTTTCTGCCGGAGGCGCAGAACGATATGATCTTCTCCATTATCTGCGAGGAACTGGGACTGTTCG
>ERZ778517.2612-NODE-2612-length-9931-cov-3.765897_pt1 | contig 9931 bp, 8 predicted proteins | sample MGYA00510341_ERZ778517 | MGnify/ENA primary metagenome ERZ778517 (study PRJEB29527, sample SAMN07138964) | mouse gut metagenome | material: feces | host: mouse | place: China:Nanjing | collected 2016-01-25 ... | reverse complement strand
AGCATCGCGCACGGCATCCACATATTTGTTGCCCTCTACGGCGGCGGCATCGTCGGCCACTACCGCCTCGAGCTCGGCGCGAAGTGCTTTAATCTTGTCTATCATAGCATTGTATTTTGGCGCAAAAATACAAAAAAACCGCGATACGGCAAAATTGAAATTACGGTAGAGAAAATCAAGCCCTCTCAACACTTATTCACATTTCAGGCAAGGTATTTTCAAAAATTTTTGCTTACTTTGCAACCTCAAAATATACGATTAACGCTACTATCATAACACAATGAAAAAGAGTGCTTTACAAAAGGCCCGTGCAACGTATCAGCCCAAACTGCCCATAGCCCTCGCAGGCCCCGTTCGCGTGGTCGAAGGCCAGCCCACCCAGTCAGTAGGCGACCAGGAAGCTATCAAGGCTCTATTCCCCAACACCTACGGCCTGCCTGAAATCCGTTTCGAAAAAAATCCCACACCCACAGCCGGCAAGCCCGTCAACGTAGGTGTAATCCTCAGCGGCGGCCAGGCCCCCGGCGGTCACAATGTAATCTGCGGCCTCTTCGACGGTATCAAGAAAATCCATCGCGACAGCCGCCTCTTCGGCTTCCTTATGGGCCCCGACGGCCTTGTCAAGCACCGCTATATCGAACTTACAGCCCCGATTATCGACGAATACCGCAATACCGGCGGCTTCGACATCATCGGCTCGGGCCGTACCAAGCTCGAGAAGAAAGAGCAGTTCGACGAGGGCCTCAAAATCCTCAACGAGCTCGGCATCAAGGCACTCGTAATTATCGGTGGCGACGACTCTAACACCAACGCCGCCATCCTTGCCGAATATTACAAAGAGAAAAATACCGGCATACAGGTTATCGGCTGCCCCAAGACCATCGACGGCGACCTGAAGAACGACGTGATTGAGACATCGTTCGGCTTCGATACCGCCACCAAGGTTTACTCAGAGGTTATCGGCAACATACAGCGCGATTGCAACTCGGCCAAGAAATATTGGCACTTCATCAAGCTCATGGGCCGTAGCGCCAGCCACATCGCCCTCGAGTGCGCCCTGCAGACACAGCCCAACATCTGCCTTATCAGCGAGGAAGTCGAGGCAAACAATATGAGCCTCGACCAGATTGTAGAATATATTGCCGGCATCGTGAAGTCGCGTGCTGCCGACGGCAACAACTTCGGTATCGTCCTCATCCCCGAAGGCCTCATCGAGTTCATCCCCGAGTTTAAACGCCTCATCGGTGAGCTCAACGAGCTCCTTGGCGCAAACAAAGACGCCGTAGAGAAGATGGACGAGGCACAGCTTACCAAATTTATCTTCGATAATCTTTCGGCCGAGAATGTTGCATCGCTCCGCAAGCTGCCCGAGCAGGTTGCGCGTCAGCTGATGCTCGACCGCGACCCCCACGGCAACGTGCAGGTATCGCTCATCGAGACCGAGAAGCTGCTTAGCGGACTTGTCGCCGAGCGTCTCGCTGCCGACAAGGAATTTGCCGAAATGGGTGGCAAGTTCTCGTCGCTCCATCACTTCTTCGGTTACGAAGGCCGCTGCGCCGACCCCTCGAACTTCGATGCTGACTACTGCTACTCGCTCGGCTTCAATGCCTCGGCCCTTATCAACGCCGGTGTTACAGGCTATATGTCGTCAATCCGCAACCTGGTAAAACCGGCTGTGCAGTGGATTCCCGGCGGTATACCTATCACTATGATGATGAACATCGAGCGTCGTAACGCCCAGGACAAGCCCGTTATCCAAAAGGCCCTTGTGCGTCTCGACGGTGCGCCCTTCCAGAAGTTCGCCGCCCAGCGCGACGAGTGGGCTCACAACACATGCTACGTATATCCCGGCCCCATCCAGTACTTCGGCCCCGCCGAGGTTTGCGACCAGCCCTCGATGACCCTCAAATACGAGCATCGTCATTGATTCAACTTTCTAAATCGAAAGTTGAAGGTTAAGGGTTAAAGTTTAATGAGATAAACGGTTAACCACCCGATAACTCAAAAACATTCGAATTTCACTTCCAAACTCAGCTTGCAATACCGGCTTAAGACCCTCGGGCCCTAAGCCGGTATTTTTTGCAAATATGTAAGTTGAGCGTTTTAATACATAAATCCCAAGAGCCATATTGGAATTTTATTGCCTATGCCGGTTTCGATATTGTCCGCGATAACAAAGCTGTCCGGCTTGTCGGCAATTTGTGAAAAGCCCTTGCTTTTCCCTCCGACTTCAAAAAGATACGTGCGGTCAAGTAGGAAATCACCCTCTTTTGCGGCAAGAAGTTCGCCGGCGAAGCTAAGCATCGAAGCCACAAAACTCTCTCTTACAGTGCCGGTTTTGTGTATGATTCCTAAAGCTTGCATTACTGATGGGTTGTCAAAGAGTATTTTCTCAGGCTTAGAAGCCCTTTTAGGCTGGGTAGTGGCATCCATCAGGGTTCGAAGTATGGCTCCTTCGCTCAGTAGTGTAAAAAACTTCATCAACTGATTTCTTGTCACTCCGACATCTCTTGAAAGACTTGTCATGTTTGGCACGAAGGGAACTTGTTCCGAAAGCACCACAAGGAGTTTTTTGAGCTTCTGCTGGGTTTCGTATTCTATAGATGTGATTGCCGGTATGTCTATGTCTATTACCGACAATACAAGTCGTTCTACCCGTTGTGCATAGGTGAACTCAGAACTATCCATAAAGAAAGGATAATATCCTTTCTTTAGATATTTTTCAAATTCTCCGATTACTCGAATTTGTGAAGATATTTTTGCGGCTGATGTACGGTGATTGCTAAGAATGTCGGGAAGACTCAGCGCTTCTAATCCATAATTACCTGTAAAATTCAGATATTCACGAAAAGAAAGCCCTCGAAGGTCATATACGGCTACTCGTCGCGATAAGTCCGCGACTTTGCTGTTGAGATGAAGTAGCGATGAGCCGGTAAACACAACGTGTAGGCCGGGATAGCTGTCATAAATATTTTTCAACTCCTGCTCCCAGTTGGGGCGTGGATAGCGATGTACTTCATCGAGATAAAGATGGGTGCCTCCATGCTTGTAGTGGTAATCGGCTAACTCTATTATGGTGTGGTCATTAAAAAATAGTTGGTCAAGAGAGGCATAGACGCCACATCTTCCATTTTCTTTACACCGTTGTTTCATCATGGTCGTCTTGCCGACACCTCTGGCACCTTTTATCATAATGAGTCTGTCGCTCCATGCGATTTGGTCATAAAGATAACGTCGAAGTGGGGCATCTAATTCTGCTGTAAGACGTGCAGATATTTCGTATATTCGTTCCATATTACTCAAGTTTTCACAAAGTTACGAAAAGTTTTCTTTGTAAAGAAAGAAAATGGCGTAATTCTTTTCTTTGTAAAGAAAGATTTTTGTAATATGTTGGTATGTTGGTGCTTAAGTCTTCTTTTTTTTGCTCAAGCTAACGGGTTGGGCGAGTTGGCGACGTTTTTTATGTATAAACCTGGTGCTTTTAGCCTAAATATGCTAACTTTGTGATAAAATAGAATAGTGTAATATGATACATGGAGAGCAACCCGAAGTAGCCGTTTATTACAGTCCGGGGAAAATTCTATACAGGTTGTTATTATGCGTGGTAATGATAATGGTTTCCCTGTTTCTGGCATTTAATGATAGTGTGCAACGTCTCGGTGCTGAATTTTGGGGGTGGATTGGTATTATTTTTTTTTTTTTAGCCGGATTAGTAGTCGGTGTCAGTTTGTTCTATATGCTGATTAGGCGTATTCCATATATTAAGATATTCGATGATAGAATGGAATATTACGTTCCTATGCGAATGAAATATAAAACTGTGTATTTCAGAGACGTTGAAGGCTTTCGTTTGATAAATATGTCGTCTAAAGCGAGATTGATAACCATCGACTACAAGCCTGATATTATCGGAGAAGAGTATGAAGCAGAAGAAACTTCCGGATTAAAAAAATGGCTTTTTTCGATTAATTACGAATATACGGGAGCTATAGAGGCAATTCAAGCCGATGTCTATAAAATAGATGGAGAAGAGATTTGCGATATACTAAACGAGCGAGTGCAAGTATTTAATGATGCTTGCGGAAATAATTGTGTTGAGCGAGATTGATTAGTTAGAGGAGAGATGCAAGGTCAAAATACATCACGCGAGTATGTTTATCCTCATCATCATTATTGAGAAACTGATAATTGTTCTTAATATAAAATGGAATGGCATCAACGTAAGCATCAACTGTTACAAAACGGCAACCAGATTTATTATCTATAATAAAGTAGTCTTCGATGAACTCGAGTAAATATGTACCAATGGATTGGTGTTGAGCATTTTTAGAAATTCCGAGTCTACCGATTTTAATTGCAGGATAGCTGCGAAGCCGTTTCTCATTTTCAAATTTATGTTTGCGAAAACGATTGAACTCAGTCTTGCTTTCAAAATCTGAAATTGAGATTTTATCATTCGATAGACTAAAATATGCAAGAATATCGTTTGTTTGTTTATCTTCTACAACGTAGGTGACAGATAGTAATGCGTTACGATAAAGGTTTGCATCATTTAAAAGAAAATCGTTCAAATCTTCATCGTTACAATCAAAAACGGAAATAGTGTCACCTATGTTAAGGCGACGAACTATACAAAGTTCTTGAAATTCTTCTCTTGTCATAATCAATTGACCATCATTTTGATGACGGTTTCATAGGAACGTCTGATTTGTGCGCGCTTTTCAGGCGAAACTTTCGGAGGGTTTTGCATACGTTCCTCGAATCGGCGCCCATCGCTGCCGAAGAGTATTGGAGTTTCTTTTATTGGTCGTGCCATTTTATAGAAGGTTTTATAGCAAATACAAAATTATAACAATTTTCTGACATAAATAGCTTAAACCACATCAAATTTGACTTATACGCCTCAAATTTGATGTTTACATTCTTTTTAATGATTTTTATCGAAGGAGAGGGAATGATATGACAAGTTGGTATATAGCCAAATGCAATTATTAGAAATTTAAGTTTCGCAAGTCTAAGACTTGCTCACTGTTAATGGTTTATCGGTTAGTGGTTAGCCTTAATTCGCTAATAACAGTGAGCAAGTTGCATACTTGCGAAACTTGAATTAGAAATTATATATAAATCTCCCCGGGGTAGTCGACGCTCCATAGGTAGAGGGCTTCGGCGGGCATCGAGGTGCCGGCGGCACAACGGTCGGCTTTGTCGAGGACTTCGAGAATGCCGCCAGGCGACATTTTGCCGCGCCCCACCTCGACGAGCGTGCCCACGACGGCGCGTACCATATTGCGCAAGAAACGGTCGGCAGCAATGTCGAAATACCATGAGTCATCGTCTACGCGGTGCCATGCCGCCCGGCGCAGGTCGCATATGTTTGTCTTGGCGTCGGAGTGCAGCTTGGCAAATGATGTGAAGTCGCGCCGTCCGATTAGCAGCCTGGCCGCTTCGTTCATGGCATCGAAGTCGAGACTTGGTGAGCAACGCCGTGCCAACCCACGTGCAAACGGGTTTTTGCGTGTCGTGGCATAGTAGCGGTATGAACGCTCGGTGGCGTCGAAGCGCGCATGGGCGTCGGGCCGTACCGGCACTATCGAATACACCGCTATGTCATATCCTATAAGGCTGTTGAGGCCGCGCACAAACCCCGGGGCGGAAGCATCTATGCCGTTGTCGGTGTCGAAGTGGGCGACCATGGTATGTGCGTTTACCCCGGCATCGGTGCGCCCGGCTCCTGTCACGGCTACCGGGTGGCGCGTCAGTGTGGCAAGGGCGTCCTCGAGGACGCCCTGCACAGTTTCCTGGCCGGGCTGTACCTGCCAACCATGGTATGGTGCGCCACGGTAGGCAAGCGTCATAAACCAGCGCATGGCTTATTTTTCGAGATATGTATAGCCGAAGAGCCCCGAGCGGTAGGTGCTGATAAAGTCGCGGCCCTCTTCAGGCGTGATGGTTCCGGCCTTCATCGACTGTGTGACCCAGGTCTCGAGGTTGCGCACGAGTTTCTTGGGGTTGTACTGCACGTAGTCGAGCACCTCGTCGACACTCTCGCCCTCGATAATCTGGTCGATTTCGTAGTGGTCCTTGTATACGCTGATATGCACGGCGTTGGTGTCGCCGAAGAGGTTGTGCATATCGCCCAGGATTTCCTGGTAGGCGCCGACGAGGAAGACTGCGAGATAATATGACTCGCCTTGCTTGAGGGCGTGGACGGGCAGCGATGCCGACGTGCCCATGGGCGATATGAAGTTGGCAATCTTGCCGTCGGAGTCACAGGTGATGTCCTGTATGGTGCATGTGCGCGTGGGCTTTTCGTCGAGGCGCGAAACCGGCACTATGGGGAAGAGCTGGTCAATCGCCCACGAGTCGGGCAGGCTCTGGAAGAGCGAGAAGTTGCAGAAATATTTGTCGGGCACCATCTTGGCTATTTTGCGCAGGTCTTCGGGTATGTGTTTCATACTCGAGGCCAGCTCGCCCACCTCGCGAGCGACGCTCCAGAATAGTTTCTCTATCTGGGCGCGGGTCTTGAGGTCGAGCATGCCGAGGCTGAAGCGGTCGAGGGCCTCTTCGCGGATTTGCAGGGCGTCGTGCCAGCTTTCGAAGATGCCGTTGGTGTCGAGGCGGTCCCAGATTTCATAGAGTTCGCGCGCGAGTTCGTGCGCATCGGGGTCGAGCTCGTCGTTGTCTTTCCACACGGGTAGCTGCGTGGTCTCGAGCACGTCGAAAATCAGCACCGAGTGATGGGCGGTCAGCGACCTGCCGCTCTCGGTGATGATGTTGGGCTGCTTGAGGTCGTTTTTCTGACACACGTCTACGATGGCCGACACGGCATCGTTGGCGTACTCCTGGATTGAGTAGTTCATCGAACTTTCGCTCGACGAGCTGCGCGAACCGTCGTAGTCAACACCCAAGCCGCCGCCGATGTCGATAAACTCTACGCCGTAGCCGAGTTTCGACAGTTGCACGTAGAATTGCGTGGCCTCGCGCAGGGCGTTCTTTATGACCCGGATTTTGTTGATTTGGCTGCCGATGTGGAAGTGGATGAGCTTGAGGCAGTCTTTCATGTCGCGACGCTCGAGTATGCCGAGGGCTTCGAGCAATTCTGACGAATTGAGGCCGAATTTGCTTTGGTCGCCGCCGCTCTCGCTCCATTTGCCCGAACCGGTACTCGATAGCTTGATGCGTATGCCGATATTGGGACGCACGTTGAGCTTGCGCGCCAGGTCGGCTATCATGCGCAGTTCGTTGAGCTTTTCGACCACGATATATATGCGGCGCCCCATCTTCTGGGCCAGCAGGGCCAGGTTGATGTATGCCTGGTCTTTATAGCCGTTGCAGATAATCAGGGCGTTCTCGGCGATGTTGGTGGCCAATACGGCGTGGAGCTCGGGCTTTGAGCCGGCTTCGAGGCCGATGTTGAACTTCTTGCCGTAGCTCACGATTTCTTCGACTACCTGGCGCATCTGGTTGACCTTGATGGGGTATATCATGTAGTTCTGAGCCTCGTAGTCGTATTGCTCAGATGCTAAGCGGAAGCAGTTTGAGATTTTTTCGATACGGTTGTCAAGGATGTCGGGGAAGCGGAGCAGCACCGGGGCTGGCACGTCACGCACCTGTAGTTCGTCCATCACGTCCTTGAGGTCTACCGAGACATATCCCGCGCGCGGGGTTACTATGATATGGCCTTTCTCGTTTACGGAAAAGTAATTGCGACCCCAACCGGGGATATTGTACAGCTCTTCGCTGTCTTCAATACGCCATTTTCTCATCGGCTGTCAGTTAGTCTTTAATGTGTTTTATATGGTTTGGTCGGGTGTTGTTTCTCGTAGGGTCGCAGCACGCCGCAACCCTACGGAGGATATTACTGTTCCGGTCGCTCGTAGAATGGGATGTCGACCAGGCGGATGTTGAAACGGAGGGTAGAGTAGGGCTTGATATTGCCGCTTGTGCTTGCGCCATAGCCCAGTCCGTAGGGCACGATGACTTCGGCACTGTCGCCGCAACGCATACGTGGCAGGGCGACACACCAGCCCTGGATGGTGTTGTTGAGGGCGGTGCGGAAGATGCCTTTGGCTCCGTACTGGGTCTGGTTGTCCGACGAGTCGATACCGGTGCCGTCGCACAGGTGCAGTCGGTAGCGCACGTCGACCGTGCTGTTATACAGGGGCGAGAGCCGACCTTCGGTCTCGGCGCGGTCGTTGAAGTAGTGCATCAGCACGAAGCTGCCGGGGTTCCAGTCGGGTACCACGGTGGTGTAGTAGGGTGTGCCGTCGGCGTTTTTGCGCTGTTGCATCTCTTCGAGCCATGCGCTGTTGAGGTCGCGCCACTCGGTATATTCTTCCCAGGTTGTTTTGTCGTCGTCGGCACACGAGCACATCAGTGCTATGCCGGCGGCGATAAAGGCAAGGAGTTTCTTCATAACTTATCAGAATTGTACTTGCGGAGCCTTGGCAGCCTCGGCCTCGGCCTGGAACTGCGGTTTTGCGGAGAAACCGAAAATACCGGCCCAAAGGTTCGCAGGGAAGCGTTTTACGGCAACGTTGTATTCTTTAACAACGTCGGTATAGCGTCCGCGCTCGGTGGCGATGCGGTTTTCGGTGCCTTCGAGCTGGGTCTGCAGGCCCATGAATTGTTCGTTTGCCTTAAGGTCAGGGTAGGCCTCGCGAACGGCGTTCACGTAGATGCCGAGTGCGCTCTTGAGCTTGTCCTGTGCCTGGTTGAAGGCGTCGAAGCCCTGGGTGTCGGCGGGCGAAGCGGCGTTCTCGAGGTCGCGGGCCTGGTTGTAGGCGTCGCTGAGGCCGGCGCGGGCGCGGGTCACGTTCTCGTAGGTGCTGCTTTCGTGTTCGGCGTAGCCTTTGACGGTCTCGACAAGGTTGGGGATGAGGTCCATACGGCGCTGGTATTGCACCTCGACCTTGGCCCAGGCCTGGTCGACGTCCTGTTCGAGGGTGACCATGTTGTTGTAGGTCGATTTGCCGTTGATAAACAGGCCGATGGCCAGGACGACGAGTACGATGATTACGATTACAGATTTTTTCATATCGAGGGGAGGTTTTTAGCGGAGCTTGCGCAGGAGCGATGCGAGGCTCACGCGGTCGTGGATTAGCTTGTGCAGGTCGTCGACAGCCACGCGGGTCTGCTCCATGCTGTCGCGTTCGCGCAAGGTTACGGTGTTGTCTTCGAGGGTCTGGTGGTCTACGGTGATGCAGAAGGGGGTGCCGATTGCATCTTGGCGGCGGTAGCGCTTGCCGATTGCGTCTTTTTCCTCGTAGTGGGTGGCGAAGTCAAATTTGAGCTCGTCTACGATTTCGCGTGCCTTTTCGGGGAGGCCGTCTTTGCGGACGAGGGGAAGCACGGCGCATTTAACAGGAGCGAGGGGTGCCGGCAGGTGAAGCACGGTGCGGGTCTCGCCGTTGGGCAGTTGCTCTTCGTCGAAGGCCGAACAGAGTACGCTTAGGAACATGCGGTCTACGCCGATTGATGTCTCGATTACGTAGGGGGTGTAGCTTTGGTTGAGTTCGGGGTCGAAGTATTCTATTTTCTTGCCCGAGAATTTCTGGTGCTGCGACAGGTCGAAATTGGTACGCGAGTGGATACCCTCAACTTCCTTGAAGCCGAAGGGCATCAGGAATTCGATATCGGTGGCAGCGTTGGCATAGTGGGCCAGTTTCTCGTGGTCGTGGTAGCGGTATTTGTCGTCACCCATGCCGAGGGCCTTGTGCCATTTGAGGCGCCATTCTTTCCACTGCTGGAACCATTTGAGTTCCTCGCCGGGGCGAACGAAGAACTGCATCTCCATCTGCTCGAACTCGCGCATGCGGAATATGAACTGGCGTGCCACAATCTCGTTGCGGAAAGCCTTGCCAATCTGGGCGATACCGAATGGTATGCGCATACGGCCCGTCTTCTGAACGTTGAGGTAGTTTACAAAGAT
>ERZ778517.2604-NODE-2604-length-9981-cov-4.590167_pt1 | contig 9981 bp, 9 predicted proteins | sample MGYA00510341_ERZ778517 | MGnify/ENA primary metagenome ERZ778517 (study PRJEB29527, sample SAMN07138964) | mouse gut metagenome | material: feces | host: mouse | place: China:Nanjing | collected 2016-01-25 ... | reverse complement strand
CCCGAAAATATTGATGATATTAATGATGAGTATAGAAGAGAAGTTTCTGGAAAGGATGGGAGCGATTTATTAGCTTATATTGCAAATAGTACAGGTTATGTTATTGGACCAGAATATACATGGAAAACAATAGTAGATGAGGTAAATAACAATACTATTAAACCTGATACATTTCAGCAAATGCTAGAAAGTTTTGAAAATAATTTAAAACTTAATACAAAGTCTATTGATGACTTTAGTGGTATTTTTGCAGATATGAATCTTAATAATTCCAGATTAGGAAATACAACAACAGCTAGAGCTAAAGCATTGACTGAAATCGTTAATTTAGTAGATAGAATTGAGTATAAGGACGAGAACGGTAAAGATATTCTAGGACGAATATATGAATATTTAATCAAAGAGTTTGCAAGTAATTCTGGTAAAAAGGCAGGAGAATTCTATACACCTCATGAAGTATCACAAGTCTTAGCCAAATTGGCAACTGTATCATTTGATCAAAGTACGCTTTATCCAAGAGTATACGATTTTACTTGTGGCAGCGGATCATTACTTTTAACTCTGAAAAATGAAATAAAAAATAAGATCAGATATTATGGTCAAGAATTGAATACTACCACATATAATCTTGCTCGTATGAATTTAATGATGAATGATGTTAAATATGATCATATGAAATTAAGAAATGCAGACACTTTAGAACAAGATTGGCCGAGTGAGATAAATGAACAAGGAATTGAACGACCATTAAAATTTGATGTTGTTGTTGCTAATCCGCCATATTCACAGCGTTGGGATAATAGTGATCGTAAGTTAAAAGATCCACGTTTTAAAGATTATGGATTAGCTCCAAAGACTAAAGCTGATTATGCATTCTTACTACACGGTTTGTATCACCTAGATCAAAGCGGAACTATGGCAATTGTTTTACCTCATGGCGTTCTCTTTAGAGGAGCAAAAGAAGGTAAAATTCGTGAAGCTTTACTTAAAAATAATCAAATTGATGCAATTATAGGTATGCCTGCGGGATTATTCTATTCAACTGGAATTCCTACTGTTGTATTAGTGCTTAAGAAAAATAGAACTAATAAGGATGTTTTATTCATTGATGCATCAAAAGGATTTGAAAAAGGAAAGAATCAAAACAAATTAAGAAAAGAAGATATTGATAAGATACTCAATACTTATAAAGAGCGTAAAGATGTTGAACGTTATGCTCATGTAGCTTCATTAGATGAAATTAAAGAAAATGACTTTAATTTAAATATTCCTCGATACGTTGATACTTTCGTTCCAGAACCACCTGTTGATTTGAAGAAGGTGGCTGCTGATCTTCATGAAACCAATATTGAAATTCAGAAAAATCAGAAAGAATTAGTAGGGATGCTTAAAGAATTAACATCTGACGATGACGATATAATGGATGGATTAAACGCCATTATTAAGGAATTGGAGGAAGAAACTCGTGACTAAAAGTGACGATAAAAGAGTACCAGCACTGCGTTTTAAAGGCTTCACTGACGAATGGGAGCAACGTAAGTTAAAAAATTTAGTAGATTTCTATAGTGGTCTTACCTATCATCCTGAAAATATTCGAGAAAAAGGTACTTTTGTAATCAGATCTTCTAACATTAAAGATGGTCAATTAGTAACTGGAGACAATATCTTTGTAGCTCCCGAAATAGTCAACTCTACTTATGTAAAAAAAGACGACATAATTGTCGTTGTACGAAATGGCTCAAGAAAATTAATTGGAAAACATACAAAGCTAAATTTCAATCTAAATAATGCTGTAATTGGAGCATTTATGACTGGAATTCGTTCAAATAATAATAATTTCATAAATGCGATATTTGACTCAGATAATTTTAAAAGAGAAATTCATAAAAATTTAGGTGCTACGATTAATCAAATTACGACTGGTGAATTAAAAAGAATGAATTTTTATATTCCTAGTTTAACCAGTGAACAAAATTATTTAGGCAATTTAATGAAAGTATTAGATAAATTAATCACGCTTCAGCAACGAAAATTGAGGCAATTAAAGTTACTGAAAAATGCCTTACTTAAAAGAATGTTTACTGCAAAAAAATCTCCTACTTTAAGATTTAGAGATTTCTCTAAAGATTGGAAGTTACATAAATTACAAGATATTACGGATAGATTAGACAACGCAAGAGTTCCTGTTACTGCTTCTAAAAGAATAGCTGGCTCAACTCCTTATTATGGTGCTAATGGCATTCAAGATTATGTAAAAGGATATACACATGATGGAGAATTTCTATTAGTAGCTGAAGATGGTGCTAACAATATAAATGATTATCCAGTTATTTGCGCAAAAGGTAAAATTTGGGTTAACAATCATGCACATGTTCTTCAAGCCAAAAACAAAAAAATAGATATTTTGTTTTTAATGTATGCATTAAAGTTTCTTAACATGAAAAAATATTTAGTAGGTGGAGGTAGAAGTAAATTAAATGCTGAAACCATGATGAAATTAGCACTTAAATTACCAGAATTAGATGAGGAACATAACATAGGAGTTTTAATAAAAAATATGGATGTATTGATTACGCAATATAAATATAGAATACAAAAAATAAATAAATTTAAACAATTCCTCCTCCAAAACATGTTTATCTAACTACAAAAGGACATCACTAATAGATGTCCTTTTTGCTTAACCTAATTGTGATAAATGATGCAAAATTTTATCATTATCTTTATTTTCAAGTTCACGAATAATGTGAATATATGTTTCCTGTGTTGTAGTTGTATTACTATGTCCCAATCTTTTAGCTACGCTGGCTATAGAGACTCCTTCATACAAAAGCAACGAAGCATGCGTATGACGCAATCCATGAATTGAGATGATCGGAATATCTAGCTTTTCACAATACGTCGCTAACTTCTGATTTAACGTAGAATTATACACTCGCTGATTCTTATCAAAGAATATCAATTGGTCGTCTTCTTTAGAACGAATTAAGGATTGAAATTGTTGCATTAGCTGCCAATCTACCATAACAGTACGATTGGATGATTCATTCTTAGTAGGTTGAAAATGACCTATTTTTTCTTTGTAATTCCATGATTTATTAATAATTATTCTCTGCTTTTCGAAATCAAAGTCTTCTTTAGTTAAAGCTAACGCTTCAGCGAAGCGTAAACCAGTTTTTGCAATCAATAAAAAGAACCAGTCCCAATTAAGCTCAGAATTTAAATCTAATGATCTAAGTAATTTTTGTAAATCAAACAAGTTTAAATATTTTATTTTCTTTTCACTAGGACTACATCCTTTAATAATTGCACGCCTTGTAGGATCATTCTTTAACAAGCCATCATCGAGTGCATCAAATAAACTTGCCTTTAAATGATGATGAAAATCTAAAGTTGTAGTCTTTTCATGATTACGCGCGTACAAGTTTAGAATTTGTTGATAGTTACGACGATTAAGCTCATTCATATGTAGATCTGGTGCAAGTTCTTTCAAGCGCTTTTGAACTAAATAATACTTATCAAGAGTGATTTGTCGAACAGCATTGTCTTTGTAAATATGAATCCAATCCAGATAATACTTATAGAATAACTTGGTGCTATATTTCTTTTGTGACATAGAAAAACCTCCTTAAAATATTAAGTCACGTACTTAATTGTTTAAGGAGGTTCTATTTTTGCAAGAGTTTTTAGATAAACATATTTTGGAGAAGGAATTGTTTTAACCTTTTCGCAGAATTAATAGATAATTGTACTTTTCTAATATTTATGCTTAAGTTTTCTATTATTGCTGATAAATTATTTTGAGCTTTAATAGAGGGAAGTAATATTTTTAAACTATTTAAATTTTCTCTAGTTATTTGTGGCTGTGCTCCACCAGTTACAAAACGTTTTAGATCAGTAAAAGTGAGTAAAGTATATAAAAATTTTTTATTGATATATGTTTCATCTACATTTATTACCATAGAATTTCCTGTTATCCAAACTGGTCCCTTAACGTAGTTAGGATGTCCTGCACTAGCACCTCGAGCACAAATTGTAACTTGATCGGTTTCATGATTATATTTATTGTAAAAACCGATATAATCATTAGCACCAAAAACTGGAATACCTTTTGGTAATAAATCTTTCTTTGTTATTGTAGTTGGTTGATAAATTCGAGCTATATCTTTTAGATATACTGCTTTCCATTTAATCTCATTATTTGAAGCTAATTTATGCGAAACCACTAAGTTATATGAAACTATATTTTTCATCAGTTTTAATAGTTTCAATTTTCGTTGCTGAAGCGTGAGTAAATTATCTAGTTTAGAAATAAGTGATCCAATCTTATTTTGCTCACTTACATTAGTAAGATATATTTGTGATTCTCTCATTTTATCAATGAAAAAATATTGTCTTACTCCACCTTCTTGAAGTCGCTGAATTTGTTTATAAAAATATTCTGATCTAAACCAATACTGTAGAAATACATCATCAATACTATTATCACTTCTAAATATTTCATATAAAGAGCTTACGAGTACAGGAGTGATTGTGTTTTGATAAGCTATAGACCCTACATTAATTCTTGCTGGATTATAGGCGAAGTACTTTGGCTTTACAATGTAATTACTCGATTTATCTGTTTTCGAATATGTATTATCTTTTCCAAATTGCTCTTCTTGAGGTATAAAACCATTCTTATTAGATATAGAAAAAGCTGGAAGAGAAAGATTATCTTTATTTTTTTGTTTTGAAACTATAATATGTTCTCCCAATTTACGTTGCTCCCAAACAAGAATATATAAATTTGAAATAATAATCTTTGATATACTTGTTTTTATAATTAAAGATTAAAATGTAGAGATTATAGTAATTTATAGTACATAGAAAGTCGAGATGACGAGGTTGAGTGATAATTTAAGTGCCGATGCTAATAGGAAATATGACTTACTTTTAAAGAAAAATATGTTGGATGATTTTTCAATTGATGCTGGTTGGATGCCTATAAAATCTTATACTAATTTGTTAACAGATAAAGATAAGTTTAAATATGGTACTTTGAATTATAAAAATGGATCGATGACATTAGATCTTTTCCAAGGATGGCCATTAAAACATGGAGCTATTACTTTTGGGACAAAATTAAGACGAATTGACAATATTTTTGGATGTATCGCTGATAGTAATATGTATTACGTATTTATTCCTAATATTGCCAAAAGTGATATGCTCGATCTTCATTTAGCTATAACAAAACAATCATGGAATTTAATACAGTTTTCCATAACAGATTATCTTCCAGATGAAAAAGTCACATTGAATAATTTGATTTTAGATTACAATATGTTAGATAAATGGATTGCTCCGGCACAGAAATTTGTGTTTAAAGATGATATGTCTTTATCAATAGTTAGTTCTGATAATATATTTCTGTCTAATTTTACTTTTAAAGGACAGGTATTTAATGTGTTTTTAGTGGGAGATATTTCTCAAAAAAGTAAAAATAAAAACCGAAATGTTATCTATACTAATAAATCGTATTTATTAATAGAAGGCGAAGATAACATTTCAACTTCTGATGCAATATACTTCGCCACTGAATTTAGAAAGATATTGTCAGTAATCCTTGCTTGTCCAGTTAATACAACGCAATTATCAAAACGTGGGATAAAAGGGGATAAAGCTACTCAGGTTTCTGAAGATGTATATTTTTTAGAAACGAGATCGCAGAAAGAAATGCCTGAATTAAGTGCATTTTATACGTTTCAATTTAATACAGATATTAATTTCAGTAAAATGGTGTCAAATTGGTTTAATGCTAGTTCAGAATTAAAGTTGCTAATACAAGATTATTTATTAACAGTAAACTATACAATGAGTATGCAAAATATGCTAATAAATTTAACACAAGGAATCGAAGCATTTTATAGAAAAGAAAAAGTTATATCTCGTAAAAAGGTAAAAAAGTATCAACGAAATTTATATCTACTTGAAAAAATAGAAAAGATGTTAAGTACTTTTTCTAATAAATTCATAAATACGATTGAAAAAGATATAGGTTTGAATATAAACAAGTGGGCAAAGTTAATAAAGAATACTCGAGTTTTTATTGTTCATGGAAATAAAAAAGGAAAAATTATTGAAAATACAACAGATTTATGGCATTCAGTACAACTACTTCAATATTTAGTACAAGTATTTATTCTACAAGAATTAGGAATGATAAATTTAAGTGAACAGAAAGAATTTAATCAAATAGATAAAATATTTAGCTCTGAAATAATTTGATGTTTTATGGCCCTTTTGTTTTATGGGCTTCCTCAACTGGTCTGTAATTATATTAGACATATTTTAAATTAAGAATTGCTTTAATATAACATGATATTTGATCGGAAAAATAGGAGTAGAAAGATCCTACTAAATCTTAGTATTACATGGACCATGGACTTTGATTTAATAGGATTTTTATTTATACAAAAGTTTTAAAGTATCTAAAATAAACTTTCTTTGCTCGAAAAAATATGCGTGCTCCCAAACAAGAATAGTGTAAATCTATGGTAATAATTTTGATATACTAGTTTTGAAATTTAATACTAGAAGATGGAAAACAACAATGACTAATTTCACAGATATGAATCGGCAAGATCAACAAGCTTATTTAATGAAACCAATAATTGATGAATTGAAACAAGTTGGCGGTCAGTCGACTACTAAAGACCTAAAAAGAGCAGTAGTTGAAAATGATAAAAATATTCCAGAAAATATACTAACGATGTATAAAACATCAAGAAAGGGAAGAAAATACTTACCATTTAATTTTGCTTTTAACTTTGCTATTTCTAATTTAATTATGGCGAGAATGCTTGAAAGACCCAAACAAGGGATAGTAACTTTGACTGAAAAGGGGCGCCAGTACAACGGAACTAGTGAAGAATTAAGTAATTCAGTTTACAAAATTTCACTTCCTCAATGGCAGGAAAAAATTAATAAGAATAAAAAAGTAAAAAATTCTCAAAAAGACATTAAGGAAGATGAAGCAATAACTGATGAGGAAGATTGGAAGAGTAAACTTCTTGATGCGCTGCTCAGTTTAAGTCCTGCAAAGTTTGAACTATTTTGTCGTGGTTTAGTAACAAAAATGAATGTAGATATTGATGAAAATATTGGTACTAAACTTACGGGTGATGGCGGACTTGATGGTTATGGCTATATTAGAACTGATGATTTTAGGACGGCACGTGTAGCGATCCAAGCTAAAAGATGGGATCCTAGTAATTCAGTATCATCACCAGAAATTGATAAGTTTCGTGGAGCAATGGATAAGTTTAGAGCTGAATATGGTATTTTCATCACTACTTCAACTTTTACAAGAGATGCTATCAAAACATCCCGTGCTGGTACACGAGTAATTACTTTAATTGATGGCGATCATTTGTTAGATTTAGTCGCCAAATATGAGTTATACGTAACTAAGAAAGTTGTTACAACCTACGAATTAAATGATTTTTTTGAGGATAAGGATTGAATGATATCTAGAAAACAGATTAGTAGTTCGACCAAAAAAACTAATCTGTTTTTATTTTTTTGCAAAATTAACCTAAATGGTTTATAATTTTAACTATAATGACAAACAAAAAAGAACCAGATGTTGCAGCAAATGGTTCTTAGAGAAGATATATTAAACTTCATACGCACTTTTAGTTTAACATATCTCCTCGTATTTTTTAATTTGTAAATTGAGAGGAGAGAAAAATGTCTATATTACAGACTAATTTTACTAAGGGAGATGAATACCCCATTTTAAAAGTCCAATCAAAAGATCTATCTATTCCGTTTCAAATCATTAGATTTTCTGATAGAAAAGATGCGTCCTTACATGATGCAATTAGCTTTTACGAATGGGATAATAAATTTGAAAATAAACTAAAAGAAAAAAATCTTCCTAAAGTAATACCTGATTTATTTAAGGCTGGTTCTATTATTCAGCCAGACTATAGTTTATTTGCTGATGCACCATTAATCCTACAGAAAATGGCAGTTTTTAAGAAGAATAAAGTAGCTGTTGAATTACAAGAACATGGATTAGAAGTCATTCCAAATTTACGATGGGGTGATGAGAGATCTTTTGAGTTTGCTTTTGCAGGAATACCTAAACATCAAATTTGTGCAATAGGAACTTATGGGCAAATTCAAGATAAAGAAAAAAGATATCTCTTTGAATCTGGTTTGGAAGAGGCTTTAAGCAAAGTTGAACCTAAATCGGTATTAATTTATGGATCAATGCCAGATAGTATATTTGCGTCTTATAAAAAATATATTAGTTTCTATCAATATCCAAGTTGGCAAGCAATTTATGCTAGGGAGGCCTGCTAATGGGATCAGGATACAGAGGTTATTACAATACTATCGGTGCTATAAATCGGCTTAAGCCACAAAAATTATTTATTGAGCTAAAAGAGAGTGGACATAAATATAACCAAGATAAAGTTGTAATGATAACTAAAAACTATTTTGGTAAATTGATGTGGCTCGAAGAGGGAAATAATAAGAGTGGTTTGAAGCATATTCTATTACGTCATGGTAACAGTTTTGATAGTAAGACTAATATTCCATTATTAATTAAGAAAATATTGCAAACTAAACCTATAAAGCGAATAAGCCGACAAGAAGGTAAGCAATTAGCTGATGTTTTTTTATACGAACGTGACGGAAAGCTATATTTAATTGCATACGGAGATAATGGCTATATAGTCAGTTTTTATCAAGTTGGAAAGGTGGCACAGTAATGTTTAAATTGATTAAAATAATGAATTATGAAGTTACTCGTGATCTCGTTTTTGAAAGCATTGAAACAAAAAAGAAATATCAAGTATTTGATGATTCAGATATTCTAGGAAAAAATCAATTTGATTTTTTAAAAGTAAACCAGACCTATAATTGTAAATTTAGTATATTTGGTTCTGTAGATAATACTGGTCAAGAGTTTAATGTTATTGGATTAAAAAAAATAGGATACATGGATTTTGCTAAAATTCAAAATATGGTAGGTGATATATTTTATTTTCCAAATAGTTCTAAATTTAAAGAAAATGGCATAGTTCATATAAAAGTTGATAGGTATGATTTAATTGAGGTGAATGGTATAATTCACGATCGAAGTCTAACAAATTTAATGAAATAAAGGAGATAATTAGCATGGCTGCTACGGCACTAGGTAAATTTCTTAGAAAAATAAGGGTAGATAATGATGAAAGATTATATGATATGGCTAAAAGAGTAGAAGTTAGCTCAGCATTTTTATCTGGTGTTGAAAATGGAAGAAAGAAGGCATCGTCAAGTCTCATTGAGAAGATAATAAGTGAATATAAATTAAATCTTCAGGAACAAAAACAATTACAAGATGCAATCAGCATTAGTGAAGAAAAAATAGATATTTCACAGTTCTCGCCTAAAAAACAGGAGGCAACTTTAATGTTTGCTAGAAAATTCGATGATTTAAGTGATAAACAGTTAGAACAGATTAAAAGTATTCTAAAGGGTGATAAAAATAATGATTAGTTATGATTCTATTTATGAAGCAACCCCTGAATCACGAGAAGATCTACGAGATTTGGCAAATAGGCTTCGAAAAGCTTTAAAAATTCCTTCAGATCAGATTTATATTGATGTAACAAAAATGCTAGAAGAATTATATGACCTAGATGATGATTTTTCGTTTGATGTTGTTTCTGACAATGAATTGGAATATGGGGTACAAGCGCAAACTGATATTATTCATAATCAAATTATTATTAAAGAATCAGTTTATGAAGGTGCAATAAATAACAATGGTCGGGATAGGATGACTATAACACATGAAGTACCGCATTTAATTTTACATCAACCCAATACGCTTACCTTATATAGACGTACTGATAAGATTCCTTTGTATAAAAATCCTGAATGGCAAGCTGAATGTTTTGCCGGTGAATTTTTAATGCCATATAACCTAATAAAAAA
>ERZ778517.2596-NODE-2596-length-10045-cov-6.076577_pt1 | contig 10045 bp, 8 predicted proteins | sample MGYA00510341_ERZ778517 | MGnify/ENA primary metagenome ERZ778517 (study PRJEB29527, sample SAMN07138964) | mouse gut metagenome | material: feces | host: mouse | place: China:Nanjing | collected 2016-01-25 ... | reverse complement strand
CTGCTGGCCCACCGCCTGCTTCTCCCGTGCCAGCTTGTTGAACATCGCCTTCAGATATTTCATATCCGCCTCCACGATATCCTTCATCTCATCGGCGCGGTGCTTCTTCCGCAGCTTCTCGACATCCTCGGGCGACATCTCCTGCTCCGAAGCGCCCATGTATTCTTTCATGACATCATTGACGCCGCAAGTCTCTTCCAGCTCCTGCATGAGCTGCTCGTACTCCTCCATAAGCTCCTGCATCCGCTCCATCTCGTCATCTTTCAAATTCTCCATGGACTCTTCGAGCTTCTTCATCTGCTCGTCTTCGTCCGAGGCCGCCCCCTGCTCTACAAGGCCCTTACCCGTAGCTTTCGCCTTCTCCTCTTCCTCCAGATGCTTTTTCTTCCTGCGGGCGATGCGCTCCATCTTTCTGGCATGAATAATCGCATGACGCAGATCCGTCTCGTCATACTTTCCGCTCATCTGCTTTCTGAGAAGGGAAACCACCTCTTCGCGGGCCTTCGTGATTACCCTTCGCGCGCCCGTGGAAGTATTGTTCATGGTAATCTGTCTCGATATTTTTTTATAATTGTAATTGAGCTTTTTCTTCTTTTGACTCGCTTTCTGTTTTTGAATCCTGATCGCATTCGCCGTCCGCTTTGCCGCAATGCCGGCACACTCGTTCTTAATATCCTGCGCCGTTCTCTGCTTATACGGATCAGCCGACGCTGAGCCGGACGCGCTCGGATTCGTCCCTATTTTTATGCCCATATCCCTATCCTCCATGACGCTGCCTGTACGGCAAATCCTTTTGCCGCAATTCGCTACAGCCCCGCCTGTCTTATACGGCCGGTACCCTGTTATCATATATATCGGACAGAAGGGCATAAATGTTTAGAAACTACAGCCGACGCATCCAACTCTTTTTCCGAAAAACAGCCAGAGAAATTAAAAATCTGACGACCTCCTCCAGAGAGAGGATAAAATACACCTGATGAATCGGCAGCTTCCACACAAAAGCCGCCAAAAAGCCAAGCGGTACACCAAACACCCATGTACCGATCATATCAATCCACATCACATAGCGCGTCATGCCGCCGCTTCTGATTATGCCGCCTCCAAGAATCATATTCTGTACCTTAATGGGAGAGATTATAGCAAAAGCCACTAAAATCAAATACGCTGTCCACTGTACCTGCGTCCCCACATTGTATAGCGATACATAGGCCCTGCCCAGCCCCACCAACAGAAGAGACAGAACCGCAGATCCCGCAAGCCCGCATCCCATCAGCTTCTTCGAATCACTGTAAGCCGTCTCATACGCTTCCTTACCCAGATGCCGGCCGATCATAATGCCCGCCGCCTGGGAAACACCGCTCAAAAGCCCGATCGCAAGCCCCTGCACCGGCCCCGTCATTGTCATGGCCGCACAAGGATCTGTTCCCAGACGCCCGTAAATCACCGCATACATGTTTTCCCCCAGGCTCCATACAAACTCGCAGACAAGGATCGGCATAAGAATACCCAGATACTGTTTTCTCTCCTCTCCCGTCAGCCGAAGCACGGCACGCACCCGTTCTCCCCTTCCGTAAGATCGAAAGGCCCTATCTCGGCAAAAATAGACTACCGTCACACCAAAGGCCGCCGCCTGCGCGATCACACTGGCCAGGGCAGCTCCTTGCACGCCCATGGCCGGAAACCCGCCCCTGCCAAAAATCAGCAGATAATTCAAGCCGGTATTCAGCAGCACGGAAAAGAAACTCGCCACAAGAGGAAATACCGCTTTTCCTGTACAGCGCAAAAACACTGTCATAATAGTAGACATTGCCACCACAGGAAAGGAAGCCGCATAAATTCGCAGATAAACAGCGGCCTGCGTCTTTACCGCCTCGTCTCGCGTATAGAGGGACATGATTCCTTTCGGAAAGAAGCCGCATACTGCCAGAAAACCGCCTGCAAGCAGGAGTCCCACAAGCAGATTCAAATAAAAGCTTCTCCCCATTCCCCTCTCATCCTTTGCCCCCACATACTGCGCCGCCATAATACCTGCTGCCGCCGCGACAGCTCCCAGCACCACTGAATAGATGGAGGCAAATTTACCGCCCAGCCCGATTCCCGCAATGCGCTCGCTTCCGAGCTGCCCGATCATGATCTGATCCACCATGCTGAAAGAAGACTGCAGCAGGGACTGCAGGGTGATCGGCAGCGCAATACTGATTAAATTGGCACGAAAATCATTCTTTTTCATCTTTACCTCCATGCGGATCCGCAAATTCCCGGTTGCATAAATTGCTCTTCAGAGAATTTATGCAACCTTTCCTCCCCACTATGGTGAGAGTGCTACGTTTTTTACGCTATCCCGCATCACCAATTTCACCGAGAGCACCTCCTCTGCCGGTTCACCGCTGCCATCCCGAAGCCTCCTCAGCGCACGCACCGCCATACGAGCACGTTCCCCCGCATCCTGCCCCACCGTAGTGAGCCGCGGAAAACAGCTTTCACACAGAGCGTTATCGTCAAATCCTACCACCGACATTTCCCCCGGTACAGAAATCCCACACTCCAGCAGAAAATGTATAAACTCCGCCGCATACACATCCGAAACAGCAAACGCCGCCGTACAAGCCCGAATCCGCTCCATATTGTCTTGATACAGGCAGCGGCGCCCTTCCCTGTTCATCGGCACTTCCAGGAAATCTGTCTCCCCGTCTGAAAATCCGGCCCGAAAGCCCGCCATTCGCTCCGCGTCCACACATATATCGTTATCCGAGAGAAGAAGCGCACGCCGATGCCCCATCTCTTTCAAGTACGCGCCCACCTGACAGCCTCCGTCAAAGTTATCAATCGTCAAATTGCAAATGCCCTTGCTGCTCTCAAAATAACCGTCATAGACCACAAAAGGAATACGCATTTTTGCACGAAGCTTTTCATAATCGCTGTCACAAAATCCCATCAGCACCATCCCGTCCATATTCCACATAGAGGCAAACCGCTCCACCTCACTCCAGTCCTGCGCTGCTTTAATCATCATAAAGTACCCGGCCTTCTCCAGCTCAAACAGCAAAGCATTCATGGAAGCGGACACAAAACCATCCTCCAGCACTTTCCCTTCATACTTTTCATGGTTGTTCACCACCACACCGATGATACGGGAATTGTTTCGCGCAAGCAGAATTCCCGCCATACTTGGGATATACTGTCTCTCCTCCAAAAGCGCCTGCACCCTTTTTACCGTCAAATCCGATATCTTTTTCGTTTTTCCGTGAATCACATTGGAGACGGTTGCCGTGCTAAGCCCCAGCTCTTCCGCAATGTCCGCAATTCTTACCCGTTCTGCCATATTTCCTCCATCAAACCTACCGTCCCTCTTCTCTGGAACCAGTGTAATCCCACAACGCAATAAACACAATAGGTTAATCGCGTAACCTCAAACAAAAAAAGAGAGTGCATTTTGGGCACTATTGCCTCAAATGCACTCCCGTCTCCCGCCGATTCTATTTTTCTGCCGGCTTCGCCTTTCTCATTTTCTCTACACTCTGCTCCCAAGTGTCCGGCTCTCTTCTCCTCTGCTCCGGAATCCACTTTTTGAGCGCCTCGTTAAGCGTCCTTTTGTCTAACGGCTTGGTGATAAAATCCTGAAAACCGTTAGATAAAAACATATCTCTGACACCCTCCATAGCATTTGCCGTCAGCGCGATAATAACCGGCTGTGTCCCATTCTCCCCGCATTCACTGCGGATGATCTGTACCGCCTCTATACCGTCCATCTCCGGCATCATATGATCCATAAAAATAATATCATATTTCGTCTGCCTGACACATTCAATGGATTTCGGGCCGCTGTCCGCCTCATCAATCATAAATCCATAAGGGCGCAGGAACCCTCTCGCCACTTTCCGATTGACGAGATTGTCATCCACCACCAGCACTCGACAATCCTCCGCCGAAAAGGGCTCAATTTCATCCTCTTTGCGCACGCTCTCCCTCGGCACTTCCGTCAGACTTCTCCGATCCACAATCCTTTGCGGAATATCCAGAATGAAGACCGTGCCTTCCCCGTATACGCTCTCTACCCTGATTGTTCCCCTCATCAGTTCCACCAGATGCCTTGTAATGGAAAGTCCGAGTCCCGTCCCCTCCACGCTCCTGTTGCGCTTTGCATCCACCTGACTGAAATTCTCAAAAATTTTCCCGAGGTCTTCCTCCTTAATGCCGCAGCCGGTATCCCGCACCTCTATATGCAGAAGCTCCGTATCCGCGTCCTCTCCCGGCCTGCCGCCGACGGACAGTTTCACATACCCTTCCTTGGTAAATTTCAGACCATTGTTGAGAAGATTGATCAAAATCTGCCTGATCCTGCCCTCATCGCCGAAATACTTGCAGGGCATGGACATGTCGTACTCGCATTTCAGCAGAATGCCACGCTTCGACGCCGCGCCGTCCATCATATTAATAACCTCGTCCGTCACATTTTTAATATGATAGTCCGCATTCACCAGCTCCATCTTGCCTGCCTCTACTTTAGACAAGTCCAGAATATCATTGATCAGCGCCAGCAGATTTCTGGATGCCGACTTGATATCGCAGGCGTAGCTGTACACTTTGCGCCCCTTACTCTCCTCCATAATAATATCGCTCAAACCCACAATCGCATTCATGGGCGTGCGGATCTCGTGAGACATATTGGCCAGGAACTCGCTTTTCGCCTCGTTTGCCTGCTCCGCCTGTATTCTGATGCGCTTGATTTCCTCGATGTTATTTCGTATTTCCGTCATGTCCAGAACCAGCACTACATGTCCCTTAATCGCGCCAAAACGGTCAGGCACCGGTTCCACATGGCTCTGATAATAGCGGTCCCCTATAAAAATATCATGCTTGATTTCTTCGCCCGGCTCCGGTTCCGGGAACTCCAAGATGTCCGCAATATTTCTGCCGATTGCCCGGCTGTTCAGCCCCGGGAAAATCTCTGCGGCAGCCGGATTGTAATTGACAATGCGCCGTTTTTCATCCAGCGCAATCACGCCATCGCTCATACTGTTCAAAAGCGCGCCTGATGCCAGACTGCCGAAATCATATACCCGCCTGCTCCAGATCAAAATCACCACGCAGGAAAGCACCATCCCCAGAATCATCGGTGTAAAGTCATACGCCCGCGTCAGCTTCATCACATAGGTATAAAGCGCAATCATCGGCAGAATTGAGAGAAACAGAATCACTCCGTACTTTCGATCCACCGCATCCTCGCCCCTTCTGATGCAGGCGCGGAATAGCACATGCAGAGATAGCAGATAGGGAATACATATGGCAAAAATCATAAACACCACATACCCGGGCCCGTACTCCAAAAACAGATAGGAATGGCCTTTCGCCGTCGTCTGCCACTCCACATTGGTGTAAAAAATATGATGATGATCAAAAGTCAAAATCAGCGCAAAAAGCCCTGCGTCAATAACCGCCAAAAACTTTAACATCCTGATGGGAGCCTCTTCAAAACAATAGATATAGGCAAAATAACAATAGCAAACCGGAATCACCAGCGATCCCAAATACTGCATCTTCACCGCCACCAACGCCGCTTCCATCGTGGGAGCCGTCACTTCCAGTAAATATCCGATATTCTGTATCAGCGCGCCCACCAAAAAATACTCCATCAGCTTCTGCTCTCTGGAACCGTCCCCTTTCAGCAGCAGCACCAGAGCAAAGAAAATGGTGCATATCCCTAAAATCTGCAGCCCGATAAAAGCAAAATTCATTTTTCTCTTACCTCTCCTTTATTCTGCCTGCGCCTTCAGGAAATTAATAAACTCCGGTTTCGGAAGCGGCTTGGAGAAAAAGTAGCCCTGAATAAAGTCGCACTGCAGCTCCGTAAAGAAATCCAGCATCTCCTGTGACTCGATTCCCTCCACCACAATCTCCATATCCATATCCTTGAGCATCGCCACCGTATTTTTGAGCACGACCCGCATTTTGGGATTATCCTGCTCGTCCACAAAGGTCTTGTCCAGTTTGATGATTTTCAGCGGAAGCTGGATCACGCGCTTAATGTTTGAATAGCCCGTACCATAATCATCCAGTGAAAAGGAAACGCCCGCCTGCGTCAGCTTGTTCAGATTTTCCGCCATCACTTCCTGTGTGTGGCTGGCCGCCGTCTCCGTGATCTCCAGATTGATTAACTCAGAAGAAACACGGTATTTCCCCATGATAGACATCACTTTCTCCGCCAGATTGACCCGCATACACTGTGTCACCGACAGATTGACTTCTATGTACTCCAGTCCAAGCTTTCTGAATTCCTCGCTGGCGATAAACTTACAGACCTCCTCCAGCACATAGTCCCCGATCCTGTGAATCGCGCCGCTCCTCTCCGCCGCCGTGACAAGAATTTCCGGCGAGATAAAGCCGTAAGTCGGGTCAAACAGCCGAAGCAGCGCCTCCGCCGAAATAAATTTTCCTTTTTCTATTGAATAGATCGGCTGGTAATATACCTGAAATCTGTGAAATTCCAGCGCTTCCTCTATAATCTCGTCGATATTTTTTTGTATCTCAAACAGCCCCTTGTGGTATACCTCGTCCACATGCATGACCCGCCCCTCGTATTTGAGCTTCTCATGGAAATCTGTGCCAAAGGTCATAAGCGTCTTAAAGTCCGGAATCTCTTCGGGACAGCGCGCCAGTATAACAAAGGGATTCAGACTCACATCCAGATTGTTGAAATCCGACTTCTCCTTCAGACTCTCCACCAGCATTTCCGCCGCCTTAACCGCCTTTTCCCGGTGCTTCTCCTCAAACACCATACGGAATCGTCCCCGATCCAGGTAGTACAGCTCCCCCTTGTTATCCAGAAGCCTATTCACCTTGCGGATCCTCTCCACCACATCATTCAGCACAAGCATGGAAAAATCATAGCCCATCATGGCGTTGATGGAAGAAAAGCTGCCAAGGTTGAGCATGACCACATCTATATGCTTTTCATTTCTGAAATTTCTCTTCATATCCGAAGCGTAGGCGCCGTATTTCATAAACTGCGTGTCCGAGTCCACGATCTCCTCCGGCCTCTGTACGCCGACGCTCATAAGAAGCAGGCTGACCGACGCACTGAACATCTCCACCAGCATCGTGGGCGACACCATCTGGATCAGCATGGCGACGATGCCGATGGGAATATAGGACATGACTGCAAAAATTTTGGAACGCTCCACCAATCTCCGGTAATAGAACATATAACCAATGACAAAAACTGCATAGACCGCCACTGCCAAGTAAATCAAAATGAACCATGGCCCCCGCTGATAACCGCCGTCCACCGTAAACATCTTTTTCATGAACGGATTGGCAAGCAATGCCAAAAAGACCGTCGAAAACGGCACCCACAGCACAAACTGAATCCAAAAACTCTTCCTGATCTTATGCCAGGTATCCGTGAGGCTGATGACAAACAACAGATACACCGGCACCGTAAAATTATGTAAGATCAAATATCCCGAATGCGCCGCATAGAGCGCCGGCAGACTCGTGCTGCCCGCATTGTCTAGCGCCACCGCCCAGATATCAAAAATTGTCGCCAGCAGATTAAAGGAAATAAACGCCAGAAACAATCGATTCGGCGTACCGCTGGTCATTTTTCTCGCTATACACGATATCAATAGCAGCGTTAGAATTAAGAGCGCCGCTATATCAAAACTCAGACTTTTCCCCATATTTTCCCCTTCAATGCCACATTGCCCTGTCTCACAGCTATTATAGTTTGATTATAGCAAATTCGGCAAAAAGTGGAAAGTCTTTCTTTTTCGTAAACCGGGCATGGCACATAAAGCGGACTTATTGCAAAGTAATCAGTAGAAAACATCTCTGATCTTTCTCATTTTCCTCCACACATTATCCCCGTAGTTGCTCACCAAAACGGAAATCATTCCATTATTTGGATTATATGCAGACATAAAACTTACCCCCGGATCACAGCCTTGAAAATATGCAAAATCTTCGTCGGCGGGATTATCTATGATCCACAACCCATAACCATAATACCCTTCCTCCGCGTCGATTCCGTCGCCGCTCTGCCTACTGAGCATATCCGAAACAAATGCCTTTGAGATAAGCTTCCCTTCCGAAAGCCCCGTCCAAAAGCGAACAATATCTCTGACCGTGATAAACGCCCCGCCTGCCCCGGTTCCTTTTGCGTCAACAGAAAAAATATTTGTGCGGTAATCCTTTGTATCATCACAATAAATATAGTTATTGGCACACTTTGCCGGCAGCCTGTCCAGCTCGTAATAACCCGTTTCATCCATGCTACATACCCCAAAGACATTCTTTTTTAAGTATCGGTCAAAATCCATTCCCGTCATCCTCCCAGATGCGGTTTTTGTAAGAATAAGTGATATCCATCCAATAGGCAAAAGAAGAAAAAGCATATTCAAAAAACGGGGCAGCCACACCGTTTCTCCAGTCTCTTTCATAAATCTCCAGCATAAACTGATAGATATTTCCGCAGTCTGCCAGTACACTAAATTGTCTTGTTGTGATATGTTTCATTTCCGGTCTCCTTTCGCGTACCTTTTCCTCTTTAAGATTATTGTAAAAAGGGCAGTATTGCCATGCAAGCAGCCAGAATACTTATAATTAACATTGCACCAAAAGACGCCTGCCATTTATGCAAGCGTCTCATGATCAAACGTATATTATTTTTTTAATTGTACTACATGCCAGTCCATATTGTTCGGCTAATGCATCTATCGGGTAACCTTCCTGAAACAGTTTTTGTATTTCTCTGTTTCGCTCCTGATAAAATGTGCGAGTGCCATTCACTGCTCCCCATGCCTTCTTGGTCGAAGCCTTCGGAACGTAAAGCACACCTCCGTCAATATAGATCTGAAGCTCTCTTAACAATTGTTCCGGCAATATTTCCGCTGCGTTTATATATTTCATATCTGTCACTCCTTATTTATCCATTTCATAAATAAAGTGCAGAAACAGCAGAACATATAGTATTATTTGCCCATACAGAATTCTATATGCCTGCTATTCTGCATGGGCTGAAGGGCCCTGGACCCCATTTTGATATAATGCACGTTTTTTTCGTCTCATCGCTTTCCTCCTTTCGGCGTTTCATTCATAAAACGAGTCGTTCATTCCACCACTCCATAGTAACTATTTTAATCATATTTTTTTGCTTTGCGTGTGTCAAGGCTTTTGAGGTGTCGTTTTGGCGGTATTGCTAAATCAAGCTCCCTACTTGACAATAGCTATCAAGCGTGCTATCATTTTCTTTGTGAATATTTACAACGAATATTCGCAAAGAAAATTCAGAAGAAAGGAGAAGTGAAACTATGCCGTCAAAGCCAGTCCTTTCGGACGCTGATAAAAAAGCAATCCGCAAAAAGCTGGAAGAACTATGCGAGGAATGTTGGATAGCGCAAGGGTACAAAAAGACAAGCATTAAGAATCTATGCGACAAGGCAGTTATATCTATCGGTACTTTTTATACGCTCTACCCGACAAAGGAAGATTTATTCCTTGAAACAATCACAGACATACAAAGGAGGTTGACAGAAAAGATTATCGACATAAACAGGAACAGCCGGACGAAAGAGGGCTTTGCACAGTCCATGAAAAGGCTTTTCCGGGAATACGACAGCAAGCCGTTCCTCTACAATGTCAATACGCCGGATTTTCAGTCTTTTGTGACAAAGCTGCCGGAAGAAACGATTAAGAAAATCAAGTTTGACAGTTTCGATTTTTTCAGACAGGTTATCCATGCCGCAGACCTCAATCTGAAAATGGAGGAAGCACAGGCATATGGAATTTTGAGTGCGCTGCTGTCAACAATCAATGCAAAAGAAACGCTTTCCGTCACTTGTGATTATTTCGCTGTTTTTGATTTTATGGTGGATAGCCTTGTGGCAGATATTTTTGAGTAAAGGAGATAGATTGAAAAATCAGAGATTTTTCAATCGGCAAATTTGTGCAGAGGCACAAATTTGCAGGATTTTGAAAGAATGGAGGATTTTGATGACAGAATTTGAGTACAAAACGGTAGTAATTGACAGCAAGGAAACAGAACATT
>ERZ778517.2592-NODE-2592-length-10061-cov-4.483510_pt1 | contig 10061 bp, 7 predicted proteins | sample MGYA00510341_ERZ778517 | MGnify/ENA primary metagenome ERZ778517 (study PRJEB29527, sample SAMN07138964) | mouse gut metagenome | material: feces | host: mouse | place: China:Nanjing | collected 2016-01-25 ... | reverse complement strand
AGAAGCCTACTAAAAGGGATATGCAGAGTACAATCCCACACCTTTTCTATATCTAATAGTTAAAGGTTTCATCGGGATTGTGAGCCACCAAACACAAAGCAATGAAAAAGATGCTTCTAATGGCTGGGCTGCTTGTATGCTCTTTTGCAGCCTTCGCTACCGAATCATCGCAATATGATGATTCAAAACTGCTTGCACAAAACACCAGCCGTGTTCAGATTGTAACGGCTTACTATGTGGATGGCAATCAGTTATGTCGTATCATCCTCAGAGTCGAAGGCAGCTATGTCACTGGCTACACTTCTGGCAAAAACTATTTAGGTAAATATGAATTTACCTTTGTTCCTAATGCCAGCATCCGCAGTACTAATGATACAATGGATGGACAGTTAGCACGTGAGTATAGTAATACCGCCACTCTTAATATTGGAGGAAGAAGCTTGAAAGTGTATTTCTAATCATCTAAATGAAGAAATCTCTTCTTTCAATACTTCTAATATTCACTTATTTAGTTTCTTTCGCTCAGAGCCAAATAACAGGAATCTGGGGAATTGACTTCAATTCCTCTATGAATACTGTTACACAGAAGCTAATTTCTCGTGGTATTAGTAGTTCTGACATCCTGAAATCTCCCACGAACATCGAGCTAAACAGTCCAGTAAGATTTGCGTCTGAAAACTTTGATGGTTGTTGTTTCTTCTTTGACAAAAACCAATTCAAAATGGTTATGTTCAATAAAGCAATTCAATATGAAAATGCTTTTACAACACATTTAACTTATAAGCAAGCAGAACAGTGGTTAGCTAATAATCGCTATAAGGTCAATCAAGTTCTTTCCTCGCTTAAATCTGATTTGGTTGCAAAGTATGGCACTCCACACTTAGATAGAGAAGACCGCATACTTTGGAAATCATCAAACGGCAACATAATAGAAATTGAAATAAAGAAGGCACTTGACGCAAATTCTGAACTTGGAATGCCTGAAATGTATAATGAATATGGTGCTATCCCACAATTCACCATAACTGTTGTAATCGTTCAACCGCAGAAGAGTCTTTAAGCGTCTTAGAAATTTAAGCACACATTATAATGCGTGCTTAAAGTTATTATCTATAAAAGGCCTCGGAGAATGCAAACAGCCATAATCGGTACATTTGCATCCCTCGAGGTCTTTTTACCATAATATGTAACCAGAGGTTAATAGGACACCAAGAATGGCGATTATTAGTAAAATTTCCACAACCTGTATCGCAAAACGCTACACCCCACGCCTAACTTTGCAACATCAATGAGCCGACTCTAAGCGAGTATTACGTGGCTTGCTGCCTTGTCAATATGATACACAATGGTAGCGAGATGGAAGCATTGTTGCACATGTACACAAAACAAATTTAGAATTGTGAACCAACTTGAACCAAAAAATAATTTTTTAAATATTTCCTATTGGATAACTTTGCAAGGCCGGATATATTTGAACCAACTCCGGCTTATCATAGAAATATAATCAAAACTAAACCATGAAACAGATAGTATTTCAACCCAAAGAAGAAATCGACCTCAACGACCGCCTGGTCAACCTCTATGGTTCGAAACTCGTAGGTCTGTACACCGACCTCGAGCCCCTGTTCGAGCGCGAGGGCAATATAAAGCCTTCACTTCCACTCTTGTTATGGCTTCTTGACGACGAAGCATACAAAAAAGCCGATGTCAAAGTTATGATATTCGGAAGAGAGACCAACAACTGGAATGACGCAAGACGCTCGAACCTACCAAACGGCACATACAATTTCGGCCTGGAGACAAGCGACGACATTCTCGGTGAAATCATGGGTAAACATGATAGCGAGGACGAGATATACGGTATTTGCGACACCTACGAAAGCTACTGCGCAGCAACCGCTGCCGGCGTAACCGACGCAGAAGTCAAACCAACACAGTTTACCAGACGGTTTAACCAACTTGTCGAAAAACTGAAACAATCAATGCCCGGCAAAAAAGTGGAGGTCGTATGGAACAACATCCATAAGATTGGTAAAGGATGTGCCGGCAGCGGTAATTGCTGCGGAGAACCGACGGCTGAAATCAGAGAGATTGTCAAGAGAAGATTTAACGTCGTACCCGACGAGGTTGAAATTCTTCGTCCTGACATAGTAATATTCCTGACAGGCAGCCAGGCCGACAATGCTATCATGCAGACTTTCGATGTAGACAAAGATGCCTTCGAAGCGGTTCGCCCCGACATGTTCATACACCGCGTCAACCTGCCCGGCGTAAAATATGCAGCACGAACCATACATCCCTCACGCAAAGGCGACAAAGAGATTGAGGAGTATTTCGACACACTGATAGCCGATATCAAAAAACACATGTAAGCTATCGGGCAAATGCGATAAACATCGCCGCTTTGTATCGAAGCGAGAGCTGTCCACGGCTGTCCACTGTCCACGGCAAACGAGGGTGTGGACAGCGTGGACAGCGTGGACAGCTTATTTCTTTGAATGTCAACCGGCCTTCATCACTTTGAATACCAAGGATTTCGACACGCCCAACTGCTCGGCGATTTTACGGACAGACAAACCTTCTTCAGACAAAGCCGACACACGTTCCTTTAGGTTTGCCTCATTACTATCGACAGGCGCAAGCAAGTCACACTCGCGGCCATAGCCTATGTGCATAAGCGACACATAGTCACCTTCTTTTACCAGCCACGCCGTGATTACATGGTCTTCGCCATACTCCATCTCGCTGCTGCGCACCTTGATTTGCTTGATATATCGACCGGCGGGACGGTCGGTCTGCGTGGCACCGATGGCAAACATCGAGTCCATGAAGTTGGCTATGCGCTTCGAACCGGCCAGCGAGTTCTGAGTGAGCTTTGAGGCCGTGTTGCGCTTCGGAGTGTGCGCCAAGACCAATATAGACAAGCCCTTGCGGCGTTTGAGGTCTATCAGCATCTGCATCAGCTCGCCGGCAGCATCGCCACTCTCGGCGCGGTTGCATATCCACGTGATATTGTCGATGATTATCACCCTCGCCCCGGAGATGTCGACAGCATCAGATATATGTGATATAATAGAGTGAATGTTTGAGAGGTCGACGTAGACCGGCGAGAGCTCGACTCGAAGAAGGTTGTCGTTGAAGTCATGCATATCCCCCGTCTCGGCATCGGTATAGCGCAACTGGAACTGCTTGTCGGTCATCTCGAAGTCGAAATAGAGCACTTTCTGCTCCTGCGACACATGCTCGGCGATTTGGACGGCGTAGATACTCTTGCCCATATTGGTATCGGCGAAGAGACAGGCAACCTCGTTTTCATACCACAGGCTGAGCCACAAACTCTTGGGGTTGGGACGGTTGGCAGCTTCTGCCATCCATTGTTTGGCCGGGCGGATGTCGAAGGCTCTCGACAATTTTGCGATTTTCGCACCCGTCATGTTGTCCTCGTTGTTGGCATCGTTCATTTCGTTCATGGTGTTGAAGTGTTTGGAGTTTTATTAAGTTGATTTTGTGACTCTTTATGTGTCACGTTGCAAAGTTACGATGCGTCGAAAAGCATTTATCCGCCGTTTTTCAACAATGTTGATTTTTTGATTTCGAGGTCTGCGTGTCCACGAAGCACCGCCCGTGGACAGCGTGGACAGCGTGGACAGTGTGGACAGTCGAGTAAGCCGAAGCTCGGAAGTGGGATAGATTTCTTTTACAAAGGTAGGGGATGGGTGCGATGTTATAAAATTGTCGCAATTACCGTAAAAAAAGCTAAAAAATGCAAGCAGGGGAAGTGGGTTGGTGGATATGTCGGAAATTTTTCGTAATTTTGCGGTGTTAATTGTATCACAAACAAGCTCTCCCCTCAACCGACCCGAGAATGGACGTTAAAAAAGTGCTTTACATCTCGCAAGAGATTGACCCCTACCTACCCTCGACACCCATGGGTGTTTTCGGCCGCGAACTGACACAGGGCCTACAGGAAAAAGGCGCCGAAGTGCGCACCTTCATGCCAAAATTCGGAGCGATAAACGAGCGTCGCAACCAACTCCACGAGGTTATCCGCCTGTCGGGTCTCAACATATCAATCGACGATACCGACCATCCACTCATAATCAAGGTTGCCACGCTGCAGCCCACCCGGCTACAGGTATATTTTATAGATAACGACGATTACTTCTTCCACCACGTTTCGGGGCAGCCTCTCGAGGTTGACAGCGACGCCGCCAACAACGACGAGCGCAGCATCTTCTTTGTCCGTGGCGTCGTAGAGACCGTGAAGAAACTTCGCTGGGACCCCGAAATAGTACACTGCACGGGCTGGATTACGGCCATGGTGCCTTTCTATCTGAAAGATTTCTATGGCGACGACCCTACCTTCAGGACAAGCAAGGTGGTATATTCGCTCTACAACCAGCCGTTTGAGGGCGAACTCGACAGTCGCCTCGTCGAAAAGCTCACGCAGCAGGGCTTCACGGCCAAGCAGCTCAAAGAGTTTGCCGACGCCGAAGGCCATATCGACTATATCAAGCTCAACAAGATTGCCATAGACTTTGCCGACGCTGTTGTCGACAGCACCGCCGACACCCCGGCAGAACTCGTCGAATATGCCAAGGCAAGCGGCAAGCCCTTCCTGCCCTACGAGCAGGCAAAAGAAGGCCCCGCCGCATACTACGAATTTTACAAAACACTCTGACACAGCTTACTGCAATATCATCACATGAAATTCCGCAGTCTACATATCCTCCCCGTCGTTGCAGCCATGACAATTGCCGTGATAGCCTGTGACGACGAAACCTCACCCATCGGCGGCTCACTGACAGGCGATTCGGTCGAAATCATCATCGACTCGTCGTTTACGGTCAGCGGCACGACACACCGAGTGTCTGCCATCAGCCCCAGGACTACCGAGCAGCTAATAGGCAGCATCACCATACCCGGCTACGGCACACTGTCGAGCGAGGTGGTAACGCAGTTCCTGCCCTCTACCCTGCTCGACACCGCCAATTTCAGTGCCAACAACCTCGACTCCATGGCGCTGACCCTTAGCTATCTCCCCACCGATTTTATAGGCGACTCGGTAGCCCCCTTAGGCATCACGGCCTACCCCCTGACCCAGTTGCTACCCAAAGACATATCGAGCGACTTCGACCCGGCAGGATATTACAACCCGACCCCGCTGGGCAGCGCAATCTACAATGCCTCGACCATCGACGACCCAACAACCGCCAAGCAGGGCTACCGCACAGTCGACATCAAGCTGCCCGTAGAATTAGGCAAGAGGATATTTAACGACTTCATAGAAAATCCTGAAAACTTTGCCAACGGCCAGGTATTTTCGAAAAACGTCTTCCCGGGCGTATATCTCAAAAACTCGTTTGGCAGTGGCCGACTGACCGTTGTCAAATCTACCGGCCTGGGCTTCTACTTCACCAAGATAACCGAAGGCGAGGGCGACGAGAAAAACGACACCACCACGGCCCAACACCAGTATATGCTCGTAACCCCCGAGGTTATCAGCAACAACGACCTTACTTACCGCATGGATGCCGGCCTTGAGGCGAAACTCGCCGCCGGCGAAGACATACTCGTTGCACCGGCCGGCACAGAGACCGAGTTCGTATTCCCGATTAAAGATATTATCGCCAGCTATAAAAAGCAAAGCGGCAGCCAGGCCGTGGTCAACGGTCTGACGATGAGCATACCCGTCGACAGCCTCGTATCCGGCGTGACACCTCCCCCCTACGTGCTGATGGTACTCAAGAAAGACCGCGACGAATTTTTCGCGCAAAACAAGCTGCCTAATAACATCACATCATTCTATGCCCAATATAGCAGTGCGACGGGCCGATATGTTTTCTCATCGCTACGCGCATATATGATGGAAATGCTTACCCGCGACGAAATCAAAGAAGAAGACTACACCTTCGACCTCATACCGGTGCAGGTAAACTTCGAGCAGCTCGTCAACAACAGCTATTATGGCCAGACACAGTATATCGAATCGGAAGTACAGCCCTACCTTACCTCTCCGGCCGTGGGCCAGTTGCATCTCGACAAAGCCAAGATACAGCTAACGTTCAGCCGCCTAAGTGCCAACCAGTAAGCGTATAGCTTAATGGCAATAACTCAGAAACATATCCACATCATGCGAGTGACGGCTATTGTCGTCACTATGCTTTTGTTATGGCTACCGTCGGCTGCGCAGCGACTAATCGAAAACCCGAGCCTCACGTCGCACGGGTCGATGTCGACCACCCCGTCGAGCCGCAAGCCGGTGATAGCGCCATCGTATAGCTGGCGGCTGCTTTCGCCACTTGGGCTCCGCGAACCGGCACCGTTGGATACCCTGCCGCTCAACTACTACCGGCAGTCGGTGCCGTCGATGGTATCGTCGGCCTATGCCACCACAGGCAACCTTGGCGGCGAAGGCATGAACATGATATTTGACGAGCGGCCACCGATGAGCGACTTCTTCTTCCGCGACGGCCTGTCGCACTGGCTGCCTTCGCACGACAAGATACGGTATTACAACACCCGCATACCTATGACGTTGCTGAGCTATATCACCTCGGGCGGCCGCGAAACATCGCAGGAACGGCTCAGCGGCACCTTCTCGGGCAACATCAACGCAAAGGCTCAGGTAGGCGCAATGCTCGACTACCTCTACTCAAAAGGCAGCTATGCCAACCAGGCCGTCAAAAACCTATCGTGGGGTTTCTCGGGTTCGTACCTGGGCGACCGCTACGAAATGCAGGCATACTACTACCACTACAACTCGGTCAACAAGGAAAACGGCGGCATCACCGACATGCTCTATATCACCGACCCGGCCGAGCTGCAGGGCGGCGTGGCATCGATAGACCCCAAATCTATCCCGACCAACCTCTCTGACGCGCACACGCGAGTATCGGGCGAAGAGTTCTATATAAATAATAGGTATAAAGTTGGCTATTGGCACGAGGAACAAATCGACGACACAACTACCCACCGCACCTATATACCGGTGTCGTCGTTTATCTACACGCTGCGCTATAACGGCAACAAGCATTTCTTCCTGGATTACGACACCGAAGAGACCCGAAAATTCTTCGAGCATACCTACCTCGACCCTACCATGACCCGCGACTATACGAGCAACTGGGCCGTGACCAACACGCTTGGCGTATCGCTGCTCGAAGGCTTCCACAAATATGCCAAATTCGGTCTTGCCGCCTATGTGACGCACCAGGTACGCGGCTACAAGCAGACCGCCGATACCCTTGACCGCACCGACCCCGAGCTCGGCCTCGACCCCTTCCCCGAAGGCATAGGTGTGATAAAGCCCAAAGAGACGCAGCAACTGGCATGGGTAGGCGCGCAGCTCACCAAACAGCGCGGCAGCCTGCTGCGCTACCAGGCCACGGCCGAACTCGGCTTCCTCGGAGAGGCCGCAGGCGACATAAGGCTCGACGGAGAACTGTCGACCCGCTTCGCCATGCTGCGCGACAGTCTCGAAATCAAAGCCTTCGGAGCCTTCCACAACGAGGAAGCACCATACCTGACAAAGAAATATATCTCGAACCACTTCGTGTGGGACAACGACTTCGGCAAACGCCGCCGCGTTACCTTTGGCGGCGAGATTGATTTCGGCCCCAGCGACACACACCTGCGCCTGGCGGTGTCGAACCTGCAAAACTACATATATTTCGGCAGCGACGGCACACCGCGACAAAACAGCGGCAGCGTACAGGTACTCGCGGCGACGCTGCGCCAAAACTTCAAGGTTGGTATCCTGCACTGGGACAACAAGGTGACATATCAGACGAGCTCGAACGAAGCCGTCATACCTTTGCCCAAACTCGCGGTGTACTCCAACCTCTACCTGCTGTTCAATATTGCCACACTCAACGTGCAGCTCGGTATCGACTGCGACTACTACACACGCTACTATGCGCCGATGTACCAGCCGGCAACGGTATCTTTCACCAATCAGAGTGAATATAAAGTAGGCAACTACCCATTCTGCAACGCCTACCTCAACTGCAAACTCGGCAAGACACGATTCTACGTGATGTACTCGCACGCAAACAAGGGCCTTTTCGGTGGCAGCGACTACTTCTCGATGCCGTTCTACCCCCTCAACCCGTCGCGACTGCAATTAGGACTGTCGGTAGACTTCACCAACTGATATGAAAGCACTCTACGCCCAGGTCATCCTGCCGTTGCCACTGGCGGGGAACTTTACCTACATAGTGCCCGAGCATCTGCACGACAAGGTGCGGTCGGGGCTGCGCGTGGCCGTGCAATTCGGGCCCAAACGATTTTATACGGGCATAGTGGCCTCGGTCACGCCGGTAGCGCCGCCCCCGGGCGTAAAGCTAAAGGAAATAGCCCTTTGCCTCGACGACAAGCCTGTGGTCACGAACATGCAGTTGCGCTTCTGGGAATGGATGGCCGACTACTACCTGTGCTCGGTCGGCGATGTCTACAAGGCCGCCATACCCTCGGGCCTCAAAATCGAGAGCGAGACGCGCATAGAAATCGACAGCGAGGCCACCGACGAGCAGTTTGCCGGCTGCTCCGACCTCGAAATCCGCATACTCGACTACCTCAGGCGCAAGAAAAGCGCGACTGTCGAGACCATAGAGAAAGACCTCGGTACCAGGGGCATAGGTTCGACGGTCACGCGCATGACCGAGGCCGGACTATTGGCGGTAGCAGAGAAACTCGTAGAGCGCTACCGCGTAATCAAACGCCCCTACGTGAGGCCGCTCATAACCCGTGGAGACGCCCAGGCCCTCGAAGCCGCCTTTACCAAAGTAAAGCGCAAACAAGAGGAGGCCCTCGTGGCCCTTATAGCCCTATCGGAGTTCTACAAGGCCGACCAGCCCCTTGCCGAGGTACCGCTCGAGGTGCTATGCGAACGCGCCGATGCAAGTCGTGCGGTGATAAAGGCTTTATGCGAGAAAGGATTAAGCGAGATTTACTATAAGGAGATTTCGCGGTTCTCATATTCGGGGGTCGCCACGGGTATATTGCCCACCTTGTCGCCGGCACAGAAGCGGGCACACGACGAAATACTGCACTCCTTCGCCGACAAGTCGGTGACGCTGCTCCACGGCGTAACCGCCTCGGGCAAAACCGAGATTTACATGCACCTTGCCGACTATGTGATGCGCCAGGGCAAGCAGGTGCTGTTCCTTGTACCCGAAATCGCCCTGACAACGCAGTTGACAAGGCGGCTGCAAAAAGTTTTCGGCGAAAAAGTGCTAATCTACCACTCGAAGTTTTCTGACAACGAGCGCGTAGAGCTATACCGCCGCATGCTCGACCACAAAGAGCCCGTCATCGCCGTGGGGGCACGGTCGGCGTGCTTCCTGCCGTTCGACAGACTCGGGTTGGTGATTGTCGACGAAGAGCACGAGAGCAGCTACAAACAATACGACCCGGCACCGCGCTACAACGGGCGCGACGCCGCAACCATGCTGGCAGCCATGCATGGGGCAAAGACCCTCTATGGGAGTGCCACCCCCTCAATCGAGACATACTACAAGGCCGAGAGCGGCAAGTTCGGGCTGGTGACGCTGACCGAGCGTTACGACGGCGTCGCCCTGCCGGCCATCGAGATTGTAGACATGAAGGCCCAGCGGCGCAGCAAGGCTGTGAGCGGCTACCTGTCGCACCGCCTGCTCGACGCCACGCTCGCCGTGACCTCGGCAAAAAAGCAGGCTATCCTCTTCCACAACCGTCGCGGATATGCCCCGATGGCACGATGCACCATGTGTGCCTTCACGCCGAAATGCGATTTTTGCGACGTGAGCCTCACCTATCACCGCCGCGACAACAAACTGCAATGCCACTACTGCGGTGCCGAATATGCCATACCTACGGTCTGCCCCGAGTGCAAGGAACCGGCCATAGAGATTGTGGGCTATGGCACCGAACGGATTGAAGAAGAAATCGCCGAGAGTTTCCGCGACCGAAAGGTACTGCGCATGGACCTCGACACCACGCGCAACAAAGACGGCTACAGCCGCATAATCGACGAGTTTTCTCAGCACAAGGCCGACATACTCATAGGCACCCAGATGGTG
>ERZ778517.2590-NODE-2590-length-10075-cov-3.390519_pt1 | contig 10075 bp, 12 predicted proteins | sample MGYA00510341_ERZ778517 | MGnify/ENA primary metagenome ERZ778517 (study PRJEB29527, sample SAMN07138964) | mouse gut metagenome | material: feces | host: mouse | place: China:Nanjing | collected 2016-01-25 ... | reverse complement strand
AAGCGTGGGAGAGAGATGTACTCATCCCGGCGGCGAAAAATGCGATGAGCGAAAACCCGATATCGGCAAGCGGATGGTGGTGCAAATACTGCCCTGGAAAAGCAACTTGCAGAACACGCTGTGACGAGGCTTTCGAGACGGTTGGCGAAATGAAGCCTCCAAACCTTATGACCGATGAAGAGATAGAAGCGGTGCTGCCGAAGCTCGACAGTGTCATCGCTTATGCGGAAGCGGTCAAGGAATATGCGCTGAAAAAAGCCATAGAGCAAGGTCGCAAATGGACGGGGTTCAAGCTCGTGGAATCGCAGACCAAGCGCAAGATAACAGACGAAGTTGCCGTTGGAAAAATACTGACCGATGCGGGATATGACCCGTACATCAAGAAACTGCTGTCAATCAGCGATATTCAAAAGATGGTCGGCAAGTCGCAGTTTGACACCTTGGTCGGCAACTATGTAACCCGTCCGAAAGGACAACCCACACTCGTTCCCGAAGGGGACTCAAGAACCGAAATTTTTATTAAAAAAGGAGAATAAAAAACCAATGTTAAACATCACAACGGGCGTCGAGAAAACGCCTATCAAGACAGTCATCTACGGCGCAGAGGGTGTCGGTAAAAGCTCTCTGGCAGCGAAGTTCCCCAACGCATTATTCCTTGATACCGAAGGCGGTACTTCAAGGTTAGATGTTCGCCGTATCAAGATTACCAGTTGGGAAGAACTGCTTGCTACGGTCAAGGAAGTCATTGCAAACCCCGAAGTATGCAAGAGCCTCGTCATCGACACGGCGGACTGGGCGGAGAGTTATTGCATCGACTATGTCTGCAACAAATACCGCCAGGCAAGCATCGAGTCTTTTGGTTACGGCAAAGGCTACACCTATCTGCAAGAGGAGTTTGGCGAGTTTTTGAAACTCTTAAACGTACTCACGGAAGTCGGCATCAACCCCGTAATCATCGCACACGGTAAACCGAGAAAGTTTGAACTTCCCGACGAGCAGGGTGCATTCGACAGATACGAAACTAAACTCACGAGACAGGTTGCTCCGCTTATCAAGGAGTGGTGCGATATGTTGCTGTTCTGCAACTATAAAACCTTTGTGGTTACCACGGAAAATAACGCAAAGAAAGCGCAAGGCGGAAAGCGTGTAATGTACACCACGCACAACCCTTGCTGGGATGCGAAGAACCGCTTTAACCTTCCCGACGAACTTGACCTTGACTTTGCATCCATTGCACATCTTTTCAATGATGTCGCATCGCAAAAGGACAAACCCAAGACCGAGAAGGCGAAGGGCGAAAATCTTGTAGAGAAGGTAAAGAAACTCGTGGCGGATAACGGCATCACCGAAGGTCAGCTTGAAAGCCTTGTGATTGCCAAGGGACACTATCCCGAAGGGACTATCCTTGAGGAATACACTCCCGAATTCATCAATCGTTGGATTATTCCCAACTTCAAAAAAATTGTACAAACAATCAAAGAAAACAATAACGGAGGAAATGAATAATGGAAGACAAGAACATGATGGATTGGAACGATACCATCGAATCTGACGGACAGGAATTCGTACTGCTTGAGGAGGGAGATTACAACTTCATCGTAACAAACTTCGAGCGCGGCAGATTCCCCGGCGGACAGAAAGTTCCCGCTTGCAACAAGGCAACAATTACCGTGCAGGTCAAGACGAAAGAAGGCGTGTGCGTTGTAAGGTTCGACCTTCTCCTTTACAGAACGCTCGAATGGCGCATTGCATCCTTCTTCCGCTGCATCGGGCAGAAGAAAACGGGCGAAAAGCTCGTGATGAACTGGAATAAGGTTGTCGGCAGCAAGGGCAGAGCGCACTTCAAGAAGAGAACCTATACCAACAACAACGGCGAAGAAAAGACCGTCAACGATATCGAGAAGTTCTACGATTACAATCCCGAGTTCTTTACGGCGATGGACAGCATTATCGTAGCAGACGATGACGGAGACATCCCGTTCTAAACCGAGGTGCAAGATGATAGAACTGCGACCTTACCAGTCGAGTGCTATCCAAGCCGTATCCGACGAATTCCAAAGGGGGCATAACCATACCTTGGTTGTGCTTCCTACGGGTACGGGTAAAACGATAGTATTTGCAAAAGTAGTCGAACAGAGTGTCCTGGGTGGCAAACGTGCGCTCATCCTTGCGCACCGCGGAGAGTTGCTCGACCAAGCATCAGCCAAGCTCAAGTTCGCTTGCGGTTTGGACACGGCACTCGAAAAAGCCGAGTCAACATCGCTTGGAAGGTTCGAGCGAGTAACGGTGGCATCGGTGCAAACGCTGTGCCAAGAACGCAGACTTGCGCAGTTCCCCAAGGACTACTTTGATTTGATAGTAGTGGACGAAGCTCATCACAGTATGAGCGAAAGCTATCAGCGCATACTTGGATACTTCGATACCGCAAAGGTTCTGGGAGTTACGGCAACGCCCGACAGAGCAGACCAGAAAAGTCTCGGTCAGTTCTTCGACAGCAAAGCCTACGAGTACACGCTCAACCAAGCGGTAAGAGATAAGTTCCTATGCCCTGTAAAAGCGCAGATGATTCCATTGGAGTTGGATATCGCAAACGTCGGTATTTCAAACGGGGACTATGCCGTGGGCGAAATCGGCAGTGCGCTTGAACCTTACTTAAACCAAATCTCTCTTGAAATGCTGAACTATTGAAAGGGTAGAAAGACAGTGGTTTTCTTACCGCTCGTCAAGACCTCGCAGAAGTTCTGTGAGCTTTTGAACCTTCACGGGTTTAGAGCGGCGGAAGTAAACGGCAACAGCAAGGACAGAGAAAAGATACTCAAGAACTTTGAAAATGGCGAATACGATGTGCTTTGCAATTCTATGCTTTTGACGGAAGGTTGGGACTGTCCCAGTGTTGACTGCATCATAGTCTTGCGCCCCACAAAGGTTCGCAGTTTATACCAACAAATGGTCGGACGGGGAATGCGACTGTCTCCCAACAAGAAAGAGCTTCTATTGCTTGATTTCCTTTGGATGACAGAACGGCACGACCTTTGTAGACCTTCGGCGCTTATTTCAAAAGACGAGCAGATTGCCGCCCGTATCGATAAAAAGATGATGGACAACGAAAGCGGTATCGACCTTATTGCAGCGGAAGACGAAGCAGAGAACGATGCAATCCGTGAAAGGGAAGAAAGCCTTGCTCGTGAGCTTGAAGCGATGAAAAAGCGTCAGAGAAAGTTGGTTGACCCCATACAATATGCGTTGTCGATTGCGGCGGAAGACTTGGCGAACTATACACCGACCTTCGCTTGGGAAATGGCACCGCCTACGGAAAAGCAGATAGATTATCTTGAAATGCACGGCATATATCCCGAGAGCGTAACGAACTGTGGCTTGGCAACGCTGATAATTGACAAGCTGAAGAACAGACAGTTTGAGGGACTTGCGACTCCCAAGCAGATACGCTGTTTAGAGCGTTACGGGTTCTACCATGTAGGTACTTGGAGTTTCGAGGCGGCAAGCAAGATGATAACGAGAATAGCAAACAACAGATGGTTTATACCGAGAGGAATTGACCCGTCAAAATATGTGCCTGAAGGAGCGAAAGCCTAATGGAAAACAACAATATTCTGGAAGCGTTGAAATACATAGATGCATCGGCAACATCGTATGAAGAATGGGTGCAAGTCGGTATGGCGCTGAAGACAGAAGGCTACGACTGGACGGTTTGGGATACTTGGAGTCAAGCCGATAAGCGGTACAAGCCAGGCGAGTGCGAGAGGAAGTGGCGCACCTTCACGGGTTCGTCAAAACCTGTCTTGGGTGGGACTATTGTGCAGATGGCGAAAGAGCGTGGGTTCACACCTCACGCTTTCGATGGGGACGGATGTATGGACTGGAACGATGTCATTGAATATGACGGAGACGGAGTAACATACGAAGTTCCGCAAACGCAAAGTCCCGCTGAACAGCTCGTTACTTTTCTTGAAACCTTATTCAAGCCGGACGAACTTGTCGGCTATGTTTCAAACGATGTCTGGAAAGATGCGGAAGGGAAATGGATGCCGAGCAAGGGCGTGTATGACCGCACGGCAGCGGAACTCATAGCGCAGATACGCAAGTACCCGAACGACCTCGGTGCAACCATTGGGGACTGGAAAAAAGAGTGCGGTGCCTGGATACGATTTAATCCGCTTGACGGAATGGGTGTCAAGAATGAGAACGTTACTCGGTTCACCTATGCGTTGGTAGAAAGCGATGATATGCCAATTCACGAGCAAGATGCGCTTTACCGAAAACTCGAACTGCCGATTGCAACACTCACGCACTCTGGCGGAAAGAGCCTTCACGCAATCGTAAGGGTGGATGCCGAAAACTACGAAGAATACAGAAAGCGTGTCGATTTCCTTTACGACTACTTGGAAAAGAACGGACTGAAAGTCGACAAGCAAAACCGCAACCCTTCACGGCTTTCAAGGATGCCGGGGGTTACACGGAACGGGCAGATGCAAACGCTCATTGCAACGAACATAGGAAGGCGGTCTTGGGTTGATTGGCTTGACTATGTTGAAGGGGCGGATGATGAATTGCCCGCCTTCACGCTACTCGGTGAAGCCTTGGAAAATCCGCCCAAGTTGCCCGATGAACTCATCAAGGGCGTTCTGCGGTGCGGACATAAAATGTTGATATCGGGTTCGTCAAAAGCGGGTAAGTCATTCCTTTTGATGGAGCTTGCAGTAGCGTTGGCAGAAGGCATCAAATGGCTCGGCTTTGAGTGCAAGAAATCAAAGGTCATTTATGTCAACCTGGAAATCGACCCCGCATCGTGCATCAACCGCTTTTCGGAGATTTATAAAGGTCTGGGCATCAAGCCGAAATTCCCGAACGACATCTATGTTTGGAATTTGCGCGGACATGCCGTACCGCTTGATAAGCTCGTACCGAAACTGCTGCGTAGGGTAAGCAGTCAGCACTTTGATGCGGTCATAATCGACCCCATTTATAAGGTCATCACGGGAGACGAAAATAACGCATCGGAAATGGGGCAGTTCTGTAATCAGTTTGATAAAATCTGCCAAGTTTCAGGTTGCGCAACGATTTATTGTCATCACCATTCGAAGGGAGCGCAAGGTTTCAAGAAGGCAATGGACAGGGCGTCCGGCAGTGGAGTTTTCGCAAGAGACCCCGATGCGCAACTCGATATGATTCAGCTTGAAACGAGCGAGGAGTTCCTGAACGAAAATGCCGACAATCTCAACTCTACGGCTTGGCGGCTTGAATGCTCACTTCGAGAGTTCTCGAACTTCAAGCCTCGCAACTTCTGGTTTGAATACCCAATTCACCGAGTAGATGAGCAAGGCATCCTTGGCGGTTTATACAGCGAAGGGGATCCAAAGAGCAACCTTGCAAAAAGCGGTAAACGCAAGCAAACTCCCGAGCTTCGCAAAGAGGAGTTCGACAGAGCGTTCGATATCAATGGTTCAATTGACGGAACTTGCCCGGCATCGGCAATAGCGGAATACTTGGGAATAGCCGAGCGGACAGTAAGGGCAAGAGTAGCCGAATTTGCGGACGAATACGCAACGCATAAAGGCTTTATTACCCGTAAAAGATGAGTCTGGCAGAATGCGGTATTTCGACGGCAGAAAAAACTGGCAGAAAGGGCTTATATATAGCAAATGCTGCCGCCAATACGGAGAGGGGCTGTAGGATAGGACTCAAAGTCCGTCCTATCCCCCAAGCACCTCCCGTTTATTGGCTCTTAATCTTTCTGACAAAAACGAGGAGGCAACAGAAATGAAGATTTTTCTCTTGATAATTCCGCCGACAGTAACGGCGCAAGAACGCAAGGTCAAGATAGTGCGCGGAAGACCGTTCTTCTATAAACCCGAAAATGTCAAGGTTGCGCAAGCGGAGATAATAAGGCATTTACGACCTTTCAAACCGCAAGCACCGATGGAAGGGGCAATCGAGCTGAAAGTCTCGTGGCGGTTTCCGAAAGGTAAGTCGCATAAGGCTAACGAGTGGCGGATAACGAAACCCGATACCGACAATCTTGAAAAAATGCTCAAGGACTGTATGACGGAAGTCGGGTTTTGGAAGGACGATGCGCAAGTCGTAAGAGAGACTGCGGAAAAGAGCTGGGTGTACGAAGACGAATGTGGAATACTCATCGAAGTCAATCAGCTCGGCAAATTTACGGAGGAGGTTATCAACAATGGATAGCGTAGGAGTTAGAGGTTTGGCGGCAGCAATCGTGATGCAAGCATTAACCGACTATAAGCAGTGCGTGAAAATCAGCAAAACCTACCCCCAAGGCACATTAATGCGGAAAAAGGCGGAAGCGGAAATGGAGCGCATAATGGACTTTGCGAAAAGCGGATGGTTTCTCGATTTATCGATTATTCCGCAAACGAAATTCATAGCTAAATTGAAGGAGTTAGAACAGTAAATGACAAAGGAGGAATACTTGTCGCAAGCGGCAGTGCTTGGCAGACAAATAGCAAAGCTCGAGATGAATATCGGCTTTTACAGAGAAGCAGCTTGCTCTACGGCAAGTTCCTCAAATGATGAGCCGAGAGTAAGCAGAACTCGCAGCACGGAAGCTCCGTTCACCAAAATGGTGCATAAGGTTCTCGAACTTGAAGAGAAAGTTGACAAGCTCAAAGAACAGCGTGATGCTTTGCAAGCCGAAATAACTGCGGTAATAGAAAAGCTATCAAACGAAGATTATAAGGCACTGTTGATACTTCGCTATTTGCAAGATTTAGATTGGGGGGTTGTATGTGCAAAACTTTCTATAGCGAAAACGACTGCTATGCGTTGGCATAGGGAAGCATTGAAAGATATCAACATCCCTGAATAGAAAAGGCATGTTATAGAAGAGTTCTAAAACTTTTCTAAAAACTTTCTAAAGAATTTCTAAAAACTTATGTCTTTCCCCTTTACATTCAGCATAGGATGTAGTATAATTGATTTACATAATAGGTAAATCGGTTAGACGAATGGATATTGAATATGCAAACAACAAAGTCGAAAAGGTTTTGACTGATGCCAAGCAGCTAGTTAAAAAGGTAGGTAAACCTATTGCTAAGACTATCATAAAGCGGTTGAATCAGTTGTCAGCTTTTTCAAATATTGGCGAGTTGATGCGAAGCGGTATAGATAATCCGCATCCGCTCAATAATAATTTTTACGGCAGTATTGGATGGACTATAACTGGTAAATTAAGATTTATTCTCGATGTTGGGTTAGAGAAAAAAGAAACGTACATTGAGAGTGTCGTAAACTTAAAAGAAAAAATAACTATAAAAGGAGTGACTGATTATCATGGCGATAAGGATGAATGGATTATCTCTTGAGTTGCTGTCCCACCCTGGTGAGACATTAAAGGAAGTCCTTGATTCAAACAATATGACGCAAAAAGAATTGTCTGCCCGTATAGGGATTACTCCAAAACATCTTAATTTGATTATTTCGGGGAAACAAGATATTTCTACCGAAACTGCTTTTAAATTAGAAAAAGTGTTTTCTTTGTCTGCTTCTTTTTGGAATAACTTGCAAAGACAGTATGATGAAGATAAAATGTCTATTTTAGAAGAACAGCAGATTTTTGAAGAAGAGAAAAGCGTTTATGATGCGAATGTTTATTCGCAGATCGTTGCGCTTGGCTATTTGCAAAGAGAAACTAAACTTGAACGAAAAATCATCCAATTACGTGGGTTCTTGGGAGTATCAAATCTTTTGAATGTTAAGCCTGCAATTGCGGCAAATGCTTTGTTTAGAAAATCAACAAAGGTTGCAACAAATGATTTCGCGCTTGCCGCGTGGATGAAGATATGTGAAATTGAGACAGATGCTATTTCTGTTCAAACGAGTTTGGATATTGAAAAGCTGAAGAGCAAATTAGTTGAAATAAAAAATCTCAATACTCTTGACCCCAATGTCATAGTTGAAAACTTGGAAAGAATCTTCGCAGAATGTGGAGTAGCTTTTGCTGTTGTAAAAAATATTAAAGGCGCACCTGTTCAAGGATTTATCCGCAAAATTAATAACAAAGTTAGATTGTGCGTAACTTTGCGTAATAAGTATGCCGATATATTCTGGTTTACCTTATTCCACGAAATAGGGCACTTGCTTGATACACAAAATGAATTCTTTGTTGATTTTCGTTCGGTTGATAGAGGGGTTGGAGCAGAGAAAATTGCAGATGAATTTGCAACGCAACAATTAATCAATAAAACTGCATACGTTCAATTTGTAAGAGAAGCGAATTTCTCTAGACCTTCAGTACAAAGATTTGCAAATGATAATGGATTACTTCCAGGAATTTTGGTTGGAAGACTTCAACATGATGGGCATTTAAATAATTCACAACTCAATGATATGCGTGTTCAATATGTTTGGGCATCGTAATTTAAATAAACTCTATGAGCCGTTCAGTAATTGCTGAATGGCTTTTTTCATTTCCATAAAGTCGGCACTCGATAGTACTCAAATGGCACTCGAATGGCACTTTGGTGGCACTTGAGAGATACTTTTCCTTATGCTAAAATGGTATCGTGGAAAAACACACGGAGGCTTGTGGGCGAAAGCTCACGACCCTTTTTCTACGCAATGGAAATGCGCATAAAATTTTAGCGCATTCTTTGGAATAACCAAGGGGAACGGAATAAACCGCGCCCCTTGACTATTGTCATTGGATTTCCTTTGCTTGAAGTTGCTTGACCTTGCTGATGACGAGCAGAACCAGGGACTTGATTTCAGCGTGGCTGACTTTGAATACTTGGTTTCCATCGAGCTTAATGCACAACGCTTGTCGGTCAACTGCAACATCCAATGACTTGATTTTCACTTCGAAAATCGTGTCCATAATGGCACCTCCTATTGTGGTAGTAGAACAGAGAATTCTGCTCTCCATAATAGGAGATGTTTTTTTCGCGAACCTTGGAGGAAGGCAAAATGCCGCACAAACCGAAAAAACCGTGCGCCTTTCCTGGCTGTCCCAACTTAACGGACGAAACCTACTGCGAAAAGCACAAGAGCCAGGCAGCGAACAGCTATAACAAATATCAACGCAGTCCCGACCATAACAAGAAGTATGGACGGGAATGGAAACGCATCCGTGCAAGGTACGTCAAAGCACATCCGCTTTGCGAGAGATGCCTTGCAGAAGGGCGGTTGACGCCCGTGGAAGAAGTTCACCACATCTTGCCCGTCAACCGAGGCGGTTCGAACGCAGAAAGCAACTTGATGAGTTTGTGCAGAAGTTGCCACAATAAAATTCATATCGAACTTGGTGACCGCCATCCGTCCGAGCGTTAGGGGTAGGGGCGGTCAAATCTCTGTGTGCTTTTATTTGGGCATCGGCGTGGGGTTTCTTACGCAAAAACGTCGAAATCAAAAGGGTAATTAAAGCCTAGCTGATTTCCAAAATAATTCCCGCTCAAAGGTCACAATTTCGATGCCTTTGGGCGAGAGAAAGGAGGTGGCTTTGTGCCAACAAAATCGAATAATATCGGCGGAAAAGGCGGTGCAAGAAATGGTGCTGGCAGAAAGCCGAAGCCTGCCATTGATAAACTTGCAGAAGGCAGTGGCAAAACAATTAAGGTTCTGGATATTCCCGACACAGAAGGTGTGGAGATGCCCGAACCCCACGAGTTCCTTTCCGCAAAGCAGAGAGACGGTGGTGAACTGCAAGCCAAGGAAATCTACACTGAAACTTGGCAGTGGTTGAAGAAGATAGGATGCACGGCAATTGTGTCTCCGCAACTTATTGAGCGATACGCTGTCTGCGCTGCGAGATGGATTCAGTGCGAGGAGATGACGAACCAACTCGGTATGCTCGGTAGGCATCCTACCACGGGTAAGCCGATACCTTCGCCGTTCATTAATATTGGCATTCAGTACATGAACCAAGCCATAAGGCAATGGAATGAAATTTATCAAATCGTCAAGGACAACTGCACGGTTGATTATTCGGGCGCGAACCCACAGGACGATTTGATGGAAAGATTACTTAACACCAGGAGGAAGTAACAATGTTTGAAAAAGTAAACCCTAGTCATCCCGATAAGGTGGCAGACCGAATTGC
>ERZ778517.2584-NODE-2584-length-10091-cov-2.445098_pt1 | contig 10091 bp, 10 predicted proteins | sample MGYA00510341_ERZ778517 | MGnify/ENA primary metagenome ERZ778517 (study PRJEB29527, sample SAMN07138964) | mouse gut metagenome | material: feces | host: mouse | place: China:Nanjing | collected 2016-01-25 ... | reverse complement strand
TTGGAGTTGCCATGACAGTGTTTGCCACATTTTTCCTTTTCAAAGGACAAGCCAAGCAGCAGGCGGCAATGCTAAATCAACAACGGGAACAAGAGAAAGATGTGGAGATTTTCAAGCAGAAACTCATCTCATATAACGCATTCCTCGATTCTTTGCGTAAATATGTTACTGAATCTAATGAAATCACCAAAAAAGAGGTCATCTTCAATGCTATGGCAATTCGCATGCATTGCAGTGCGAATATTATTGATTCCATTGATGAAAACATCACCGCCATAATAAAAGATGCAGGGGAGGATGCTGAAGTCCGGTCATTGGTCTGGTCGCTAAATAAGATAGCATGCCTGTTTCGCGAAGAGTTATACGGTGAGACTTATAACGCTGACTCTAAGAAATTGCAGGAATTTGAAAAGGCTATTTCCGGCAGCACAGAGGAACCGACCGAGGAACAGAAAAAGACACAGACAATAGAAGATGAACGGGAGGATGCAGATATAGCAGCCAAGACAGTGCCCGGATGGGATGAAATAACCAAGCGACTGAAAGGGGATGGTTGGCATCTTGAAAATGGCACGGATTCGTTCAAACTGACATCTTCGGATTCACCCGTAGTTATTTCAGTGTATCGTAAAAAGGGAAAATATATAGTAGAAGCAGCCAAAGAAGATGACTGTGACTTTTCGCAAACATTGAAAACCAGTTTCAAAGGTGCCAGACGTTACGGCACTTGGTGGCGTGAACTCCCTATATCAAATTATGGTGTCACAGAAGGTTCTTTACTGGAACAACTTCCATCAAACGATCGGGCCAGAGCGTCAGTAATCAAATGGATTGACAAGCTAATAAAATATATTTAATAATATGGGACTATTTGATAATGTTGCCCATAGGGCGCAAAAACTTGCTGAATCGGCTGTTAAGTCGGCAATCGAATCTGTTAAGGAATCAGTGGATTTTTCACCCAATGAAAAAGACTCTCAACCAAAGAAGCACTCCCCCAAAAAACAAAAGACTGTGGGAAAGAGCAAGGACGATTCGAGTTGGGGCGTCACAGATATTGTGGATGATTTGATGGATATATTCTGACCAATATCTTTGGCTCAATAAATTTATCAAATGGAAAGATAACCACCCTGTCTCATTAAATATAAAATGAAGGATTATGGGATTATTCGATAATATAACGAAGAAAGCCAAAGAAATAGCCGATTCCGCAGCTGAAAGTATGGAAGAAGCTGCAAATACAGCTATGTCATATACCTCAGAGATGGCATCCAGAGTATGCAATACAACGAGTGATATTGCCGGCAAAGTTGGCAACAGCGTGGCCGGAATCGCATCCGATGCCGCCAAAGGCATCGGTGAGGGAGTCTCATACATAGGGGAATCGCTCACAGAGGCGGGTGAAGGGGATTATACCAAACTGAAGGGGATGGCATCAGCTACAGGAGTTTTTTTAGTTGATGCAGCTAAAGATATGACTGGTATAAATGCCTACAACCACTATCAGTCTGCTAAAGAAAATCGGGAAGAGGCAGATAATATCGTACGTAATGTTGAGACTGAGGTGGAAAAGGTTCGCTACCTTGCAAATGACCGCCTGCAATATATGGGTCAGATACGCCTTGATGCTCTTAAAAAAACAGTGGGACGATTCATAAAAATTGTTGAGCGCATGAATCAGGGAGTCCGAGACAAAGAGTATGAAATGCTCAGCCGGATTGATATGTCTCAAGAGGAATTTAAAGAGATGGAGGTTGTGGCTATAAATCAGCGAAAGATGGTTACAACGGCAGGCATCGGAATGTCAGCTGCCGTAGCTGCGGCATATGGTTCCCAAGTTGCTTTAAAATGGGGAGTTCAGAAACTGGCGGCTGCATCAACAGGCACAGCGATAAAACAATTGAGTGGTGCCGCGGCTGAAAAGGCCACAATGGCATGGCTTGGAGGTGGCAGTGTCGCTTCCGGGGGAGGTGGTGTTGCAGTCGGGGCTTCCCGAATGGCAATGTTAGGGACCGCAGCTGCGGGGATTACCATTCTTACCACTGTTGCGACCATAGCTTCGGTATACTACTCTCAGAAACATACCGAGGCAACTCAATATCTGGCCGATGTCAAAGTCTGGGAGGCAAAGACATTGGCGGCATGCGAGCTGATGAAAATGATAGTGCGCCGCAGTGATGAAATAGCCACTTTGACAATACGGCTTGAAACAAGGTGCTCTGATGCGCTTGATTTTCTTGAGGAAGTAGCCGATGATTTCGACTCTCTAAACATAGAACATGTCAAGGCTTTTCAGAAAGCGGCTCTTCTTGTGAAATCGACAAGCCAATTGTGTCAGACTCCTCTGATTGACGAAAACGGGGGACTGAATGACGGCTTAAATGCCGTGGCTCTTTCTTCGGAAAAAGTTTTAAATAAGAATCTATGACGATGGATTGGAACAGAATTGCAAAGGGTATATCACAGGCGGTAGAATCGGCGCAATCCATTGGAGAAAAAGCAATGGATATATCCAATAAAGTCAGGAATGGTCTTGACACATTGAAAAATGCGTCTGAAGTCATAAAAGGAGATTCTTCTGTAATCAACAAGGAAGCGAAGCTTGCTGAAATTGCGAAAACAGCATTTCCTCAATCAGGCGAAACTCTTGAAGCCTTCTCCGAGAGCGAACCGATTGAATCCTCGTATGGAATCGAAGTATCAAACTGTGAACAATCGGCCGTGGAAATTCCAGCTGCATTAAGGACGCCTACTGACGCAATATCTGCTCTGTCTATAATGGGAACTGAAATTGCAAAAGCAGTTCAGGTATGCCAGATAGAGGAAACAAAACGTGTTGAAATCAGATCACGCATGGAAGTTGAGGTGACAAGAATCAATGCGATATCCAATTTGCTGTCCGACTACCTTAACAAGACATTCGACGAACGTGCCGAACTGTTTGATAATTATTTCGCAGTCCTTGACAAAGCTATCGCATCAGGAGACAGTGACCTTATGGCCGCCACTTTAGGGAGTATCAATTCGCTTGCCGCTCAAAGTCCGTTCAAAAACCTGGCGGATTTATCCGCTGTGCAACAACGGCTCGGACAGGACGATACGCTGTGGGACATATAAACATCGAAAATCAACTAAATATTAATAATTATGAACGCAACTCGATTTACGGCATTAACACACAGTATGCCGCCTATTATGAATTTCACCCCATCCTCTCCAATCAAGGAGATGGAAGTCGAAACCCCAATGTATGACTATTTCCGTCAGGTAACGGAATACGATATGAGAACGGTCAGCACCAAAAGCATCCACCGCGAGTCAACAAGAAAGAAAAGCGGATAAACCGGCTATGTAACTGCAAGTGATGCAAAGAATGCTGCCGATGATACCAAATCAGTAAAATGATTCTTATTGTCACAAATAAGGAAGATATTCATCCGACTCCAGTTATTGAGCATCTTGAGAGAATAGGGAGCCCGTTCTTCCGCCTTAACACAGAGTCATTGCTTTCCGACTATGACTTCGAGTGGGTATGTGATTCCATCCGGGGCGACGATTTCCGCATAAAGAACCGACATACAGGACTCGAAGCATTCGGACATGAAATCAATTCGGTGTGGGAACGGCGTCCGCTTGTTCCCGCTGAATTGCGATGTGTCAACAAGCCTGAGATAAACAGACATAATCTCAAGGAAGCGCATGGATTTCTGTCTTTTCTCCTTTACTACCTTGGCGATAGATTTTGTCTCGGTCATCATTTATACGACCGCAGCTCGGCATCCAAGATGCTTCAACAGAGGATTGCGAGGAGTTTAGGAATGCCTACACCCGATACATGCTTCACTAATAACAGGGCTGCACTCGAGACATTCTGTCGCAACCACGATAAAGTATGTCTAAAGTCGATAGACAATGACAATATTTGGTTTAATGATGAAATGCGCGAGCATGTGCTTTACACGCAGGCAGTACCGACAGATGCATTGCTGGCATTGGACGAAGACGCTTTTTCACAGACGGTGAGCTATGTGCAGAATTATATCGAAAAGGCTTTTGAACTACGCATTACCGTAGTTGACAAAAATGTCTTTTCCTGTAAAATTGATTCTCAGGCAATGCGGCCGGAATCCGGCGGGACAGATTGGCGTCAAGGTCTGGATTTCGGAATGCGACACAGCAAATTCTATTTGCCAAAATCAATTTCTGATTTTTGTGTGGCATTCCTTAAACGGCTTCATTTGAATTTTGGTTGCTTTGACTTCATAGTCACGCCGAAAGGAGACTATGTGTTTTTAGAATGCAATCCAAACGGCCAATGGCTGTGGATAGAACATGAGACCGGTCTACCCATTTCCAAAAGCATAGCGGAAACGCTGTATGAACATGACCATAAATCATAAAAATAGACAACAATATGGCAAAGGTAACAATCAAAGGGGTTTTCCTGATGAACGGCCCCAAACCGTTCACGAGAGTAATCGAGTGCTCGTCATCTGAGACCGGATATTATTCGCAACTGATGGGCAACAAGTCAAAACAGGCACAATGGATCCGCGCCAATTTCCCCGGTGCCGATACCGATCGCGGTTTCTCCCTGTCGGTCAATATAAAATAGATAAAAATATATGAATATGAAAAATTATGATCATCTTATTTTTCCCATTTTTTTAATTGCAATGGGAATTATCGCTCTCAGTGGAGTTGATATCTTTGGAGCTGCAATTCTTGAAGGTGCGGCATGGAAACAGAATGTGATTTTCGCACTTCTTCTGATATTCGGCATGTTGCCACCTTCTGTGAGAGGGATGAAAGAAACTTGGATGGTTGCAGGATTTGCTCTTGCCTTCTTTATGTTTGGAGGTGCCAATATAATCGGAACAGTAGGAATTATGCTCGGCTTTGAGAAAATAGCGCTCGCCGTTCTTGTTCTTTTCATGGGTTACCGATTATGGAAAGAAACATGGCATACCAATAAACTATACATGATAGCACCCGTATTGGGAATCATATTCATCGCTTTGTTGCTCCCAATTCAAGATCAGAATATTGTTGGCAGCGGATTTGACGCATTGATGGACTGGTCTGCATCAAAGTTTACAAGCGATAAGGGATTTCATATCTTCCTCGGGCTTTCCGGATTATGTGCCGGGGTGACTGAAATGTTTATTCAAACAAAATCTTCCGAGGAAGTTGCTATTGAAATATCTTCGGCAGCAGAGCGATGAATACATTCCTGTCTACCCGGCATTGAGTTCGGCGCGGATGAATTCGGCGGTGGGGGAATTGCCGGCGGCGATTTCCTCAGGGGTTCCGGCGGCTATTATGCGGCCGCCTTCGCTGCCACCGTCGGGACCCATGTCTATCACATAGTCGGCGCATTTTATCACATCAAGATTATGCTCTATGACCAATACGGTGTTTCCTTTGTCGACGAGACGGTTGAATACGTCGAGAAGCACGCGTATGTCCTCGAAATGAAGGCCGGTAGTGGGTTCGTCGAGTATGAAGAGGGTTTTGCCGGTGTCGCGTTTCGATAGTTCCGCAGCGAGTTTCACACGCTGGTTCTCGCCTCCCGAGAGGGTTGATGAAGGCTGACCGAGCTTGATATAGCCGAGGCCTATGTCCTGAAGCACTTTGATCTTTCGCAGGATGGAGGGGACGGCTTCGAAGAATTCCACGGCCTGGTTTATGGTCATGTCCAGCACGTCGGCTATGGATTTGCCCTTGAAGCGCACCTCGAGTGTCTCGCGGTTGTAGCGTTTACCGCCGCACACCTCGCAGGGCACAAGCACATCCGGCAGGAAGTTCATCTCTATGGTGCGGTAGCCGTTGCCGTTGCAGGCGTCGCACCGCCCTCCCGAGATGTTGAAAGAGAAGCGTCCGGGCCGGTAGCCTCTTATTTTGGCTTCCGGCAGATTCACGAAAAGGTTGCGGATGTCGGAGAACACACCGGTGTAGGTGGCGGGATTGGAGCGGGGTGAACGGCCGAGAGGAGTCTGGTCGACGGTCACCACTTTATCTATGTTCTCAATTCCGAGCAGCTGACGGTAGGGGAGCGGTTGCTGCTGCGAGCGGTAGAAGCGGCGCGAGAGGATGGGCTGCAGGGTGGCGTTGACCAGCGATGACTTTCCGCTGCCCGACACGCCTGCCACACAGGTGAGGGTGCCCAGCGGGAGCGTAAGGTCCACATTCTTGAGGTTGTGGCCGGATGCGCCTTCGAGTTTCAGGAACTTTCCGTTGCCGGGACGTCTCTGCGCGGGAATCTCTATGCTTTTGCTTCCCGTTAGATATGATGCGGTGAGAGTAGCGGTCTCAAGCATCTTGGCGGGAGTACCCTGGAACACCACTTCACCTCCCTTTCGGCCGGCTTTGGGACCGATGTCCACTATATAGTCGGCCTCCAGCATCATGTCTTTGTCGTGCTCCACCACTATTATGGAATTGGAGGCGTCGCGCAGCTTTTTCAGCGACGTGATAAGACGGTGATTGTCGCGCTGATGCAGGCCGATACTCGGCTCGTCGAGAATGTAGAGCACATTTACAAGCTCCGAGCCTATCTGCGTGGCGAGTCTTATGCGCTGGCTTTCTCCGCCCGACAGTGTGGCCGAACGGCGGTCGAGCGAGAGGTAAGAAAGGCCTACGTCCACCAGAAACGACAGGCGTGTGCGTATTTCCTTTACTATTTCGCGAGCTATCAGAGCCTGAGTCGGCGACAGTCGTTGCTCGAATGTGGAGGCCCACCGGTAAAGCTCGCCGACGTCCATGCGGGTGAGTTCGGCGATGTTCTTTCCGTCGACAAAGAAATGAAGGGCCTCGCGGTTGAGGCGCTGTCCGTGGCATTCGGGGCACTCAACCTTGGAGAAGAACTGTTCGCTCCAGTTGCGTGCGGCCGCTCCGGCATCGTCATCGCGCTGCATCTCCAGATACTTCACAAGGCCCTCATAGGTCAGGAAGTAGTTGTTCATTGACATGGTGCCGTTTTCAATCACCAGCCGTTCGTCGGTGCCGTCGAAGATGTCGTTGAGCGCATCTTCACTTATCTCGGATATCGGCGTCTTGAGAGTGTGGCCATATTTCTTTAGTATGGCCTCAATCTGCCAGAATATCATCGAGTTGCGATATTTCCCCAGCGGCACGATTCCGCCGGCGTGTATGGAAAGCGACGGGTCGGGCATCACCTTCTCGCGGTCGACCTCGTTGACATAGCCGAGGCCTTTGCAGCGGGGACACGCGCCCTGCGGTGAGTTGAACGAGAAGTTGTGGGGAGCGGGTTCGCGGTAGCTGAGGCCCGTGGCGGGATCCATGAGCTGCTGCGAGTAATGGCTTACGGCGTCGGCGTCCACATCGTAGATCATCATCTGCTTCTCGCCCTGACGCAATGCTTCATCCACGGTTTCGCGCAGACGGGTGGTATCCTTGGCCGAGGCCTTCAGACGGTCTATCACAAGCTCCACGGAATGGTTCTTGTAGCGGTCGAGCTTCATGCCGGGAGTGATTTCGCGGAGTTCGCCGTCCACTCTCACGGTCAGGTAGCCTTTCTTACGGAGGGATTCGAAAAGCTCTTTATAATGGCCCTTGCGGTTTTTCACAAGGGGAGCGAGGATGTAGATTTTCTTACCCTCGAATTTGGTGAGAATCAGGTCAAGGATTTTCTCCTCGGTGTATTTTACCATCGGTTCGCCCGAGAGATAGCTCACGGCCTGACCGATGCGGGCATAGAGCAGTCGCAGGAAGTCGTAGATTTCCGTAGTGGTGCCGATGGTGCTTCGCGGGTTGCGGTTTACGGTTTTCTGCTCGATGGCTATTACCGGACTCAGTCCGGTGATTTTGTCTACGTCGGGACGCTCGAGATTGCCAAGCATGTTGCGGGCGTAGGTGCTGAATGTTTCTATATAGCGTCGCTGGCCCTCGGCATAGATGGTGTCGAATGCCAGGGATGACTTGCCGCTGCCGCTCAGACCGGTTATGACGGTGAGGGCATTGTGCGGTATGCTCACGTCGATGTTCTTGAGGTTATTGACTCTCGCGCCATAAACCTCAAGAGTGTCGAGCGGGCCATCGGTCACGATGTTTTCCTCGAACTTTTCAGTATGCTCCTTATCTTTCATTAATCCAGTTATGGTCAAAGACTTTAAGTTTGGACGGGTCGGTGGTTCTCTGCAGGGATGCTTTGGTGGGAATCAGCACCTTGTAGGCTTTGCCCGTTTTGTTTGGAAGCGATTTGGCGCGTATCCAGGGATTGTTGTCGCGCAGAATCAGGTAGTTTATACCCTGTTCCTGTGCCCATGTAGGCCAGTCTTCCACAGGATAATCCACAGTCACCGTCTTGTATTCGAGCGGCTGGTAGAGCTGGTCGGCCGTGAGATTGAAGCCATATTTAGCGGGGTGCTCCATAATCTCCTTCATGGCCAGAAGACGGAACATATAGCGCGAGGTTTCCTCTACCAGATAAAGATCCAAGGCGCTGGATGCCTGCTGTGCCTCGAGTTCGCGGCTCACACGGGCCACTCCCGTATTGTAGGATGCGGCGGCCGATTCCCAGTTGCCGAAACGGTTGTAGCTTGATTTGAGATAGCGGGCGGCGGCTGCCGTGGCTTTTTCAAGATTGTAGCGTTCGTCAACGTAGTCGTTGATTTCAAGGCCGTACTCTTTTCCGGCCGAGGGTATGAACTGCCAGAAACCGGCAGCCTTTGCGGGAGAGTAAGCGCGTGGATTGAGATAGCTCTCGATGCAAGCCAGGTAAGCAAGATCGGTAGGAACGCCGTTGGCCTTCAGTATGGGCATTATTACGGGGAAATATCTGTTGGCGCGTTTGATGGTGAGGAGTGTGTTGCCGTGGGTGTAGACCATCGACGTCAGTTCCCGGTCGTAGCGTTCCCAGAGGTCGGGACGGTCAAGCTTTACGGCTTTCCCTGCAAATTCCACTTTGGAGGGAATCACAGGATTTACTACGGGGGCTGATTCAAGTCGTTGCTGCTGGGCATAGGCCGTACACGACATGAATGGGAAAGAAAGAATCAGAAGATAGTTTATGTAACGTTTCATCAGTCAGGTATTTGGTTTGGATGGTTTTAATGAGAAGGAAGTGTCTGGAGGAGTCCGGGTCAGATTACTTCGAGATTGGCTTTCAGTCGCTGCCGGACAACTTCGTACATAAGAACACCGGCAGCGACGGATACGTTCAGCGACCCTATGTGGCCGAACATGGGAATGGATACGAATGTGTCGCACTCTTTCAGCACTTCCGGACTGATGCCGGTGTCCTCGGCGCCGAGCACAAGGGCTGTCGGCACGGTATAGTCGGCCGTGGTATAATTGATGTCGGCTTTCTCCGAAACGGCCACTACGTTGAAGCCTGACTGGCGCAGGCGCTTCACCGCCGACAGGGTGGTGCGTTCGCGGCAAACCGGCAGATGCATCAGCGCGCCGGCTGAGGTCTTTACGGCGTCTCCTCCAACACTCACGCTGCCGTGCTCGGGAATCACTATGGCGTCGGCTCCCGCGCACTCGGCCGTACGGGCTATGGCACCGAAGTTTCTCACATCAGTGATGCCGTCGAGCACTATCACAAAGGGAAGTACTCCGGCCTCGAAAAGCTCGGGTACGAGATTGTCGATGGAATGATAGGTGATGGCCGACATCATGGCTATCACGCCCTGATGGTTCTTGCGGGTGATGCGGTTGAGACGCTCCTCGGGCACACGCTGCACCACGAGCCTGTTTTCGCGCGCGAGGGCAAGAAGTTCTGTTGCAAGAGGCCCCGAAAGGTCTTTCCGTACAAACAGCTTGTCTATTTCTTTACCGGCCTCGATGGCTTCCATCACAGCTCTCAGACCGAAGATGTAATCGTTTGGTTGCATTATTTAGGGTATTTTATATTAGAAAAACAGGAGGGGAAATAGTTTAGGAAAGCCCTAAGAGTTTTCCGGCGGTATGTCGCGCCGATTCGTCGTCGGGCGAACCTGACAGCATCAGTGCCAGCTCGTCGATTCGCCTTTCCGGGGTCAGGCGTTCCATGCGGGTGTGGGTTGATAGGTCGTCATCCTCTTTAAACACTTTGAAATGCACTTTGCCTTTAGCGGCTACCT
>ERZ778517.2578-NODE-2578-length-10139-cov-3.913626_pt1 | contig 10139 bp, 10 predicted proteins | sample MGYA00510341_ERZ778517 | MGnify/ENA primary metagenome ERZ778517 (study PRJEB29527, sample SAMN07138964) | mouse gut metagenome | material: feces | host: mouse | place: China:Nanjing | collected 2016-01-25 ... | reverse complement strand
GACTCAAATGGGTTCTCTCAATCAGTACCTCGGGTCATAAGTTCGGCCTGGTTTATCCCGGTCTTGGCTGGGTGGTTTGGAAAGACAAACAATACCTGCCGACCGATATGTCGTTCACTGTCGACTATCTTGGTGCCGAGGTTACGCAGGTCGGCCTGAACTACTCACGTCCTGCCGCACAAATTCTCGGCCAGTACTATCAGTTTATCCGTCTTGGCTTCGAAGGCTACCGCAATGTGCAGTACAACTCGATGCAGATTGCCAAATATCTGCACGCCCAGATTTCGGCCTTCCCCGAGTTCGAGCCTTATTCGCCCGATGTTCCCAACCCAATCGTGACATGGCTCATGAACCCCGAGGTCCAGAAAGATGCCAAGTGGACTCTCTACGACCTGCAGGATAAACTTGCCCAGCACGGATGGATGGTGCCTGCCTACGCGATGCCTGTAAACATTCAGGATATGGTAGTCATGCGTGTGCTTTGCAAACAGGGCTTCAGCCGCGACATGTGCGACGAACTGTTGCACGACATCAAGGCTGCTGTTGCCGAACTCAACGCCCTTGAGTATCCCACCACGACACGTATCGCCATGGAGAAAAACATACCATTGGCAAGTAAGTCGTTTAATCATACCGGCAAATGATTTAGGGCTTTCCTATAGTATCTATAGAATATGAAATAAGGTGGCAGGTGGATATCGGGATAATGATACCATCTGCCACCTTGATTTTAAATACTGTAAACCTCTTAACGTTTCGACTATGCGGCGAACAATAACTAAAACCCAGATAAAACAGGCGGCCCAGGCGGCCTACGAAGAGTCTAAGACTGTCAGCGGAGGCGAGAATGCTCATTATATACCGTATCTTGCCAATGTTGACTCCCGGCTATTCGGACTAAGTGTGACCCTTGCTGACGGGACTTGCTTTAATTATGGCGATACGGATTATAGATTTGGAATCGAATCAGTGTCGAAAGTCCCTACGGCTATCCTCGCCATGATACAGCATACGCCCGAAGGTGTACTTCAACAAATCGGAGCCGATGCCACGGGCCTGCCGTTCAATTCTATTTTTGCCATACTTTTAGAGAATGACCATCCGTCGACACCCCTTGTAAATGCCGGTGCCATTGCGGCATGCTCTATGATTACCCCCCAGGGTGATGCTGCCGATAAATGGAAGGCCATTACTGATAATATCACCAATTTGTGTGGCTCGGCTCCTGAACTAATCGACGAACTCTACGAAAGCGAGACCGCCACAAATTTTAATAATCGTGCTATTTCGTGGCTCTTGAAAAACTATAACCGTATCTACGACGATGTAGACATGAGCCTCGACCTCTATACGCGGCAGTGTTCGCTCGGCATAACATCGTCGCAACTCGCCATTATGGGCGCTACGATAGCAAACCACGGCTTGAACCCCGTGACTGGCAAGCAGGTTTTCGACCCCGGGATTTCCCCCAAGATAACCGCGATGATTGCCGCCGTCGGCTTTTATCAGCATACCGGCGACTGGCTATATACCTCTGGCATACCGGCCAAGACCGGTGTAGGTGGCGGCGTGATGGGCGTGATGCCCGGGCTCTTCGGCATTGCGGCCTTTGCGCCACCTCTTGATGATGCCGGTAATTCGGTCAAGGCACAAGCCGCCATAAAGGCTTTTATGCGCAAACTCGACCTCGATATTTTTAGTGGTGACACGGTGGGAATTGTATCTGACTGACCGTTTCATCAAAATTATATAGCTATTAACTTTCAAACATCCTAAAGCTATGGCAAATTCTTCCGCACAAACAAAGGCGACAGTTAAACAAGCCGCCAAGATGGGTGTCTTTACCCTTGTGATTATGAATATTGTCGCGGTAGTCTCGCTTAGGGGACTGCCGGCCGAGGCCGAGTATGGCGTAAGCTCGGCGTTTTATTATATACTTGCGGCACTCGTTTTCCTAATCCCTGTTTCGTTGGTTGCCGCCGAACTCGCGGCGATGTTTCCATACCAGCAGGGCGGTATGTTCAGATGGATTGGCGAGGCCTTCGGCGACAAACCGGGTTTTCTCGGTATCTGGCTACAGTGGATAGAGAGTACCATATGGTATCCTACCGTGCTGACCTTCGGGGCTGTGTCATTGGCCTTCATCGGCATGGACCATGTCTTTGATGCCCACCTGGCAGCTAATAAGTACTATACTATTGTCGTGGTGCTTGCTATTTATTGGCTTGCCACCATTATATCGCTCAAAGGTATGGGCTGGGTCGGAAAAGTGTCGAAAATCGGCGGTATGGTCGGTACAATCATTCCGGTTGCCCTGATTGTGGTGTGTGCTGCCATTTATCTCATTTCGGGCGGTCAGTCGCAGATGAACTGGCACGGCAATTTCATACCCGACTTTACCAACTTTGACAATATAGTGCTTGCCGTCTCGATATTCCTCTTCTACGCCGGTATGGAAATGAGCGGCGTGCATGTCCGCGAAATTAAAAATCCTACCGTCAACTACCCCAAGGCTGTCGTTATTGGCGCGATTGCCACCGTGGCTATCTTTATCCTCGGCACATTTGCCCTCGGTGTGATAATCCCGGCCAAAGATATCAACCTGGTGCAGAGTCTGCTTGTCGGTTTTGATAATTATTTTAGCGTACTACATGTCAAATGGCTTGCTCCGATAATAGCCATCGCATTGGCTTTCGGTGTCCTTGCCGGTGTGCTGACATGGGTCGCAGGTCCTTCGAAAGGTGTGTTTGCCGTCGGCCAGGCCGGTTATCTGCCTAAATTCTTCCAGAAGACTAATAAGAACGGCGTGCAGAAAAACATACTTTATGTGCAGGGCGCTATCGTGACCGTACTCGCATTCCTGATGGTGCTCATGCCGTCTGTACAAAGTTTCTATCAAATTCTCTCGCAGCTTACCTGCATACTCTATCTGATTGCATATCTGTTGATGTTTGCGGCAGCTATCCGTCTGCGTTACAATATGAAGGGTGCTCCCCGTCCGTTCCGTCTCGGCAAAAATGGCAACGGCGTGATGTGGCTCATCTCGGGCGTGGGATTTATCGGTTCGCTTACCGCGTTTATATTCAGCTTCTTCCCGCCCAATCAGATTAGCATGGGCTCGAATGCCATATGGTTTACCGTCCTGATTGCGGGCACTGTGATTTTCGTGGCCTTGCCTTTTATAATCCTGAAGTTTAAAAAACCGTCATGGGACTCTCTCGGCACTGATTTCGTCCCCTTCCACTGGGACAACTCTCCCGGTGCGGCTGCCTTGCGTCAGAAAGCCGCCGAAGAGTTTGCTGCAGAAAATTCTTCCACAGCTCCTGACCATGCCAAGGAAATTCTCGAGTATGCAGCCTCTGTAAACAAGCAGCAAACCGACACTGACAAAGACACCAAATAAAAAACGAAAAGTAACCACAGGGGGCAGGCACATGCTTGTCCCCTTTTTTATACCTTAACGACAAAAGTAATAATTCGAAAAAAAGTGGTATATTTGCAAAATAGCACATAAATTCGTAAAGATTAGTATAAAAGATAACTATGGACATAAGCAAATTTACGAGCAATTTGTCGACGTATGCCGATTACTATAGCCCGACTAAATCGTTCTCAAAGATTAAGAATGTGGCAAAGAAAGCCGGGGCCAATGTCATATTTGCCGTACTTGTGCTCTACTATGCAACTTTCGACAAAGACCTCCCGGTGAAAGACCGTTTGTTGGTGAGTGCCGCCCTGGGCTACTTTATCTTACCGCTCGACTTGATACCCGATACCATCCCCGGAGGATTTACTGACGATGCGGCTGCATTGGCATATGTGGTGCGTCATATTTGGAAAAATCTTTCCGATTCCACTATCGCCAAAGCGAAACAGCAGCTCAACGAATGGTTTCCTGACGTAAACGCATCCGACCTTTCGCCATTCTAACTCGTACCTTTTTTGCCTATATGTTTTTTGTTTCCGCATCCAGGCTTATCCCCGTCTTGCTACATCGCAAATTTTGCGTAACTTTGCATTAATTATGGAAAACGAGATGAAGAAACGCCTTTGTGTTGTGACCAGTACCCGTGCCGACTGGGGCTTGTTGTCGCCTGTGTGCCGTGCCTTGCGCGACAGGGGGCTGCTGCGCATCGACATTGTGGCCACAAACATGCACCTCATCGAGCGTTATGGCAATACGTATCGCGAAATCGAGGCCGATGGTTTCGATATTGCCTGCCGTGTGCCAACCGATGTCGGTTCGGACGATGATGCCTCGCGCGCGCTGGTGATGGCAAAGACCATGGAGGGCATGACGAAAGCGTTTGACAGTCTCAGGCCCGATGCCGTGCTGTTGCTCGGCGACCGCTACGAGATGCTTGCCGTGGCTTCGGCTGCCGCCGTGATGCACATACCGGTCATACATATTGCCGGTGGCGAGGTGACGGTAGGCGCGCTCGACGATGCCTTCCGTCATGCCATTACAAAACTGTCGAGCCTGCATCTCACTGCGACCGAAGATTACCGCCGCCGTGTGCTCCAGCTCGGCGAACAGCCCGACACGGTAATAAATACGGGCGCAATAGGTGTCTGGAATGCCTTCAACACACCATTGATGTCTCCCGGGCAACTCAGCGAGAGCATAGGGTTCGACGTGACAAAAGGGCCGCTTGCCGTAGTGACATATCATCCGGCTACAAACGATGTTGTCGCCCCCGAGGCGCGGCTCGGCCAGTTTCTCGATGCCCTCGACCGTTACCCCTCACTTAGGCTTGTCGTTACCGCCCCCAATAATGATGCCGGTGGCGAACGGCTGCTTGCCATGCTCGAAGATTATGTGTCGGCAAGGCACGACAGGGCAGTCTTTGTCCGTTCGCTCGGCATGGTGCGTTACCACAGCCTGCTGCGTTGTGCGTCGCTCGTCATCGGCAATTCGTCGAGCGGTATTGTCGAGGTCCCCTCGGCGGGCATACCGACAGTCGATGTTGGCATACGCCAGCAGGGCCGGATTTCGGCACCGTCGGTAATACATTGCGCAGAAGATACCGATTCGGTCGCAGAGGCTATTGCCAATGCTCTTTCTCCCGAAATGCAGGCCTTGGCGACCGAGCGCGTAAATCCGTATTTCAAACCCGACACCTGCGCCCTGATGGTAGAGGCTGTCGAGACATTTGTATCGCGTCTGCCCCTGCCTCCAAAACATTTTTATGATTTGAAATGAAACCACTCTACATCATCCCGGCCCGAGGCGGAAGTAAAGGCATACCTCGCAAGAATATAAAGAGTCTTGGCGGGCGTCCGCTGATTTACTATTCCATTGACTGTGCTGCCAAAGCAGCGGAACGCTTTGGCGGATATATCCTCGTATCTACCGACGACGACGAAATTGCCGATACTGCCCGGGCCTGCGGTATTGAAGTAGGCTACATGCGCCCGGCAAGTCTCGGGGCAGATACCACGTCGAGCCGCGACGTCATACTCGATGCCATGGGCTGGGCCGACGGCAGGGGCATTGACTATGACTGCGTTGTATTATTGCAGCCCACGTCGCCTTTGCGAACGTGCGAGGATGTAGCGGCGGCCTTAGAGATGTATTCGCCCGACATAGATATGGTGGTAAGCGTGTGCGAGGCCGATGCAAATCCGTACTATAACCTTTTCGAGGCCGACGCCGACGGTTTCTTGAATATCTGCAAGGGCCCAGGCACGTATACCAGGCGTCAGGATGCCCCGAGGGTTCTCGAATACAACGGTGCTGTCTACATTATAAATCCGGCCTCTCTGCGCCGGTGCGCGCTTGGTGAATTCAAACGTCGCGTGCCTTACCTGATGCCACAATCGAGGAGTATCGACCTCGACACGCCCAACGACTGGCAGTGGGCCGAACTTTTATTCAAAAAATCATGACCGATTTAGAAAAGCATAGCATTAGTTCCGATGCCACGCTGCTCGAGGCCCTGCAACGCCTCAATAAGCTGCCCGGCGGCATTATGACGCTCTTTGTCCTTGACGGTCACCGCCGCATACTCGGCAGTCTGACCGACGGCGATATACGTCGGGCCCTCATCGACGGGTCTTCGTTGCAGCAGTCGGTCGACAAGGCTTGTCATCGCAACTTTCATTATGTGACGGCCGGAGATATAGACCCCGAGGTACTGAGTATGTGCCGGGCCAATGGTATAAGGCTTATCCCCGAGGTTGACGGTGACGGTCGCCCCGTGTCGTTGGTCGACCTCACAAAGCTGCGGACCGTGTTGCCGCTGAGGGCCGTGCTTATGGCCGGCGGACGTGGCGAACGTTTGCGACCCATGACTCTCACAACGCCAAAACCGTTGCTCCAAATCGAGGGCAAGGCAATCATCGACTACAATATCGAGGCCCTGGCCGCGTGCGGCATCAAGGAAATCGTGGTCACGACGCGCTATCTTGCCGAGCAGATTTATGAGCATTTCGCGCAGCCGGTGGCCGGAGTGCAGGTGCGGTGTGTCACCGAGGACAAACCGCTCGGCACGATTGGGGCCGTTGCCGATATATGGCCTTCGTCGCAGCAGGGCAATACATTGGTCATGAACTCCGACTTGCTCACGACAATCTCGTTCGAGGACATGTACCTGCGCCACCGGTCGACTGCTGCCGATGTGACAATAGCCGTCGTACCCTATCAGGTGTCGGTGCCATATGCCATCCTCACTCTTGACAGCGACGACCCCGATAAGGTTATAGCAATCGAGGAGAAGCCCTCGTATTCATATTATGCCAATGCCGGCATCTATATCTTCTCGAACTCGCTGCTGGCGACCCTCGTGCCCGGCGAGCATTGCGACGCCACCGACCTTATCGGGCGTGCGCTCGCAGCCGGCCGCAAGGTGACATATTACCCAATCAAGGGTACCTGGATTGATGTCGGGTCGCCGGTAGACTTCCGCCAAGCCGGAGAACTGATGCGGCATCACAATTCGATGACGAACTCTTAACGCCACTGGGTGTTAATATAATAAAAGTTTAGAGTTTAGAGTTTATAGTTTAGGGGTTAGAGTTTATAGTTTAACTAAGCACCCTCAACGACTAACCACCGGCCCTAAACTCTAAACCCTCAACTCTCAACTTAAAAAACGAACATAGAACCATGCCAGATTCGAATTTCATAGATTATGTCAAAATCCTTTGCCGTTCGGGCAAGGGCGGTGCGGGTTCGCGCCATTTTTACCGTGCCAAATATGTGCCCAAAGGCGGCCCCGACGGCGGCGACGGTGGTCGTGGCGGCCATATAATTTTGCGTGGTAACCGTAATATGTGGACATTGCTGCCGCTCAAATACCGCCGCCATATATTTGCCGGCAATGGCGAGGCCGGGTCGGGTGGCCGCAGTTTTGGCAAGGATGGCGACGATGTGGTTGTCGACGTGCCCTGCGGCACTGTGGTTTTCGATGCCGAGACAGGCGAATATCTATGCGAGGTTACTGATGACGGCGAGGAAGTGAAGCTGCTCAAGGGTGGCCGTGGCGGCCTGGGTAACTGGCATTTCAAGACTTCGACAAACCGTACCCCGCGCTATGCCCAGCCCGGCGAGCCGGCGATTGAGAAGAGCGTGGTGCTCGAGCTCAAGATGCTTGCCGACGTGGGCCTTGTCGGGTTTCCGAACGCGGGCAAGTCGACTCTGCTGTCGGCAGTCAGCGCGGCAGAGCCCAAGATTGCCGACTATCCTTTTACCACCATGGAACCCCAGCTCGGCATTGTGGCCTATCGCGACAACCGTTCGTTTGTCATGGCCGACATACCCGGTATTATCGAGGGCGCCAGCGAGGGCAAGGGCCTCGGGCTGCGGTTCCTGAGGCACATCGAGCGCAATGCCGTTTTGCTCTTCATGGTGCCTGCCGATGCCGACGATATCAGCGAACAATATCAGATTTTGCTCAACGAACTGAAGCAGTTCAATCCTCAGCTTGTCGACAAACAGCGCGTACTTGCCATATCAAAATCAGACATGCTCGACGACGAACTGCGCGAGGCCATAGCCGAGACGCTTCCCGAGGGTGTGCCCTGCGTGTTTATATCGGCTGTCACCGGCCAGGGTATAACCGAGCTCAAGGATATGCTGTGGCGTGCCATTACCGACGAGAACAACCGCATTGATGCAGCCGATATTATCCACCGGCCTCTCGACGGCCACCATCGCGTGCGCGAGGAAGACGAGTTTATATTCCAGTATCAGCCCACCGACGACGAGGCCGAGCAGGAGGCCGAGGATATGCGCAGCATCAGTCCCGATGCCTGGGGCGACGATATAGACTGGGATGATGCCGATGTTGACGATGACGACGACGGCGAAGACCCATTTATCTACGAGGCTATCAACGACGACCGTCAATGACTTCGATTAGGGAATATTATCGCACAGTGACAGCGCGGCTGGCTGCGGCTTTGTCTTCGCAGGGTGAGGCCGCTGCCGCCGTCTCGATAATTTTCGAGGATGTTGCCGGTTATTCCAAGACTTTTATCTTTGCCAACGGCGACCGCGAGATTACCGACTCGATGCAATCGCGCATCAAGTCTGTGGCCGACAGGGTCGTGGCCGGCGAACCGGTGCAGTATGCTGTCGGCAAAGCCCGGTTTATGGGTAATGATTTCATCGTTACTCCCGATGTGCTTATCCCCAGGCCCGAGACAGCCGGCCTTGTCGACATGATAGTCGACCGTTGGGGTGGCCGCAGCGACCTCGACGTGTGCGATGTCGGCACCGGCTCGGGCTGCATCGCCATATCGCTGGTCCGGGCATTGCCTTTCTGCCGTGTCACGGCAATAGATGTCAGCGCTGCGGCAATCGCGGTTGCGAGGCTCAATGCTGCCAGCCTCAAGGTAAATATCGACTTTGTCGAGGCTGATATACTTACAGCCGTGCCACCACGGGGTCTTTATGACATCATAGTCAGCAATCCGCCCTACGTCACGCAATCGGAGTCGGCCGATATGGATGCCCGCGTACTCGACTACGAGCCCGGTGCGGCATTGTTCGTGCCCGACGACGACCCACTGCGCTTCTACCGAGCAATAGCAGCTTATGGTCGCGCGGCCTTGAAGTCGGGCGGTATGCTATATTTTGAAATCAATCAGAATTTATCGGACCAAACCGTCGCGCTCCTCGACTCTAAGGGTTTCGTAGATGTCGCCGCCCAGCGCGATTTCAAGGGAAATTACCGCTATGTTTCAGCCGTGCAGCCATGATGAAGCGTCAGCCTAAGGCCCTCACACCCGAAAAAGCCCTTATCCGTCTCGAGGAACTTTGCGCCCGTGCCGAGCATTGCACTTATGAACTTGCTCAAAAATTGCGGACATGGGGCATCGGGCAAGAGGACAGCGAGGTAATCATACATTCGCTACAGCGGCGGCGCTTTGTCGACGACTCGCGTTTTGCGGCCTCGTTTGTGCGCGACCGCTATCGTTACGGCCGTTATGGCCGTGTCAAAATCAGGCTACTGCTGCGCGCCAAGCGCATCGACTCCGACACTATCGACGAAGCCCTGGCCGAAATCGACGATGATGAATATCTCGAAATCCTTAAAGGCGTTGTCCGCTCGAAAATGCGCGGCCTTGATATGTCGGTTTACGAAGACCGCGCCAAGGTCTACCGCCACGCCCTGTCGCGAGGCTACGAGGCCGCCCTCGTGTCACAAGTCATAAAGGGGCTCTTATAAATAGGCTGCTGGGAATTTCTATATGGGGGAATATTATAGGAAGGATTAAAAAATTTCCACACCAAATTTGACTTTTGCGGATTGTGAGGGTATACTATATGTAGACTCAAAAAGAGTATGCATGAGTAAAAGGATAAATGATGCAAGAGTTCCCTGACAGTAAAATTCTTGACACCATCGGGACTGACCCGGAGGCTGGATACCGTATGCTCTTGAAAAGTTATAAAATGCCTGTTTATTGGCATATTCGACGAATAACTGTCGCTCATCAAGACGCAGAGGATGCTTTGCAAGAAACTTTCTTGAGGATATTTAGAAATTTTGGCAAGTTTAAGAAAGAAATGTCTCTTGCTGCCTGGATATTCAAAATAGCGACAAATGAGGCACTTCGACAATGCGAGAAACATAAGGAATGTGCTTTTTTACTTGATGATATCGAAGTTGACGCCAAACATGTCATGGCCG
>ERZ778517.2572-NODE-2572-length-10162-cov-3.734837_pt1 | contig 10162 bp, 7 predicted proteins | sample MGYA00510341_ERZ778517 | MGnify/ENA primary metagenome ERZ778517 (study PRJEB29527, sample SAMN07138964) | mouse gut metagenome | material: feces | host: mouse | place: China:Nanjing | collected 2016-01-25 ... | reverse complement strand
AATCAGCTGAACCGCATCCTGAATTCTGGTAACGGACTCGTTCGTCGTATGTACGGAAACCTCAATCTTCCGAATCGCTTCTGTCGTCCTGTCGTTAGATTCACTCAACTCATTGATAATTCTGGAGGACTCCACATCCGCTACATGCATCTGGTCGGACAGATCATCCAGTTCCTTGACGCTGTCCACAATCTTTTCAATAATCGCTCCCATATTGGCAACCTGCCCGGTAGCGGACTCAATATCCTCCGCCATGGAAACGGCGCCTTTGGAAATATCCTCCACCGCGCTGCTGATCTCATCGGCGGTAGTCGAGGTCTGGGATGCCATGCTCTCCAGATTATTTCCCTGACTCATCAACGTCTCGGTATTCTTCTTGATGCTGCCGATAATGTTTTGCAGTTCCTCTAACAGTCTCTGTACGGCATGGCCCATAATGCCTATTTCATCGGTTCTCTTCAAGATTCTCTCATTCACGGTCAGATTCAGATCGCCTTCCGCAAGCGAGGAGAGAAGCTGCTCCGTCTGAATAATTACACGCGCAATCGCGCTGGCGATCTTGATACATACTAACAGGGCAATAATGAGAATAAGCACCGCGATGCCAAGAATCATCATCGAACTTTTGTTGATTCTGGCGTTCGCCTCAGTGGCGGGCTGTCCGGCAAATACCATCCCCACACATTTACCGCTGGAGTCTATCGCCGGCATATAAAATGCGTAGTAGGTTTCCCCGTTGATGGTAACGCTGTCTGTCTCGTATGTCTTTCCCTCGTTGAGCACCGACTGAATCACCGCATCGGATGCCTTTGTACCGAGAATGCGCTCCCCGGTATCCTTATCCCGCAGAGATGTAGCGCGTCTGGTGTCCCCGTAAAAAAGCGTAACATCCGCAGCGCTTCCGTCCACGAAACTGTCAATGATATTCACATTTTCTGATACATTGTAATCACCCTTATAAAGCGTTTCCCCTTCCATCCGGTATGCGCCCGGATCGAGCGCCTCATAAGCGGCATATACACTCTTACAGAGATTCTCAAGTCCCTCCATCGTGGCATCACGCACCATATTTCTCATGGTACTGATTGCATACACGGTAACACACGCAACCATGACCACTAAAGGAATCACACAAAGCATCATAAGCTGCGCCATTACGCTTAGTTTCTTCTGTTTCTTCATCCTCACCTTCTCCTTAAATTATGTTTTTACCCCCCCCCCACGCTTTTTGACTACACAAACAAGTCGATAAACCGTAGGATGAGCAACTGTCCGACATAGATGTCGAGTCAGTGCATTAATTGTATCACGTTTTTTTGTATTTTAAAAGATACAATCACAAAAAACGGAAATTCTACACAAACGGTACGTTTTTTTACGCAGCGTCATTTGAAATCAACATCTGTAATGTACATTTATTATACATGGAAAACGTTATTTTTCTATTGGGATGGTACGGATTGCACTTTTTGCGGTATGCATTGCAAAATTAGTTTACATAAGTATATCCATTACGGGCGTATCTGTCCCGTTCCCGTAATCTGATATTTATAGGAAGTAAGCTCCTTAAGCCCCATGGGACCTCTGGCGTGAAGCTTCTGGGTGCTGATGCCGATTTCCGCCCCGAAACCGAACTCAAAGCCGTCCGTAAAACGGGTGGAGGCGTTGACATATACGCACGCCGAATCCACCTCACGCAAAAACTTCTGCGCATGAACTTCATCCTCTGTCAAGATGGCGTCGGAATGCCCCGTATTGTACTTGTTGATATGGGCGATCGCCTCCTCCAGAGAAGCTACGGTTTTCACGGAGAGAATCAGATCCAGATACTCTGTTCCGTAATCCGCTTCTGTCACTTCGCACGCCTCAGGTATCTGCGCCCTCACCGTCTCGTCGCCCCGGATCTCCACCTTCTTTTTCAAGAGGGCTTTGCCCAGAGCAGGCAGGATTTTATCCGCGATTTTTTCATGCACAAGCAGGGATTCGCAGGCGTTGCACACGCCGATGCGCTGGGTCTTGGCATTGATGACGATGGGGACCGCTTTCGCAAGGTCAGCCGACTCGTCGATGTAAATATGGCAATTTCCCGTGCCCGTCTCGATCACGGGTACCGTGCTGTTCTCCACAACCGAGCGTATCAGTCCCGCCCCGCCTCTGGGAATCAGTACGTCCACGTATTCTTTCAGCTTCATAAAAGCCGTGGTCACTGCCCTGTCGTTGTTTTCAATCAACTGAATGGCGTTTTTGTCAACACCTTCCTTTTCCAGTGTCTCACCGATCACTGCCGTGACAGCCTGATTGGAGTAGAACGCATCTCTTCCACCCTTTAAGATCACCGCGTTTCCCGTCTTAAAACAGAGACCGAAAGCGTCCGCCGTCACGTTGGGTCTCGCCTCATAAATAATACCGATTACTCCCATGGGAACCCGCACTTTTTCAATGTGAAGACCGTTGGGGCGGTCAAAGGATTCCATCATTTCCCCCACAGGATCGGACAGCCCGGCAATCTGTCTTAAGCCCTCCGCCATCGCTTCTATTCTCGCGGATGTCAGTTTCAGACGGTCGAGAAGCCCCTCGGCCATGCCTTTCTCCTTTGCCCGCGCATAGTCTTTTTCGTTTGCTGAAAGGATTCTTTCGCTCTCCTGCACAAGCGCGTCCGCCGCCCGGTTAAGCGCCTGATTTTTCTGCGCCGTGTCAAGCCCCTGCAAAACGGTTTTCGCGGTCTGCGCTTTTGTGCCAAGAGCTCTCAAATATTCGCCAATTTCCACTTCTGTCAGTGTTTTCTCCATTTTTTGCTGTCCTTTCCTTCATCCTTTTTCGTCCGTCTGCCGCAGAATCCAAACTTTCTATGTATGGCCTGTATCAGACAAAAAACATCAGATGATTTTTGTCTCCGTAATAATCCGTTCAGGGCAGACATCATACGGCTCCCATGGGATTTCCTCAAAAATCTGGCAGTCATACGCCAGCGCGGCAGTTGTCACCTTCCTATGCAAATGCCCTGCCGTATCTACATTCGCCTGCGGATGTGCTGTCGCATCCGATCCCGCTGACAGCTTTGCCGCCGCATCCGTGTTCGCATTTATCCGTAATAATCCGCTCAAATATCTGTCATAAAAGCCGCCACCGTAGCCGATTCGATGACGCGCCATGTCAAATGCCGCACCGGGCATACAGACCAGAATGGTTTGACTTGTTCGGTCAGTCATCCGTCCGTAAAATGACAGCTCACCCGTCGGCTCCAAAATCCCCCGATACCCCGCCGACAGATCATCCAGAGAAAAAATCCGATAAAACTCCATTTCTTTCCCTGTAACCTTCGGTGCAAACACCGCCTTACCGTCCGCATAAGCCTGCTCTATCAGTGGAATGGTATCCACTTCACTGCGAAAACTGACATAAGTGAGAACCGCGTCCGCTTCCCGGTAGCAGGACAGGTTTGTCAATTTCTTTATGATCCTGTCACTGTAGTCTCTTCGCTGCCCTGCCGTCAAACTGTCCCGTTTTTCTAAAGCCGCCGCGCGGAATCTCTTCTTTTCCTCACCCATGCCGCTTTTTCTCACCAAGATTCGTGATGCTTCCGTCCTTCTCCACGATGGAGATATTGTCAAGCTGCCCCCGGAGGTTTGCCCGCACATTCGCCACATAAGCCTGCCGCAGCGCCGCCTGCTCCTCCTTCTCTTCCGGGGTGAGACCTTCGCCCTGGGATTTGTGGTACAGCTCGTTGATTCGCGCCGTCATCTGTTCTACGTTCATTGATATCCTCCCGTCCCACATGCAGCCTGCCGTAAAATATACTGCTTCGGACTTTGCATACATATTTATGTCAGGTGTTTTTCGCCTGTCATCTGTTGACGGACGCCGCCATCCTGTGATACGTGTGCCGCACGCCCCGGATCGCCACGGAATAAGCCATGATATTTTCCGGCAGCGCCATCCCCGGATAGCCGGTGTCCCCGATATGGTGAATATCCGTTCCCGCCATCTTACACATCAGCGCGATCCGCCTGATCGTGTCCGCATCCGCCCCTTCCTGCGAAGTGCCGATTGCCGTGATTGTGAGAACGCCTTTTTCATGGGCATGGGCAATCAGCTCCCGCACATACTCCATGCTAATTCCCGGCACGGTACCCGGCGCGGGAAGAAGAATGATATCCGCCCCCGCATCTATAAATTCATCCACATCTTTCTTTGTAATGATATGCTCGCCGCCTTCCCCCGGCACGCCGGAGGCATGCATCTTCCCTGCCGCCAAAATCATTTTATCCTTCAGCCGTGCCGATATGGCTCTCAGCGAATCGGTAATGGCACGGTTGCTCACGCCGTTTCCGGGATTTCCTGTCAGAAGCACCATATCCACGCCCATTTCCGAGGCTCTGACTGCATTTTCGACCGTAGCCTTCCGTCCCGCCGACATCGCCCAGAGCGTATCGTCATTTCCCCGTGCCGCCTGTTCTTCCACCGGTTCCAGATTGATGCCGATCATCCGCCCGGTTAGGCGTTTTAATTCCCGCACGGTCTCCGCCGGCTCCACTTTCGGCAGACCGTTTATCACCGGCTGGTTCACGTCAAACATATTGAGCAGTAAAAGGTCGGCACCGAGGGAAGCCGCCAGTTCCGCATTGGTGACATCCGTAAGGACGGGCATGGTGATGCCGATACATTCACAGGCAAGTACACGTCCTTCACTTCCCGCTATAGCGCTCAGATAATCCTCTTTCGTAAAGCTTCTAAGGTCAGAAGCTGTGCAGTCCAACATTCTTTTTGCCATATTGGTTCCTCCGAAAGAAAATTTTTAATGCGCGTGCATCTGCTGCACATAGAGCGGTAGATCGAACTCCTCATTCCTGTGTGACAAAAATAAGGTTCCGATATTCTGCCCGCTCAAAATTCGATGGATCACTTTGATATCCTTACTGTTAGCGATCACCATATCCACCCCGGTGCTGCTGGCAATTTTTGCCGCCTGCAGCTTGGTAATCATGCCGCCGGTGCCCACGCTGCTCCCGGTGGACGCCTTGCCCATGTTCATCAGCTCGTCCGTCAGTTCCTCCACCACCTCAATATACTTGACGTCGGGATTTGTGCGGGGATCGTCTGTGTACAGCCCGTCGATGTCCGACAAAAGAAGGAGCGCGTCAGCCTCCACCAGCGAGGCGACGATCGCCGACAGCGTATCGTTGTCGCCGATCTCAATCTCGTAAGTGGCTATTGTATCGTTCTCGTTCACAATCGGAATCACCCCCAGCTTGAAAAGCTCCGCAAAGGTATTCCGGGCGTTGTAGCGGTTTAGATTGTCCACGATCGTGTTTTTTGTCATCAGAATCTGCGCCGCCACCTGGTTGTATTCCGCGAAAATTTTCTGATAAATCATCATCAGTCTCGCCTGGCCCACCGCGGCGCACGCCTGTTTCACGGCAATAGGATTGTCCTCCTCACGGTTTGGCAGGAGCGCCTTCTCTCCAACGGCAATCGCGCCGGAGGTGACAAGCACCACGTCCTTCCCCATGTTTCTCAGGTTGCAAAGCTCCCGCACGAGCACATCCAGCTTCGTGTAGTCCAAGTCCCCCGTCTCCTTGTGCTGCAGGGAGGAGGAGCCGATTTTTATCACAATTCGTTTTTTATCTGCCATCAAGGCTTTTCTGTCAGTCATTTTATGCCATCCTCATATTTTATCCATTTTCAGAAAAATTTAATCTGTTTTAAATCAGGATACAGTTCCCCTGTTTTGGCAAAATGCAGGACACATTCTGCCGCTAAGTCCAACTCATCTATCGCGTTTCGCTTTAAAACCGAAGTCTGACCTCCAATATCTGCCGGAGCGACCTCCTGAAGCTATCTAAAGCTAACCATGCCTCTGAAATCTGATTGTTACGAATTTTGCAAATCAGACCATTTATTGCCTCCTGCGTAACAGGCTGTTTCTCATCATTAAGAAAATGGAATGGCAAAATTATCCATACAAATTACCTCCCCTCTATTTCGTTTAAATGAACTTTTTCCCGAGCTTCATATATTTTGAGTTATGTATTTCATTATAAAATCTTTAGTCATCTTACCATATCCGTATAAAGCATTGCAACCTTCTCCGCAATCAGAATCCCGTCCATCGCCGCCGAGGTGATGCCGCCCGCGTAGCCCGCACCTTCGCCGCAGGGGAAAAGGCCTCGGAACGCAGACTGTCCTGTCTCATCCCGCAGAATCCGTACCGGGGAGGAGGTCCTGCTCTCCACGCCGGAGAGGTACGCGTCCCCGTCGGCAAAGCCGGGCATTTTTTGACCAATTAGGTCAATCCCTTCTGTCAGCGCCTGATTCAAGAACTCCGGCAGAATTTCATGAACCGGGGCAAAATTCCATTTGCCCTTAATGGCAGGCACGAACCCGGGATACCGCCGGCATAGCATACCACCCCCGCCAGCCGCTTGCACTTCCCGTGAAATGCCGTCCCGCTGCGCCGGCATCCGCCCGGAATCCTTTCCAGGCGCGTAGGGCAATTCGCGGCCCATCTGTTCCGGCATATGTGAAATGCCATTTTCTCGCACACGTTGCTTGGCATTTTCATCTCGTTGCGCCTGAAACAGCTTGTCCCCGTTTTGCCTGCCGCAAACTGCCTCGTAAAAATCCCCATACCGCTCCACAGGCACCGCGCCCCTGCCAATCTCATAAGCCCTCTCTTCCAGATGCCGCTGGAACGCGATGCCCGCAAGGGATCCCGTCCCGCCGTATGGCTCATAATCTGCGGGCGACACTGTGACAATCATGGCGCTGTTGCTGTTGGCGCCGTCCCGCCCGCTGTAGCTCATGCCGTTTACCGCCGTTCTTCCCGGCTCCGAGGACGCATTGACCACATAGCCGCCGGGGCACATGCAGAAAGAATATACGCCCCTGCCCGCCGCTGTCTTCGCCGTCACTTTATAGGCCGCTGCAGGCAGAGTAAGCTTCGTCTCCCCATACTGCAATCTGTCAATCATTTCTCTCGGATGCTCCATACGAAGCCCCACCGCAAAGGACTTTGCCTCCATGGGCACCTGCAGTTCGTGAAGCATCTGAAAGGTGTCCCGCGCGCTGTGGCCGATGGCGAAAACGACCGCGCCGCTTCTTATCTCTTCCCCGTTTACAGCCACGCCCGCTACCCGGCGATCCTGCATGGAAGCTCCCGCTGTCCGCCTATCTTCCGTAAGAAGCCCTGTCACCTGCGAATCAAACCGAACCTCGCCTCCCCATTCTATGATCTGTCTGCGCAGGTTTTCTACAACCTGTATCAAAATATCCGTGCCGATATGGGGCCTAGCCTCATACAAAATCTCCTTCGGTGCGCCGGCTTCCACAAAAATGCGTAAAACCTCCCGCATACGCCCCTTCGGATCTTTGACCGTAGTAGTCAGTTTCCCGTCGGAGAATGTGCCTGCACCGCCTTCTCCAAACTGCACGTTGGAAACGGGATCTAATTCCCCTTCCCGCCAAAATCGCTCCACATCTTCCCGGCGCTTATGTACTTCTCTGCCTCGTTCCAGCAGCAGCGGACGAAAGCCCGCCTTCGCAAGCATATACCCGCAGAACAGTCCCGCAGGACCTGCTCCGACAATCACCGGTCTGTCACCGGGCGCTGATTTTCGCATGGGTAGTTCTCCGAAAGCCGCCTTTTCGCCCGTCTGTCCATCGGCATCAACCGCCTTTTCAAACGCCGACTCGCGGCACAGCTCCTCTTTTGCCGCCCATCCCGCGTCCGAACCCGGCTGCTTCGGCGCCGGAAACCGATACGGATTCTCCTCTACAAGCTGTATATGCCCGTTCTTTCCCCGAAGCTTCCAAACGACAGCCTGCTCGTCAGCAGCCTTCACATCCACCGTATAAACCCGGCAGATATCCGGCTTTTTTCTGGCGTCTATCGATCTTTTTACGATGGAGAGAGACTGTATGGCGGAAGGCTCTGTCCGCAGCAGCTTTGCCGCCTTTTTGAGAAGCGCCGCCTGCTCATCCTTACAGTCAGCCGCCAGTTTGATCTGTTGTATCCGAATCATAGCTCTATGCTCCTGTTTGAAATCCGTTTTTTTCCGCCACACGTTTTATTCGTGTCCGGATTATTTTCCACCTCTTTGCATATTGCATTTTATCCATACTAACCCCATTATCATCCGTCTCATTTGTGAATCCTTTACATGCCATCCAATGTCGCCTCGCGGGCCGCCGCCCTGCCGGCGACCATCCCGCTGCTCCACGCCCACTGTAAGTTATAACCGCCGCAAAGTCCGTCAATATCCAGAATTTCTCCCGCAAAATAGAGTCCCGGCCGCCTTTTCGACATCATATTTTCCGTGATTTCCGTGCAATCCACGCCCCCCGCGCACACCTGCGCCCTGTCAAAACCGTTTGTCCCCGTAACCGCTGTCTCCAGACCGAGATACAGCTCCTGCAGACGTTTCATAGCCTCCGCCGGAACATCCTGCGCCCGCTGCGTCTCCCGAATACCCGCGAGTTTCAGCAAAAGTTGGTTGATTTTTTTGTTGACTATTCCGGTCAGAAACACGTCCATCTCATCCGCGCCGTGTGCCGAAAGCCTTTCCCGAAAAAATGAGCCGCAGGAAGCCACGTCATAATCAGGAAGAAAGGACACCCGCACTGTGACGCTTTTTTTCTCAAGCAGCGCATAGCCTGCAGTCCGGCAGAGCTGAAAGGCCGGTATGCCCGACAGCCCGTAATCCGTAAGCTGCAGCTCGCCCCGCTCCACGCCGATGTCCTTTCCCTCTATTTGCAGGACAAGCGACGCGTCGCAGCGCACGCCCGCCACCTGTTTATAAAAGGATTCCCTGCAGACAAGCGCGGCGAGGGCGGGTACGGGCCTGACAATCCGATGTCCGAACTGTTCCGCCAGCCGAAAACCGTCCCCATCGGAACCGGTATTCGGCGCGGCCTTTCCGCCGCAGCTAAGAATCACCGAGTCATAACAGCCGACCTTCCCCTGCCTGCCGATCAAAAACTGTTTTCTGCTCTTGTCAAAGGTAAGCGTCCTCACAGCTTCCCCCGTATGTACTGCCACCCCGCGCCTTTTGAGCTCATAGCGCAGAAGATCAAGCACCGTAGAAGCCTGATCGCTGGCCGGGTACAGATAGCCGTCCCGCTCCTTAATCCGCATACCGAGGGACGCAAAAAATTCCTTTGTCCGCGCCACCCCAAACGCTGAGAGCACGCCGCTGAGCAAAGCCGTCCCGCTTCCGTGATAAAATTCCACACCCATCGCTTCGTTGGAAAAATTGCATCTGCCATTTCCCGTGGACAAAATCTTTTTTCCCACTCTGTCATTTTTTTCATAGACCGTGACCGACGCGCCCTCCCCGGCTGCCCATATCGCCGCCATCATACCCGACGCGCCCCCGCCTATCACCGCAACCTGCCTCGTCATCGTTCCTTCCTTATCCCTAACTCTTTATTTCCGCGAGCAACGAGCCAAGTGATTGCTTGCAAGCAATTGGCGACTGCCCCGAGGATCAAATCTTCAAAAGATGTCTCTACATAGTTTACCTTAACAGAATGTGGATGCCTTGAAAAGCCCGTAACGAGCCCGGATTGTTTCCCCCTAACTGGAGTACGATTCCAGAAACAGATACAGCTCCTCCTCGCTCGCCACAAACTTCCCCTCCATGATTTCTCTCTGCAGGGAATCGGGCAGCCGTTCCAGCAAGATATCCGTGTTCATGTAAAGTGTACTTCTGTCCTCCTCGTACACCACAATAAAATGATCCGCCACCATCAGATAAAATCCCTGCGGCTCTTTCTCTTTATAATATTTACAGACCGCCACCCGGTCTTTGGAAAAGGCAGTCAGCTCGATCGTCTCAAAGCCCTGTTCCAGCTCTGTCAACGGCGGATTGTCCTCATAGGCGGATAACGCCTCCAAAAGCTCTTCCCTGTTCAGACCGATGTACATAACGGGAATTGTCTCCTCGCTCTCCGTCACCGTCCCCTTGGACAAGTCCACCAGCTCCAGCAGATACCTCGTGTCCGCCGTCACCACAGGCTCCTGCGCGGCCGCAGCCTCAATGACCTGTTTTTCCTCCGTCTCAATAACCTGTTCCGCGGTCACTTTGCCCACCTGCACTCCTTCCGAGGGCGCGGCATAATCAGCGTCCGCCACACCCGAAGACTGCGATACCAACGGCCGGAA
>ERZ778517.2570-NODE-2570-length-10177-cov-4.740269_pt1 | contig 10177 bp, 7 predicted proteins | sample MGYA00510341_ERZ778517 | MGnify/ENA primary metagenome ERZ778517 (study PRJEB29527, sample SAMN07138964) | mouse gut metagenome | material: feces | host: mouse | place: China:Nanjing | collected 2016-01-25 ... | reverse complement strand
CTGAGCCAGCTCTACGACGGCAACCCTCCCTACACGGGCCGTGGCGCCGTGAGCCACGCCACCAACGTGGCCGAGGTGCTCAGGGCATACCGCACGCTCAAACGCTTTGACCAGAACGCATAATCCCAATCTTATCAATACCTTATCACAATGAAAGCATTAATGTTCGGTTGGGAGTTTCCCCCTCATATCTTAGGAGGCCTGGGCACTGCCAGCTACGGCCTTACACGAGGCATGTGGGAGTGTGGCGACATGGATATAACATTCGTCATCCCCAAACCCTTCGGCGATGAAGACAAAAGCTTCGCCAACATCATCGGTACTTCTCAGGTGCCCGTGGCCTGGCGCGATGTCAACCGCGACTATGTAGAGTCGCGCATCGGCAAGGTGATGGACCCCGACCTCTACTATAAGTTGCGCGACCACATCTACGCCGACTTCAACTACATGCGCACCAACGACCTGGGCTGTATCGAATTCTCGGGCCGCTACCCCGACAATATACTCGAGGAAATCAACAACTACTCAATCACCGCCGGCGTAATCGCGCGCACGCTTGATTTCGACATCATCCACAGCCACGACTGGCTCACCTACCCTGCCGGCATCCACGCCAAGCAGGTGACAGGCAAGCCCCTCGTGGTGCACGTACACGCTACGGAATATGACCGTTCACGAGGGAAGCCCAATCCCACCGTCTATGGCATCGAGCGCGACGGCATGACACACGCCGACCATGTGATTACCGTCAGCAACCTCACCCGTCAGACTGTCATCGACCACTACGGCATCGACCCGGCCAAGGTGACGACGGTACACAACGCCGTTGTGCCCCTGAGCCAGGACCTCCTCGATATCGAGATGCCACGCGCCACCAAGGAGAAAGTCGTCACCTTCCTTGGCCGCATCACAATGCAGAAAGGCCCCGAATACTTCGTAGAAGCCGCCGCCAAGGTATTGCGCAACTGCAACAACGTGCGCTTTGTCATGGCCGGTTCGGGCGATATGATGAACAAGATGATAAACCTCGCCGCCGAGCGCGGCATCGCCGACCGCTTCCACTTCCCCGGCTTCCAGAAAGGTCGCCAGGTCTACGAGATGCTCAAGGCCAGCGACGTCTACATCATGCCGTCGGTATCCGAGCCCTTCGGTATCTCGCCGCTCGAAGCAATGCAGATGGGCGTGCCCTCAATCATCTCGAAGCAGAGCGGCTGCGCCGAAATCCTCGACAACGTCATCAAGACCGACTACTGGGACATCGACGCCATGGCCGACGCCATACACGCCATCATCTCATATCCCGCCCTCTACCGCCAGATGCGCGAGGACGGCCTGGCCGAAGTGGCCCAGATTACCTGGGACAAGGCCGGCCAGAAGGTAATAAACATATATAACAAAGTATTAGGACGATAAAAAGTGACCGACAAAGTCTCCAACCGTCCGACCAACCTTACCTGACAATGAAAGCAATTTGTTTTAACTTCGAGATACATCAGCCGTTCCGTCTCAAACGCTACCGTTTCTTCGACATCGGCCGCGACCACTACTACTTTGATGATTTCACCAACGACGACATCATCACCCGTATAGCCCACAACAGCTATATCCCGGCCGCAGAGACACTCCTTCGCATGGTCGAGGCCAACCAGGGCCGCTTCCGCTTCTCTATCGCAATCTCGGGCGTCGCCCTCGAACAGCTCGAGCACTATGTGCCCGAATTCCTCGACGTGCTCAAGAAACTCGCCGATACAGGGTGCGTAGAGTTCGTTGCTCAGCCATTTGCCTACTCTCTGGCATCGCTCACCGACCCCGAGGAGTTCGCACAGCAGGTAGCCGACACTTGCAGCATACTCCGCAGCCGCTTCGGAGTTACACCCAAGGTGATTCGCAACACCGAGCTTATATATGACGACGACCTGGCACCACAGCTCGTCGACATGGGCTTCAACGGCGTTCTTACCGAAGGTGCCAAGCACATACTTGGCTGGAAGTCGCCCAACTATATCTACACCGCAGCTTCCGCGCCCGACCTGCGCCTGCTGCTGCGCAACGGCAAACTGAGCGACGACATCGCATACCGCTTCAGCGACACTTCGTGGAGCGAGTTCCCCCTCACAGCCGACAAATACATCGACTGGATTGCCTCTACACCGCGTGAAGAGCAGATTGTCAACATCTTCCTCAACATGGAGACATTCGGCGACCTTCACCCAGCCACGACAGGCATCTTCCAGTTCCTCGAGGCACTGCCCCGCTTCGCCGCCGAGCACGGTATCGACTTCGTGACCCCGTCGGAGGCTATTGCCAAAATCAAGCCCGTAGGCGAACTGAGCGTCATGCACCCCATATCGAGCGCCGACGAGGCCCGCGACACCTCGGCATGGCTTGGCAACCGCCTGCAAAACGAGGCTTTCGAGAAACTTTACTCAGCCTCCGAGCGTGTGCGCCAGTGCCAGAACCGCGCCCTCAAACGCGACTGGCAGTATCTGCAAAGCTGCGACCACTTCTACTACATGAACAACCGCGCAGCCTTCAGCCCCTACGAGACAAACTTCGCAGCCTTCACCAACTACATGAACGTGCTGGCCGACTTCCTGATGCGTGTCGAAGAGGAATTCCCCTCGCAGGTCGACAACGAGGAACTCAACTCGCTGCTTATGACCATCTCGAACCAGGGAGCCGAAATCGAGGCCCTCAACAAGGAGCTGAGTTCGATGCGCAAGAATATCGAGCAGTACAACATCGAGCACCGCAACCGCCCCGAGTGCAAGACCGAGGCTCCGGCAGCCGAAGCCCCCAAGAAAACCAGGGCCAAAGCCGAGCCTAAAGCCAAAGCCGCACCCAAGAAACGCGCCACCAAGAAGGCCGAAAAATAATCATTCAAACCCCTTATAGCAGAGGTGCCGCTGCCACGACAAACGGCAGCGGCACCTCTAATTTCACAAGACCATGCTTCCCGACAAATATGTAATCACCATAGGCCGCAGCTTCGGCAGCGGCGGACGCGCCCTGGGCCGTATGATAGCCGAACGCCTCGGCATAGCCTTCTACGACAAGATGCTGCTGGTAAAGGCCGCAGAAAAAGCCGGCTACAATATCGAATACTTCGAACAAGGCGACGAGCGTGTGCCGCGCATTATGGGCAGCATCATTCCATTCTCTATGGGATTTTACCCCATGTCGTGGGTCGGTGATTCGACCGGCGGAAACACCGACCGCGTGTATAAGGCACAGTGTGATTTCATCCACGACCTTGCCAATGGCGAACCCTGCGTAATCGTGGGCCGCAGCGCCGACTATGTGCTACGCGACGTCGACAACGTGGTCAATATCTTCGTCCACGCCCCCATCGACGAATGTGCCAAGCGCATCGTAGGCCGACATGACACCGAGACCCTCGACGAGGCCCGCGCACTGGCCGAGCGCACAAACAAACTTCGCGCAAACTTCTACAACTTTTACACCGACAAACGCTGGGGCCACGCCACAAGCTACGACCTGTGCATCGACTCCTCGACCATGCCCCTCGAAAAACTCGCAGACTTCATAATCAACTACATCCACCTCCGCCTCGAATAATACTGAAATATCAATATATCTTATGGAGGATTATATTAGGGAGAGTCTCAAAATCCAGTCATTCATTGATGATTTAATGAATGGCTACGAAAGTAAAGAAGTTGAATTCAAGTCAGCTCATGGAGGTTTCCCGGGTTCATTCTGGGAAACATACTCTTCTTTTGCCAATAGTGATGGCGGAATTATAATATTTGGCGTAAAAGAGAAAAATAATGTCTTTTCAGCCAAACCGCACACAAAAGAAGAAGTGGCAAAATTACGGAAAGCCTTTTTCTCAAGTCAAAATGACAAAGATACTATAAGTTTGCCACTTCTTTCAGACAAGGACGTATTAGATTTACCCTATTCCGAAGGTTATCTATTGGCATTTATTATTCCACGAGCCAATAGAGAACAACGTCCCGTTTATGTTGGACGGGACCCCATGACTGGCACATTTCGTAGGAATGACGAGGGCGATTACAGATGTTCGCCCACCGTGCCTACACAAATGTTTGCGGATAGAGAATCAACTCAATATAAAACAGAAAGTAGAATATTGCGAAATTACACATGGGACGATATAGATATGGCATCCTTTAGACAATATCGTACCATGTTTGCTAACCGAACACCATCGCATCCCTGGACTGCATTAGAAGACCTTGAACTGATGCGTAAACTTGGTGGTTACAGGAAAGATAGAAAAACAGGGGCCGAAGGCTTCACTCTCGCAGGTCTATTGATGTTCGGAAAAACGGAATCAATAACAGATCCTGAGTGTGCGCCAGATTTTATGCTCGATTATCGAGAAATACCCTCTGATACTTCTATAACCAGGTGGATAGACCGAATATATCCCGATGGTACTTGGGAAGCCAATCTTTTTCAATTCTATAGACTTGTCTTACCAAAATTACAAGCGTTTATGCCTAAACCATTCATTCTCAAAGGGGATGAACGGCAAGATGAAACGCCTGTACATGAGGCATTGCGAGAAGCCTTGATTAATTCGCTCGTTCATACTTTATGGTGGTTCTACAAGGATTGTTATTCTGAAACTTCCCACTGCTATTATCATGACTAACCCTGGTTTTTTGTTGGTTTCGCTCAACCAATATTACGAAGGTGGCATAAGCGAATGTAGAAATCCATCGCTCCAAAAAATGTTCGGACTAATTGGTAAATCAGATAAAGCAGGTAGCGGTGTTGACAAGATTTTGAAAGGTTGGCGAAGTGCAAAATGGCGACGCCCATATATTGAAGAACGTAGTCTGCCCGACAAAGTAGAACTCTATCTACCAATGGAGTCTTTAATCTCAGAAGAAAATCTCCGTGCTTTGCATGAGAAATTTGGTGATAGCGTCTACAAATTAGATTATAATAGATTATCTATTTTATCAAGTGCCTATTTAGAAGAATATGTAACTAATAATAGTTTACGTAACCAGATTGAACTACATCCTGCTGATATCACAAAACTTCTACGAGAGTTAGTTAAAGAAAACTTTTTGCTCCCATCCGGCTTTGGTCGTGGCACTATGTACTACCTTAGCCAAGATATACAACTTAGTACAAATGTACCAAGCTCAGATGTACCAAGCTCAGATGTACCAAGCTCAGATGTACCAAGCTCGGATGTACCAAGCTCGGATGTACCAAGCTCAAAATTTATCAGCCCAGAAGAAGAGATTATGGTATTGGAATATTGCTGCCAATGGAGAAATGCATCAGAAATAGCACATCAAATAGGACGTAGCAGGCAACATACACAAAAAAGAATCATAAAAAAATTACTTGCAAAGGATATGCTTATAATGGAATTTCCCGACGCGCCAACATCTCCCAAACAGCGTTATAAACGTAACGAAAGATAACTATAAACTAAATACACCCCAATATTAGCATCGCCCATACTAAAACTTGCCTGATTATTGAGTGTCCACACTGTCCACGGTGTGTCGTGCGTGGACAGTGTGGACATCACGGCAGGAGATACATCAAAAATGTAAGTCGTCGTAGAAGGCGTTTTCGTCGTTAGCCCCACCATCATTGGTGGGATAACTTAAGCACATACGATAAAAATTGTTATCCCGGACTGAGCCATAAAAATTATCTGAAGAACCCGTTGTCTTCGTTTTTGGTGGCGGTGGGAGCGGAGGCTGTGGCGGCGGAAATGTCGACGGGGAGCCAGACGGCCATGTCGCCTTCACCACGGTGTGCCCATGCGTAATAGGGGATGAGCGTCAGCTTGGTCGGTGAAACGACAAGTCGACCGTCGTTGTCGTAGCTCAATGCCTGGGCATCGGTGCTGATGCGCGTGATGCCGCCAAGGTCACTGTCGTGTCCGCCGAGGGTATAGCTCGGATTGCGGCGAAGAAGAACGGTGTGGATATTGACATCGTTGTCAGGCCATTCGGCACAGTAAACAAGCGGTCCGCGCTCTACGGCCACGCGGCCACGGTCGTCAACGACTTTATCATTGGCCTTGACGGTACGGACGGGCATGTCGAAAGCAATATCGACCACGTCGCCCTTGCGCCACTTGCGCGGGATTACAAGGTAGCCGTTGTCGAGCTGACCGGCAACTTCCTCGCCGTTAACTCGAACCGAATACGAAGGCGCCTCGCTATCGACATAGCTGTAGAGGTCGCCGGGGACAACCTGGTTGCGCACCCAGCCGGGAATGCGGATTTTCAAATCCATGTCGGCACGGCCCTTGTCGATAGTCAGCCTGATATTACCGTCCCAGGGGTAAGAAGTCGACTGCGAGACGGTGACGCGCTGGCCGCCGACATCGAGCCGCGCAGTATTGGGCATAAACAAGTTGACATAGAGAGACTTGTCTTTCACCGCATAGATATAGCCGGGCAGCGAGGGGATGAAGCGACTGATATTGCTGGGGCAACATGCGCACCCGAACCACGGCTTGCGGCTGTAATTGCCTGTCGATGCAAGAGGATTGGGATAGAAGAAGCTGCCACCGTCAATCGAAACGCCCGAAATAAGGCCGTTGTAGAGGGTGCGCTCGAGTACGTCAAAATACTTGGCATCGCCATGGAGCAGGAAGAGGCGGTAGTTGGTGTAAACGTTGCCAATAGCCGCGCATGTCTCGTTGTAGGCCGAGGCATTAGGCAGCTCGTAGTTGTCGCCGAAAGCCTCGCCGCGATGGCGCGCACCTATGCCGCCGGTGATATAGAGCTTTTTGCCTACGATATTGTCCCAGATACGGTCGACGGCATGGATATAGGATGTGTCGCCCGATATTGCGGCAACATCGGCCATGCCGGCATACATATAGGTTGCGCGGACAGCATGACCCACGGCCTCAGACTGCTGCACAACGGGAATATGTGACTGCGAGTATTTCTGACGACGTTCGGTAGTGCCACGTGCATCAAGGAAGAACTTGGCAAGGTCGAAGTAACGCTTCTCGCCAGTCACATTGTAGAGGCGCACAAGGGCCATCTCGGCAATCTGATGGCCGGGCACGAGGCGCAACTTGCCCTCGCCTTCGCCGATGTTGCGGTCTACACAATCGGCATAGCGGCAGGCAATGTCGAGAAATTTGCGTTTGCCGGTGGCCTGGTAATATGCCACGGCACCCTCTATCATGTGGCCGAGGTTATAGAACTCGTGGCTGAGGTTCTCTACCGAGGTCCAACGCTCCTTACCGGCCCAGTCGTGGGGATGGGCCGGGTTCTGGGTTCGCGCCGTATAGAGGTAGCCGTCGGGCTCCTGGGCTGCGGCCATGATGTCAATCACGCTGTCGATATAAGCCTCGAGTTTCTTATCGGGATAGTTGTGCAGACGGTAAGCGGCACCTTCGATGGTTTTGTAGACATCGGTATCGTCGAACGAAAAGCCTGTCACTTTGTACTCCTCGCTCGGGTGCGCGGCACGCACAAAGTTGGCATAGCGTTCGTTTTCCTCGCACTTGGCAAAGGCCAGGGGGATGGTCACATTACGACTGGCCTCGATACGCGCACCCCAGAATGGGCCCGAGACATGCACAGCGGTAAAAGGCACCGGGGTGATGGGATAACCGGGGGCAGAGACCTCGGCCACGGCACCTGCCGACAACAGGCCGGCAGATAAAATTGAGAACAGTATTCTTTTCATTTCCATTCGAGAACATAGACAGGTTCGGGCTTGGCCGAGGTTACTTTTTCTCCGTCGCCCTGCGAAGTCTTTTGTACGTAGATATTGAGTTTCTTATCATTTCGCCACAAGTCATTGTCGAGCGAGGGTTCCCATGCATCGACGCTGAAATCGGTGAGGTCGGTGACCTTCCACTCCTTTTGACCGTATTTGCGTGTAGCGGCCGAGACGCGGCTGCCACGTTCGGCATCGCGGAATATATATGTCAGCTTCTTGCCGTCACTCACTACCCTCGGACGGGCTATGGGAATCATCTTCGTACCGCCGCCGGCCAATGAGAAGGGCATTGTGCGCTTGCCAACAAGCTCCATGTGCCAGCCGTCGTCGTCACGACTTACGAGGCGGTACTGGGGAATTGAATCACCCTGTTCGCGCCAATATGTGGCAATCAACGGGCGGCCGTCGGGGTCGGTAGTCATCGAGGTCTGGTTAATCAGCTCTGACTTCTGCGGTATGGCCCATGCCAGTTCTGCCGTTGCCTCGGTTATGGGCAGTTCGTATGCCGTGCCGTCGCTGCGACGCCAAGTGAGACCGCCGTCGTCGCTGCGCGCATAGCAGAGGTCGTGGTTTGTCTCGACCATCCATGTCTCGCGCCACACCCACGACAGGTGTATTGAGCCCTTGCTGTCGGTGCACATCTGCCAGTAGGCATTGCGCTTGCCCTCGCCGTCAATCAGCACGTCGTGGACGCGCTGCCACTTGCCGGTGGCTACGTCGTAGCGGTTCATGACCATGTTGCCGCGCCCCGAGGCACCCGAGCGGTAGACAAACAGCAGGTCGCCCGAGGGCAAGGTGTGGAACTCGGGATATGTCACATCCTCCTCTCCCGAGCCGAGCATCGGCTCCATGTCACCGAGGACGAGCGACCCGGGAGCTACACCCTTGGCATAATGAAGCGGATGGCCGTGATGGTCGAATGAAACGTGGAGTATCCCCTTGCCGTCGACAGCAATCGAAATCACATTGTGCCCGTCGGCGACGTTGCCGCGATATTGTGTACGGTTCACCGTCCATTTGTCGCTACCTATTTTGCGCGAGGCAAGAGTCAGGTAGCCGTCGGGGTCGTAATACGAGGCATATTGCGTGTCGCCATGCGTGGCAAGTGAGTTGGCGCGAAAAACGGCGGTATTTACCGAGGTGGCGCTATAGCCGTCGCCTATGCGCGAAAGGTGCGGCTTTGCAGCGCATGCACTAAGCGACAGCGCGACACCGGCCATGGCAAGACATATTCGTAAATTCATGGTATAATGATTGGTGGAACAACTATATGCAAAGATAGCAAGAAAATCATTGTTCAACAACCTTACGACTAACATCATTCCGATAATGCTTAACACTTTAGATTTTTTAAGAAATCGGAACAAAAAAGTCTCCCCTTAATAGAAAATATTTATTATTTTTGTAAAAAATAACCTTGTCTTCGGATATTATTTACGCAAATGTAATCTCTTATCAACAAATACATGAAATGGCAGAAAAAGACACTAATAACAATAACAAAATACTGTGGTTATCGATAATACAAGGTTGGGCAATATTGCTTGTGGTTATCGGGCACGTCAATGCTTTCACTTATAATGCCGACGGCGAAATCTACCCGTTAGGCAACTTCATACAGACTTTTTGCTATAGCTTCCACATGCCCCTTTTCATGTTCGTATCCGGCGGCCTACTTTATTTCTCACGGCTTTCAAAGGGTTGGGCAACAGGGGAATTATACAAAGACAAGCTAAAACGCCTCCTCATACCCTACATTGCATTTACTATAATCGGGTTTTGTATAAAAATCCCCATGTCAGCGTTTACCAAGCGTGGTATCGATGCCACTCCCGGCGGCTTCATAAATGCTCTTTTCGACCCGGCCAACGGTCCGCTAAACGAGCTATGGTTTATAGGCACGCTTATGTGGCTTATGCTTATGTACCCACTTTATAAAATGATGCTCAAATCGGCATGGACAGAAGTGATACTTCTAACCATGACCCTCATCCCGTTTATAATCGACGTACATCCTAAATTCAACGGCTGGTTCAACTTGAAAGACGTATCTCAATATGCCTTTTTCTTTGTCGGTGGCATACTATTCTTTAAATACAATGTCATACACTATTTCGAGCGCAGCCTGCTCCCTGCCATTATATTTACATGTATCTATGCATTAGCATGGATTATCGACGCGGCCCCGGTATGTTTAGCAACCGCAGGGATACTCATGTCTTTTGGCTGGGGTGCTCAGGTCGTACGATTTTCCCTGGCCTATTTAATTTATTTCGAGACTATTCATTTCAAATTTTCCTCGTCGGCATTTTCCCACAAATGCTTGTCGAACTTGTGGTCTGGCGTCAGGTACACTCTCAATCTTTAGTGGTGCCATTTTATCTGGTAAGCGTTCTATTTGCCCTCTTTGCCGGAGTATTGATAGGAAAATATGGCCGGCGTCTGCCGGCAATACTACGCT
>ERZ778517.2566-NODE-2566-length-10184-cov-6.613881_pt1 | contig 10184 bp, 9 predicted proteins | sample MGYA00510341_ERZ778517 | MGnify/ENA primary metagenome ERZ778517 (study PRJEB29527, sample SAMN07138964) | mouse gut metagenome | material: feces | host: mouse | place: China:Nanjing | collected 2016-01-25 ... | reverse complement strand
TCCTCCAAATTTTCAAAGACCTTTAACATTTAATTAACATTTCAAGGGGAACCTTTCATGTCACTTAATTGTTAAACACGTTTGATTGCCACAAAGTTACAACTTTTCGGCGAAACTCCAAGATTTTCGTCCAAATTGTACCTTGCGCCATCAATCACACTTGTCCCTAATTGCCAATTGAATTTTCATTTTTTCCCGGAGGCAATTTTCAGCACTGCGAAATCGAATTGTCATTCAAGGACACATCACGAGTCGCGATAAATCCATCATACATTAATATATAAGAGTCTGCTCCACAATCCCATCCATCACTATACGTTATATATCCCTTCAAGACTCAAAATTGGACTTTTCGGGAACGATTGTACTATATAGGGCAAATTATAAACTATCTTTGTGCTTCTTTTCGGCTCTATTGCAATTACAATCCGGCCAAAACAGCCAGCGAACAACAGAATATACCGCAAGATGGATTATCAATTCTCTAATGACAGATTTTACCAGGAGCTACGCCGCCAAAGCCGTTTGGCAAGCGACTATGGCGAACTAGAAGGACTTCTTGTACTTTCCCATTTCAACGCCGACGACATTTTCACAGACAGGCAACACAGCGAAATATACCCTCTCGATGGCGCTGCCGTGGTGATTGTAAGTAGAGGCAGTATCGCATTGACAAAAAACACACTCCACTTCGAGCTGCAAGGCCCGGCGTCGGTATTTCTTGAGCCTGGAGCGAAAATCGGACCATGGCTAACGGAATTCCGCGACTGCGACATGTACGTTATTTACATGACTCCGGAATTTCTGAAGGACCTGCATCTTTCAGTGAATGTATTCATCAGCGAGGAAATGCTTGAAATATCCCGGCCGTACATAGAACTGTCGGATCATGAAATCGCACAGGAGCTACGATATCTCAAAATTATCCGCAGCGTACTCTCCGACGAATTCAACCCGACCCTCAACCGGCACATACTCTCGTCGCTTGTTTCGTCGTTGTTCTACCAGAACAGCGTATACCATTTCAAACGAATCGGGAGCACCGTAATCGAGCGGACACCCAACCGACGCAGCAACTACGTGCGCGATTTCATGCGTCTGGTGCATCAGCACCACTCGCAGGAACGCTCCGTGCGCTACTACGCCAGCAGGCTGTGCGTATCGCCGAAATACCTTTCCGTTATCATCAAAGAAAGCACCGGACGTACCGCCGCAGCATGGATTGACTACTTTGTAATCAACGAGGCCAAGAACCTACTGAGATTTTCCGGCATGAATGTCCAGCAGGTGGCCTACTCCATGAATTTCTCCAACCAGAGCTCATTCGGCAAATACTTCAAGCATCTCACAGGGATGTCGCCCACCGACTTTCAACGCAGCAACTAACGCACCAAACAGAGTTTTCATACGTTATATAGACAGCGGTGGCGCATTAAAAAAAGCGCATCCGACAAAAAAACGCTTCAACTCCGAACTCAAATGAAAGGTAAAAATCTATTTATGACAGCTCTGATAATGCTGGTTGCCGGCGTAGCGATGATAATCACAAGCGACACTCTCGCGAGCGCGCACATTGTCGTCGGCGGTGGCATCCTTTTCATTCTGGCAGGCATTGCCAACATGCTGTTTTTCCTGGGCGCACGCGATCGCCATGGACACGTCCGCACCGGCGCCTTCGGGAGTGCGGTAGGCTGGGTGGCAAGCGCAGCAGCCATCGTTCTCGGCACAGCCATGCTGCTGTTCCAGCAGACATTCTTACCGCTGGTGTCGTTCATTTTCGCAGTAATGGTACTGTTCGCCGCAATATACCAGACGTGCCTGCTGCTTTTCGGGACGCGGCCTATGCGCCTCAGCCCCTGGTTCTTCATAGTGCCCATGCTTCTGCTTGTAGCCGCAAGCTACATCTTCCTGAAAAGGGGCGACATCAACACTACCGACCAACACATTATGCTGATATCGGGATGCGCATTCACCCTCTTCGGAATTGTCTCGATTGTCGAAGGCATCATCATAGCACACGGCAACCGCCGCATCGACAAAGCGGCACAGGCAAAGCCCGAACCGGCTCACACGCCAGACTACAATATTGAAAAAGATACCACCGCATCCGATCTGCCAACAGAAGCAAAAATAACAGAAACCCAGCCCACAGACGTGCGTCCGGCAGAATCACATCCGACAAACGCCGACGGCACCGACAACACAAATGACAGAGCCGACTTTTATGGGAATTGAGAACCCGATGGTGTGGTTCGACCTCGACGACACCATATGGGACATGAGCGGCAACAGCACCATCGCCCTCACCGAAATATACAACACCAATCGCATTGTCAGCAGCGCCTTCGGAGCCTCAGGACTCCAAGGCTGGCTCGACTGCTATCACAGCATAAACAGAAAACTCTGGGAAAAGTACGACAACAAGGAGATCGACCGCAGCACTCTCCGGCTTGAGCGTTTCGCCCAACCTCTGATATGTGCGGGCATGAACCGCAAGGAAGCCGAAAAACTGTCGCGCGAGCTTGATGGCGAATACCTGCAACTGCTTGGCGACTGCCCGGGACTGATAGACGGCGCCACCCAGGCAATCGCCGCCATCCAGACACGCGGGCTTCGGACAGGAATAGTAAGCAACGGATTCCGCGAGGTACAGTACCGCAAACTCCAGTCGGGAGGTCTGAACGGGTTGTTTTCGCCAATAATACTCAGCGATGATGTCGGATGCAACAAACCCGATTCTGAATTTTTCCGCCATGCAGAACATACAGCCCAAACAGACCCGGCGCACTGTATCATAATAGGCGACAACGCCCGCTCCGACATTGCGGGAGCCATCGACGCCGGATGGGGTGGCGCCATATGGCTGGCAGATACTTCGACACCCATTCCCGAATGCCTCAGACAGCGACCGGGACGCTGGCTGAGAATCCACCACATGGCGGATCTTGCAAAAATCCGGTAACGACTTCCCTCAAGCGCCCGCAGACATCCTGCCACACCATAACTGCAACACCGGACTTTCCGGGGAAGCTGTGTTCAAATCCGGAACAGCGGCATCTGCGAAAACCGCCGCCGTTAAACCAATCATTGATTTTGCTCCTGCCGGCTGAACCTATATACAGCCGCAAAACAAACATTATTTGCGGGTTAGGCTATTTTTATCGGGTATTTTTGCTCTTGATTGAAAAAAAATTATGATATTTGCACCTGCAAAAAGCGGAGCAACCTGCCGACAAGCAGGCCACAGCCTCTATTTTGGCAATACAAGGAGCTCTCCTCCAACCTGAAAACCAACACATCAAATAAATTCACAGCAATGACAAAAGCCGACATTGTCAACGAAATCTACAAAAGCACGGGCATCGACAAAGCCGCTGTCCTCACCACAATCGAGCGGTTCATGGAAGTAGTGAAAGACTCTCTTGCCAACGGTGAACACGTATATCTCCGCGGTTTCGGTAGCTTCATTATCAAAACACGTTCCGAGAAGACAGCCCGCAACATCTCCAAAAACACCACCATCATCATCCCTGAGCACAAAATCCCCGCTTTCAAGCCCGCACGCGTGTTCATGGAAGAGGTTAAGGAAAGCAAATAAGACAACCGAAACCATTGCCGCAGCAAAGCTCACAGCCGGATAGCGGCTTATACAATATTAATCACTCAAACCCTAGCAACAATGCCCAGCGGAAAGAAAAGAAAAGGCCACAAAATGGCTACCCACAAACGCAAAAAACGCCTAAGGAAAAACCGTCACAAGAAGAAATAAGGCGCACGGAATCTCACAGCGGCAAAGCCTGCTCATCGCAGGTATGCCCAAGAGAAACCCACACACCCTTGCACAATGCGCCCTGCAGCCTTGTGAGGATTACGGCCTATAAAGAATACCGACAGACACGCAGACGCACCGGGGAGAATCCCAGTTGCGTCGGCGCGTTTTGTCGTCTCATGAAGTGAACAAAGGTATTCCTCCGCCGGCCACCCCATCCCCGCATAAGCCAGGGCAGATCCTTTCAAACCAAACCCACACAACAATGAAAAGCGAACTCATCGTAGACGTCCAGTCATCGGATGTATCGATAGCGCTTCTGGAAGAAGGCCGACTTGTGTCGCTTCAGAAAGAACAGCGCAATATCGCATACGCCGTCGGCGACATTTACCTTGCCAAGGTGAAGAAGCTCATGCCGGGACTGAACGCTGCATTTGTGAATGTGGGCTATGAAAAGGATGCATTCCTACACTACCTCGACCTGGGAGCGAACTTCGGCTCATACTCCGAATACTTCCAGAAACTCCTTGCCGACCGCCGCAAGCGCCCGCAACTGGAACAGATAAAGCTCAAACCCGAAATCGACAAGCACGGCTCCATCACCGATGCCATCGAACAGGGCCGCGAACTGCTGGTGCAGATTGTGAAAGAGCCAATATCGTCGAAGGGCCCGCGACTGACAACAGAGCTGAGCTTCACCGGCCGCTATATGGTGCTGACACCCTTCTGCGACAAAATATCCATTTCGCAGAAAATCAAAAGCACCGAAGAGAAAATGCGCCTGCGCAGGCTTATGGAAAGCATGAAGCCGCGCAACTTCGGCATCATAGTGCGCACCTCGGCCGAAGGGAAAAAGGCCGAAGACCTCTATACCGAACTCAAGACATTGCTCAAGGCCTTCGACGAATGCTGTGCCAAAGCACAGCGCGTGCAGCCGCCGGCTCTTGTCTTTGAAGAAGAAAGCCGCATCGTGGGCATGCTCCGCGACGTATTCAGCCCCTCTTTCGAAAGCATATACGTCAACGATCCCGACACCCACGCACAGATTCAGAACTATGTAAGTCTGATTGCCCCCGAGCGTGCCGACATTGTGAAACTCTACACAAAGAGCGAACCCATCTTCGACCATTTCAGCATTACACGCCAGATAAAGTCGTCGTTCGGGAAAACAGTGTCGTTCAAGAACGGTGCATACATCATCATAGAGCACACCGAAGCGCTCCATGTGGTCGACGTAAACTCCGGCAACCGCACAAAAGCGAGCAATGACCAGGAAACCAACGCCCTGGAAGTGAACCTGCGCGCCGCCGACGAAATAGCTCGCCAGCTGAGACTTCGCGATATGGGCGGAATAATCGTGGTCGACTTCATAGACATGGCCAAAGCCGAACACCGGCAGCAGCTCTACGACCACATGCGCGAAATCATGGCGAACGACCGCGCAAGGCACAACATTCTGCCACTGAGCAAATTCGGCCTCATGCAGATTACCCGCCAGAGAGTCCGCCCAGCACTCGACATCACCGTGGCCGAAACATGCCCGTCGTGCTTCGGACGTGGCGAAGTGCAGCCATCACTGCTGTTCACCGACACACTCTACGAAAAACTGGAGTACATAGTGCGCGACCTCGGCAAACGCGATTTCACCCTCTTCCTGCACCCCTTCGTCGAAGCTTACGTAAAAAAAGGTCTGTTCTTCAACCTCTACCGCACATGGCGGCGGAAACTCGGAGGACGATTCAAAATCATCGCCGACCAAAGCCTGGCATACCTGCAGTACAGAGTAGTCGATGCCGAGGGCTGTGAGCTGCAGCTTCAGGCGGAAAAGGATCTGAACCAGAGCTCCGTTACAAAGACCGAACAGAAAGCCCGCAACCGCGCAGGCAACGACGACGAAACCACCCGCGGCAGCCAGCGCAAAGAACAGCCGAAAGGCAACGCGCCAGCAGCCCGGAAACAGCAGCCACAGCAGAAACAGGACAACGACGACAAACCGTCCAGGCAGGAGAAAGCGCAGCCCGACACAAAGGCCGCCAAAAAACCGGCAACTCCGGCTACACAGGCCCCACAAGCTCCAAAGCAGAACAAACAGCAGGAGGCAACCCTGCTGCTGCCTGCCCACGAAGAATCCACGGCGCCCAAGACAACATCGGTTCAGGCCATTCCCCAGCACGACAGCATCGAGGACAACCCCGCAACAACCGCCACAGACAACCTGCCTGAAAACACATCGGCAGAGGCAGAAATTGCGACTGAAAACGGAACAGCACCCGGCGCGCCTGCAAAACTCACCAAGAGCCAGCGCCGGCGCCGTGCCCGCAAGCGCTCCCGCGAAGCCGCAAAAGCGGCTCTGGCGGAATCCGCAGAAACAGTCGAAGCAGAAGACGCTCCCATGCAGGAACAACCTGCCGACTAACAATAAACAAAAAACCAAGGAATACATCCCAAGCCCACATCCGACGCTCCGCCCCAGGCAGAGCGTCGGATTTTTCAGCCGCAACACGCGCAAGACACAGCCAACATATATTCATCGTTTATCAGCCTGTTTACGCACCGTTTGTGGAAAAATAGCGTGGCCAACTTGCACAAATCGCCAAATTCTTCGTAAATTTGCAAACCTCCGCAGGTGCAAAACCTCCGGTGCGACCTTGAAAATAAAACACACAACAATATTATTATGAGTACCGAAACAAAACGAGTCTACACCTTCGGCGACGGCAAAGCCGAAGGTAATGCCGAAATGCGGAACCTGCTCGGCGGCAAAGGCGCCAACCTTGCCGAAATGAACCTTCTGGGCATGCCAGTTCCTCCAGGCTTCACCATCACCACAGCAGTGTGCAATGAATACACACAGTATGGCCGTGAAAAAGTTGTAGCCGAAATCCGCAACGATGTGGAAAAAGCCATTGCCCACGTAGAAGAACTCACCGGAAAGAAATTCAACGATCCCGCCAATCCCCTTCTGGTGTCGGTACGTTCTGGCGCCCGCGCCTCCATGCCCGGCATGATGGACACCGTGCTCAACCTCGGCATGAACGATGCCACCGTGGCATCGCTTGCCGAAAAAAGCGGCAACCCCCGCTTCGCATGGGACAGCTACCGCCGTTTCGTGCAGATGTACGGCGACGTTGTTCTCGGCATGAAGCCCAAGAGCAAGACCGACATCGATCCCTTCGAGGAAATCATGGACAAAGTCAAGGAAGAGAAAGGCTACAAACTCGACACCGAACTCACCGTCGACGACCTCAAGAACCTCGTAGTACTCTTCAAATCCGCCGTTAAGGAATACACCGGCAAAGACTTCCCCGACAATGCATGGGAACAGCTCTGGGGCGGCATCTGCGCCGTATTCGACAGCTGGATGAACGAACGCGCCATCATCTACCGCCGAATGAACCAGATTCCCGAAGAATGGGGAACCGCAGTGAACGTTCAGGCAATGGTATACGGCAACATGGGCAACAACTCCGCCACCGGTGTTGCCTTCAGCCGCGATGCAGCCACCGGTGAGAACCTCTTCAACGGCGAATACCTCATCAACGCACAGGGCGAAGACGTGGTAGCCGGCATCCGCACCCCCCAGCAGATCACCATCGAAGGCAGCCGCCGCTGGGCAGCTCTCCAGGGCATCTCCGAAGAAGAACGCCAGAGCAAATATCCCTCGCTCGAGGAATCCATGCCCGTGTGCGCCAACGAACTCTTCGCAATCGCCGACCGTCTGGAAGCATACTACAAAGACATGCAGGATATGGAATTCACCATCCAGGACGGCAAACTCTGGATGCTCCAGACCCGCAACGGCAAACGCACCGGCGCCGCCATGGTCAAAATCGCCATGGACCTGCTCCGCGCCGGCACCATCGACGAGAAAACCGTGCTCCAACGCATGGAACCCCAGAAGCTCGACGAACTCCTGCACCCCGTCTTCGACAAAGCTGCCGTAAAACGCTCCATGGTCGTAGCAAAAGGACTTCCCGCATCTCCCGGCGCCGCTTCCGGCCAGGTAGTGTTCTCCGCCGAAGAAGCCGAAGCCTGGCATGAGAAAAAACGCAAAGTCATTCTGGTGCGCATCGAGACATCCCCCGAAGACCTCCGCGGTATGGCAGTTGCACAGGGCATCCTCACCATGCGCGGTGGCATGACCTCCCACGCGGCAGTCGTTGCACGCGGCATGGGCAAATGCTGCGTATCCGGAGCCGGCGAAATAAAAGTCGACTATGTTGCCAAGACAGTCGAAATGGGTGGCAAGACCTACAACGAAGGCGACTGGATTTCCCTCAACGGTTCCACCGGTGAAGTCTACGACGGCCAGGTGCCCACCACCGAACCCGTACTCGACGGCGACTTCGCAGCCATCATGAACCTCGCCGACAAATTCACCCACACTCTGGTGCGCACCAACGCCGACACCCCCCGCGACGCACGCCAGGCACGCAAATTCGGCGCACAGGGCATCGGCCTGTGCCGCACCGAGCACATGTTCTTCGAAGGCGACCGCATCAAAGCCGTTCGCGAGATGATTCTCGCCAGCGACCTCGAAGGCCGCAAAACTGCGCTTGCCAAGCTCCTGCCCATGCAGCGTGGCGACTTCGAAGGCATCTTCGAAGCTATGGACGGATTCGGAGTAACCATCCGCCTGCTCGATCCCCCGCTGCACGAATTCGTACCCCACCAGACAGCAACCCAGAAAGAACTCGCCGACGAAATGGGCATCACCCTGGCCGAAGTAAAAGCCAAGGTAGACTCTCTGGAAGAATTCAACCCCATGCTCGGCCACCGCGGCTGCCGTCTGGGAATCACCTACCCCGAAATCACCGAAATGCAGACCCGCGCCATCATCGAGGCCGCTCTCGCCTGCAAATCCCGTGGCATCGACGTGCATCCCGAAATCATGGTGCCTCTGGTAGGCTCCCTCAAAGAACTCCAGAACCAGGCCAACGTGATCAACGCCACCGCAGTCAAAGTATTCGAAGAGAAAGGCGACTCCGTGCCTTACCTCGTAGGTACCATGATTGAAGTGCCCCGCGCCGCCCTCACCGCCAACGAAATCGCACAGGTAGCCGACTTCTTCAGCTTCGGCACCAACGACCTCACACAGATGACATTCGGCTTCTCTCGCGACGACGCTCCCAAGTTCCTTAAATTCTACAAGGACCACGGCGTAATCAAGACCGACCCCTTCGAAGTCCTCGACCAGGTTGGCGTCGGCCAGCTCGTTCGCATGGGCGTGGAAAAAGGCCGCGGCGTGAAACCCGAACTCAAAGTAGGCATCTGCGGAGAACACGGCGGCGAACCCTCCAGCGTGATTTTCTGCGCCAAACTCGGCATGAACTATGTAAGCTGCTCACCGTTCCGCGTGCCCATCGCCCGCGTAGCTGCGGCGCAGGCAGCCATCGAAGAATAAGCGATAGATACTTAAAATAAGCCACTTAGGCGATAAACCCTCTACTCCAGAGGCTTATCGCCTAAAGTTTTTTAATGTTTTATACATTTAGACACAATAGCGTATAATAATAAACGAATCTAATATTTGGGAATGATTTGAGGGATTCATATTTTTAGAAGAGGGATTAGAACATAAAGAGTGAAGGTATTGTTATATGAATACTTTTGTTTAACTTTGCACAAAATTCTAATAATATGGATTATGGAAACACCATTACGATTTAACGTAGTCTATCTTGAAGAGGCTATTAATTTTATTACATCACTTGATGAGAAGGTCAGGGCAAAGATTGCCTATAACATTTTCGTTAGCCAACATGAGAACAATGCAGAGCTGTTTAAGAAATTGAATGATTGTATTTAGGAATTCAGGACAAATTACAAAGGAATGGCTTATCGTCTGTTTGCTTTTTGGGACAAGGAAAGTCGCTCAATGGTCGTAGCAACACATGGATTAATAAAGAAAAGCCAAAAGACACCTCCGAAAGAGATACGGAGAGCGGAGGAGCTAATGAAAATGTATTACGCATCAAAACAAGAATGACATATGGGCAAAATGAAAATTTACACACAGGAAGAAATGCTCGACAAAAGCCTCGGCCCAAAAGGATGCCCTGCTCGTGATGACTACGAAGCAAAAACAGAGGATTATCTCTTGGGCATGACTATCCGCCGTGCACGCGAATCCCAGCACCTTACCCAAGAAGAACTCGGTGCACGTATTGGCGTGCAGAAAGCCCGAATCAGCAGTATAGAGCGAGGTGCCAACATAACGCTCTCAACCCTTCGGCGCATATTCAAGGCTCTTGACCTTGAGGTAAAACTTGATATACCAAATATGCAACCTATAATACTTTAAGCACAATCGTATACTGACAATGACCATAGAAGAAAGCAGACGCGCCAACCGGTTGCGCCTGCTTTTTTTATTGGATTGGCTAAACGATAACGAAGATATTCTTAAAGACAT
>ERZ778517.2561-NODE-2561-length-10208-cov-5.001970_pt1 | contig 10208 bp, 10 predicted proteins | sample MGYA00510341_ERZ778517 | MGnify/ENA primary metagenome ERZ778517 (study PRJEB29527, sample SAMN07138964) | mouse gut metagenome | material: feces | host: mouse | place: China:Nanjing | collected 2016-01-25 ... | reverse complement strand
CCCTCGATGTTCTTAAAGTCGTTGAGTGTAAGCTGGCAGAGTTGCATTATGCCATTACCGGGGGAATTTGGTGTCGAAATAATGTAGGATATAGGGCAGCGAGTTGTTCCAGTACTGCCACGAGTGTTTGCCGGGACGGCTTGCATAGTCGTGCGGCACGCCTGCATCGAGCATTGCCCGGTGCAGGTCGGCATTGACGGCGGCAAAGAAGTCGTCGGCACCGCAGTCGAAGGTATAGTTGACTCCGGCGGTCTTCATCTGCGGCACGAGCGCGGCAACGGTGCTTGCCTTCCACTTTGTCGGGTCGGCCTCGTAGGTGCAGCCCAGAAGCTTGGCCATGCCCCAGCGGTCGGCAAATTTTGTTATATCCATTCCGCCGCTCATCGAGCCGGCACTGCCCCATATGTCCGGGTGCAGGGTTGCGAGACGGAAGGCCCCGTGACCGCCCATGCTCAGGCCCATGATGGCGCGGTTGTCGCGGTCGGCGAGGGTGGGGAAACGGCGGTCGGTGTCTGCTACGAGGTCGCGGGTCACGAAGCTTTCCATCTTCATCGAGTCCGTATCCCAGTACCAGCTGTTACGGCCGTCGGGCATGACGAAAATCATCTTGAAACGGTCGGCCATCTTGCCGAGGTCCTTGACGCGGGTGATATAGTCGGTATGGTTGCCCGAGTAGCCGTTGAGGATATACACCGTCGGGAAACGTTCGTCGCCAACGCGGTCGGGGACTATGGCGGTCACCCATTCGTCACCGTCGAGATATATAGTCTTAAGAGGATACTCGTAAGCCTTAAAAGCCGACGCGCCTAACCAGACAAAAGCTGTTAAAAGAATTATAAAAAGTCGATTCATCTTTAAGTAGAGTTTAAGGGTTAAAGTTTAAAGATTAAGGAGCTGTCGGGGGCGAGGTTTAGCGGTTCATCTCGTTAAACTTTAAACCTTAAACTTTAAACTTCAACTTTCGGGCTTCAAAATTTGAATATATCACTGCAAAGGTACGAATTTTTGACAAAAAAAAGCCGCAGCGTTTGGAGTTACTAAATTTTTTCTTACTTTTGCGAATGAGATAGTGTATTATTCGCCGTTTCAACCCTTAAAACAATCCTAAACCCACTGAAAATATGGCAAAAGTTTACGGAGCGGTAACAATCGACACCCGGCGTTGCAAAGGCTGCGACCTTTGTGTAATCGCGTGCCCTGTCGATGTGCTCCTGCTGCAACCCAAAGAGGTCAATGACCGTGGCTATCACTATGCCTACACTGCAAACCCCGATAAATGTATAGGCTGCGCCGCCTGCGCAACGGTATGTCCCGATGCCTGCATCGAGGTATACCGCGTTGTGGAGAAGTAACCTTTTAATAAACAAGTATTCTACTACACTATATGGAAGAAGTAAAATTGATGAAGGGCAACGAGGCTATAGCGCATGCCGCCATACGCTACGGTGCCGACGGCTACTTCGGTTATCCTATAACACCCCAGAGCGAGGTACTCGAGACTCTTGCCGAGCTTCGTCCCTGGGAAACAACAGGCATGGTAGTTCTCCAGGCCGAGAGCGAGGTTGCGGCTATCAACATGGTCTATGGCGGTGCCGCCACGGGCCGCGCCGTTATGACCTCTTCTTCGTCGCCCGGCGTCAGCCTCAAGCAGGAAGGTATCAGTTACCTTGCAGCTTCCGAACTTCCTGCCCTCATACTTAATGTGATGCGCGGCGGCCCCGGCCTCGGTACCATCCAGCCCTCGCAGGCCGACTATTTCCAGGCCACCAAGGGCGGCGGTCACGGCGACTACCACCTCATCGTCCTCGCCCCGGCAACAGTGCAGGAAATGGCCGACTTCGTGGGCCTCGGCTTCGACCTTGCATTCAAATACCGAACACCGGCCATGATTCTTGCCGACGGCATCGTGGGCCAGATGATGGAAAAAGTCGTGCTTCCCGAGCAGCGTCCGCGCCGCACCGACGAGGAAGTGCGTCAGCAGTGCCCCTGGGCCGCTTGCGGACGCGGCGACCGCGACCACCGCAATGTCGTTACATCGCTCGAGCTCGACTCCGCCAAGATGGAGGTCAACAACAACCGCTTCCAGGCCACATACCGCCGCATTGAAGAGAACGAGGTGCGCTACCAGGAGCACTACACCGACGATGCCGAGTACCTGATTGTGGCCTTCGGCTCGATTGCCCGCATATGCCTCAAAGCCATAGAGGACGCACGTGCCAAGGGCCTCAAAATCGGTCTTCTGCGCCCCATCACCCTGTGGCCCTTCCCCACAGCCGAGATTGCACGGCTGGCAAAACAGGTCAAGGGCATACTCACCGTCGAGCTCAACGCCGGCCAGATGATTGAAGACGTTCGCCTGGCCGTAGAGGGTGCCGTGCCGGTTCATCATTTCGGACGCATGGGCGGCATGATTCCAAACCCCGGAGAAGTGCTCGAGGCACTCGCCGGTCATTTTGAAGAACTAAAATTCTAAGGCGCCATGACACAAGAAGAAATTATCCGCCCCGAGAATAAAGTGTATAGCCGCCCCGACCTGCTCTGCGACGTACACACACACTATTGCCCCGGATGTTCGCACGGCGTAGTGCACAAACTCATCGCCCAGATTCTCGAAGAAATGGGTGTGGCCGACCGCGCCATAGGCATCGCACCCGTCGGTTGTGCCGTCTTTGCATACAATTATATCGACATCGACTGGGTAGAGGCCGCCCACGGCCGCGCCCCGGCTCTCGCCACTGCCGCCAACCGCCTCAATCCCGGCCGCCTGGTGTTTACATACCAGGGCGACGGCGACCTCTCGGCAATAGGCACCGCCGAGACCATACATGCCTGCAACCGTGGCGAGAACATCGCCATAATCTTTATCAACAATGCCATCTACGGCATGACCGGCGGCCAGATGGCCCCCACCACGCTGCTGGGCATGAAGACCGCAACCACGCCCTACGGCCGCCAGGCCGACCTCAACGGCTACCCCCTGGCCATCACGCCGCTGCTGGCTCAGCTCGACGGCACATGCTATGTCACCCGTCAGGCAGTGCACACACCCGTGGCAGTCAACAAGGCCAAACGCGCTATCCGCAAAGCCTTCGAAAACGCCCTCGCCGGAAAAGGCACATCGGTGGTCGAGATTGTAGCCACCTGCAACTCGGGCTGGAAACTCACTCCCGGCCAGGCCAACGAGTGGATGGTCGAGCACATGTTTGAAAAATATCCCCTCGGCGACCTCAAAGACGTCGATAGCAAACCCCTCTAACAACAGCCTAAGCGATGAAAGAAGAAATAGTAATAGCCGGCTTCGGCGGACAAGGTGTGCTGTCGATGGGCAAAATCCTGGCATATGCCGGCCTTATGGACAACCTCGAAGTGACATGGATGCCCTCGTACGGCCCCGAGCAGCGCGGCGGCACGGCAAACGTGACTGTAATACTCTCTGACGCGCCCATCAGCTCGCCCGTGCTCGACAGCTACGACACGGCAGTGGTGCTCAACCAGCAGAGCCTCGACAAATTCGAAAGCAAGGTAAAACCCGGCGGCACACTCATCTACGACCCCTCGGGCATACACCACCTGCCCACACGCACCGATATCGATGTAGTGCCTGTCGATGCCATGACTGCCGCCATAGAGCTTAAAAACTCCAAGACCTACAACATGATACTCCTCGGCGCCCTCCTGGCACGCCGACCCATTGTCGACATCGACGCAGTGCTTCGCGGCCTCAAAAAGACTCTTCCCGAGCGTCACCACCACCTCATTCCCCTCAACGAAGAGGCCCTCCGCAAAGGCATGACCCTGGCAAAATAGCCTCGGCGCGCCCCGTGCGCATGATAAAAATCGAACCTAAAAATGATTTTTCACAGCTAATATGCGTTAAATATTTGCTCGGTTGAAAAAATATCATTAACTTTGCAGCGCTTTAGCCCCAAGGTGGGTTGGGCACAAGGATAGTCTTATGGTGTAATGGTAGCACTACAGTTTTTGGTACTGTCTGTCTTGGTTCGAATCCAGGTAAGACTACTCTCAATCCAAGTCCCGGTCAACGAGGCTTGGATTTTTTCGTTTGAACACCCTTTGCAATGGCCCAGTTAAACTTCGATTTTGACACAGCGACAAACTATAACGAGCGTCACGCGCACCATCGTGACAGCCGCATCGTGTTCGAGCCGGGAGAACACAAGTATATAGTTGACGGCGAGGTTGTTTGCGACTCCGTAACACAGGTTGTCACGAGTTTCTTCGCACAATTCGATGCCGACTATTGGGCCGCGCGCAAGGCCACGCCCGACTGCCCGGCAGAGAAATTGAAGGCCATGTGGGCCGCCAAGGGCGAGGAGGCACGCGACCTCGGTACCCTGCTCCACCACCGCATCGAAGAGTATTACCTGGGCCACGAATCCGACTGCGACGCAGCCAACGAGCGCGGATATATGCACTTCATGGCCTTTGCTGCCGACCACTCGCTCACACCATACCGCAGCGAGTGGCCGATATTCAGCCGACGCTACCGCATTGCCGGCACCCTCGACTTCCTGGCTCACGATGGCGAGAAGTTCGAGATTTACGACTGGAAACGCTCTACCAAGGTGTGCGATGCCTTCAGTCGGCCACTGCTTACAAACTATGGCAAATATGCCTTCGCGCCAATAAGTCACGTGCCAGATACCACATATCACCACTATGCGCTGCAGCTCAGTTTCTACCGCTATATGCTTGCGACTGAATATGATATTGAGGTGTCGGCGTGCCACCTGGGCGTATTTCACCCCGATATGGCAAGTTATCACCTTGTCGACGTGCCATATCTCCGCGACGAGGTCATAACCATCTTAAACAGCCGACTATGAGCCGCCAACTGCCTGCCGGATTTGTCGAAATGCTCCGTTCGTATGGCCGCGACGAGCTGACAGCCGCGCTGCTGGCCGCGCTGGCCGACAGCGAGCCGAGCGTGGCAGTGCGCGTCAACAGCCGCCGTGGTGCCACATTCGATATCTCAGGTACGCCCGTGCCATGGCTGAGTGGCAGAGGCATGTACCTCGACAAACGACCCAACTTCGCCCTCGACCCGGCCTGGCACCAGGGGCTATATTATGTGCAAGATGCCTCGTCGATGGCTATGACGGCTGTAGTCGCGCAACTCGTGGCCGAAATCTTCGACAATCGCCCCCTTCGCTATCTCGACGCATGTGCCGCACCGGGGGGCAAGAGTATTGCTGCCGCCGAGGCCCTGCCCGACGGCTCTATCCTGGTCAGCAACGAGTACGACCGCCATCGTGCCGCCGTCCTGGCCGAGAACGTAGCCAAATATGGTATGGCTGCCATAGCCGTGGCCCATGGCGACACCTCGCGAATTGCCCGGCTTGGCGAGGTTTTCGACATAGTGGCCGTCGACGCGCCCTGCTCGGGCGAGGGCATGATGCGCAAGGAGCCCGAGGCCATAGCGCAATGGTCGCCGGGCCTGGTGGCCGACTGCGCGGCCCTGCAACGCAAAATCCTCGCCGACTGCTGGCAGGCTCTCGCACCTGGCGGTGTGATGATTTACAGCACATGCACCTTCAACCGCACCGAGGACGAGGAAAACCTCGGATATATCATCAACGAACTCGGCGGCGAGGGTATTGAATTATCACTAAAAGACTATCCAGGCGTGGCCGGTGGTATCGATACCCATGCACCGTGCTATCGATTTATGCCTGGACTTGTGCGCGGCGAGGGGCTGTTTATCGCCGCCGTGCGCAAACCCGCCGGTCGCCGGCCCGACTTCAAGGTCAAGCCCGTGAAGCAGCCTAAAGCTCCTGATGCCGAAAAGTTTATGCGCCAGGTTCTTGTCAACGCCGACAACTTCGTGCTGCGACAGGACAAGTCCGGAGTTTTTTATGCCGTTCCGAGCAGCGACAGCGCGTTTTTCGACTACCTCGCCGAGCGTCTGCAGCTCATATCGTGCGGCATAAGCCTTTGTAATGTCAAGGGCCGCGACCTTGCCCCGGCATGGCAACTGGCTTTCAACGAGCAGTTTGCCGCCTCGTCGATGCCCTCTATACCCCTCGGCCGGGAGACCGCTCTGAGGTATCTACACGGCGAGAGCCTCGCATCGGTGCCCGACGGACTGCCCAAAGGTTTTGCCACAGTGACTTACGACGGCAAACCACTCGGATTTGTAAAAAACATAGGCCGCCGCGCCAACAACCTCTATCCCGATGCCCTGCGCCTGCGCCTCGACCCGGCAAAGGGCATCGACAATGACTATCAACGGATTGTAGCAACACATACCGCCCTATGAAAGATTTTATCGTCATACTGCGTCGTTTCGTGCCGCCATACAAGAAATATCTGGCACTCAATATAATCTTCAATATCCTCACGGCCCTGCTCACGCTCTTTTCGTTCGCCTTAGTGGTGCCAATCTTACAGATGCTTTTTAAAATAAACGACACCGTCTACACCTATCTACACCTCGGTCAGGCGTCGTTTAAAGACGTAGTGGTCAACAATTTCTACTACTATGTGCAGGAGGCCGTAGAGCTGTGGGGACCAATCACCGCCCTTGCCCTTCTCGCCATAGCCCTGGTAATCATGACCGGCCTCAAGACCGGTGCGGCATTCCTCAGCTCCTACTTCATCATACCGATGCGCTCGGGTGTAGTGCGCGATATCCGCAACTATGTCTACGATAAAATCACAGCCCTGCCAATCGGCTTCTTTACCGTCGAGCGCAAGGGCGACATCATGGCACGTATGAGCGGCGACGTGGCCGAAATCGAGAACTCTATTATGTCGTCGCTCGACATGATTTTCAAAAACCCAGTCATGATTATTGCCTGCCTGGCCATGATGATTGCCATCTCGTGGCAGTTGACAATCTTTGTCTTCGTGCTGCTGCCCGTTGTCGGCCTTGTAATGGGCCGTGTGGGCAAGCGGTTGAAACGCAAGTCGTTCGAGGGACAGACGCAGTGGGGCGTGCTCATGTCGACTATCGAGGAAACCCTCGGCGGTCTGCGCGTCATTAAGGCTTTTAATGCCGAAGATAAGCTGCGGACTCGTTTCCACGACGAAAACCAGGTGTTCTACCGCCTGTCGAACACCGTGGCGCGCCGCCAGGCCCTTGCCCATCCCATGAGCGAGTTCTTAGGCACCATCGCTGTGGCCATAATCCTGTGGTTCGGCGGCAGCCTGATATTGTCGGGACACTCGAATATGAATGCCGCCGCGTTTATCTACTACATGGTAATCTTCTACAACGTCATACCGCCGGCCAAAGACCTCTCCAAGGCCATGTATCAAATCCAGAAGGGCCTTGCCTCGATGCAGCGCGTCGACGTTATCCTCAACGCCGTCAACCCCATCGCCGACCCACGAAATCCGCGCCGTCTGCCCGAGGCCACGGCTGCAAGCATATCGCTCGAAGATGTCTGCTTCAGTTACGACGGAGAGACCCAGGTACTCTCGGATATCAACCTCGACATACCGGCCGGTAGCACCGTGGCACTTGTCGGCCAGTCGGGCTCGGGCAAGTCGACCCTTGCCGACCTCATACCGCGTTTCTACGACCCCACGGCAGGGCGCGTGATGGTCGACGGCATCGATGTGCGCGACCTGCGCGTGGCCGACCTGCGGTCGCTCATGGGCAACGTCAACCAGGAGGCAATCCTGTTCAACGACACTATTTTCAACAACATAGCCTTCGGCGTCGAAAACGCCACCCTCGAGCAGGTGCGCGCCGCCGCCCGCATTGCCAACGCCGACGAGTTTATCATGGCCACCGAAAACGGCTACGACACCCCGATTGGCGACCGTGGATGCCGCCTGTCGGGCGGTCAGCGCCAGCGTATATCTATCGCCCGTGCCGTGCTCAAAAACCCGTCGGTGCTTATCCTCGACGAAGCAACTTCGGCCCTCGACAGCGAGAGCGAAACCCTCGTGCAGCAGGCCCTCGACAGGCTCATGGCCGGCCGCACTACGCTCGTCATCGCCCACCGCCTGTCAACCATCCGGCGCGCCGACATGATATGCGTCCTCAACCAGGGCAGCATAGTCGAGCGCGGCACGCACGAGCAGCTCATCTCGCCCGAGGCAAAAGGCTTCTACCGCCGCCTGGTCGAAATGCAGCAACTCAATGCGTGACGCGCTAACTTATAAGAAAATAGGAGGAAACATAAAGACATAAGTTCAAAAAGTACAAAAAAATCTTTTGTACCTTATGCCCTTTTGTCCTTATGTGCTTCCGATTAGAATAGAAAAGTCAGGGTCGTTAAACCCTTTAAACTTTAAACTCTAAACTTTAAACCCTAAGCCCTAAGCCCTAAACCCTCAACTCTTTTTCTTGAAATAATCGTTGTAAACCTTTATGCCGAAGGTTATTATCGAGCATACCGACGCGATTACGTTGGTAATGACCAAGGGCCAGTTACTCAGGGCAATGCCCTGAATTACAAAGAAAATCGACCCTAAGCCGAGCATACAGAAAGTAGGCATCGCAATGCCGTCGGTATTGCGTGTGCGAATAGTGGTTATGGCCTGTGGCAGATAGCCAAAAATCATGCAAATACTGGCTGAATAGCCAATTATATTTATCCAAAGGTCCGACATAAGTATCTTTTTTTAATTAAAACTAACGACCATCAACTTTTGTTTAACACAAAGATACTCAACTTTCATCAAAACCCAAACCATAGAGCGACACTTTTATCATAAACTAACTTAAGTTTCGCAAGTCTAAGACTTGCTCACTGTTAATAGTTTATCGTTTAGAGGTTAGCTTAGTTCGCTAATTTTGAACACCAATAATATTGTTATTTGCATTTATCAAACCATAACCTATAACCTAAAGACTACTAACAGTGAGCAAGTTGCATACTTGCAAAACTTGAATAAACTAACCAATTGATTTGCCTGTTTGCAATAATTATTGTAAATTTGCAACGGATTAGAAAGAAATTACAATGGCTAACAACATCGCAGACATCGAGATGCCCTCGCCGTCAGCTACTGTCGTCGACCGCATCAAATGGCTTATCAAACTTCTACGCAAGAGCCAGGCAGACTTCAGCAAGCTAATAGGTCTTGACCCGGCAAACCTTTCGCGTGTCCTCAACGGCAAGACACCTCCCAGCGAGGGGTTGCTGTCGCGAATAGTTGTCAACACCGGCGTGTCGAAAGAATGGCTCACCGAGGGCGCCGACGTGCCATTCCCTCGCGAAAGCGGCCGCCGTGTGGCCCAGGGTGCGCCTATCTACGACATCGACGTCACTGCCGGCACCACAAAACTCGAGCGAATGTTTACCGACGAGCACATAATAGGCCGAATGGTGCTGCCCGGGCTCAACCCCGACAACCCCATCGTCCACGTATCGGGCAACTCCATGACCCCCGAACTCTTGCCCGGATGCTACATTTCAATCCAGCCCGTCTCGCTCGACGCCCCCATAATGTGGGGCAACATATACGTGGTGGTGCTCCCCGACTTCCGCCTTGTCAAATACGTGAGGCGCAATGCCGACCCGTCGCTCGTGACCCTACACAGTGCCAACCCCGACTACGAAGACGTAGAGGTGCCGCGCAAGGACATCGAGGCCCTCTACCTCGTAAAACACGTCATCAACCATGCCTCGCTTACATAATCCCCTGCCGGCATGTTCGATTCCCGGCGTACTCGAGGCCGGTACCGACGAGGCCGGGCGCGGCTGCCTGGCCGGCCCCGTGGTCGCTGCGGCAGTAATACTGCCCGACAATTTCACGCATCCTTACCTAAATGATTCAAAACAGCTCTCCGAACGCCGCCGCATGGAGCTCCGCGAGGTCATCAAGGCCGAGGCCGTAGCCTGGGCCATAGCAATGGTGTCGCCGGCCGAAATCGACGAAATCAACATCCTCCAGGCCTCCATCACGGCCATGCACCGCGCCCTGGCGCAGCTCACGCCACAGCCGGGCGCGGTTGCCGTCGACGGCAACCGCTTCAGGCCGTATGGCACAATACCATACAACACCTATGTCAAGGGCGACGGCCGCTTCGCCAACATCGCCGCCGCCTCTGTGCTTGCCAAGACCGAGCGCGACCTCTACATGACCGCCGCCGCCGGGCAATACCCCCAGTACGGCTGGGCCGAGAACAAAGGCTACCCCACCGCCGCCCACCGCCACGCCATCGAACTCTACGGCACCACCCCCCTCCACCCCCCATCCTTCCCCCCCCCCCCCCCGCCCCCAAACCC
>ERZ778517.2551-NODE-2551-length-10257-cov-5.644285_pt1 | contig 10257 bp, 7 predicted proteins | sample MGYA00510341_ERZ778517 | MGnify/ENA primary metagenome ERZ778517 (study PRJEB29527, sample SAMN07138964) | mouse gut metagenome | material: feces | host: mouse | place: China:Nanjing | collected 2016-01-25 ... | reverse complement strand
ATGGACTTTTTATTTTTTATCAAGTGTTCAATTTAATTTTACAATCAGCGAAAATAATTTAAATGTAAGTTTGCCAATATTTATTAAGGATAGAGCAGTAAAAGATGATTTGTTAGGTCGAGACAGTATAATTACACTCCTATATAAATCAATCTGTCAAAACTTTTCAAAACAAGACTCTTTCGTTATCGGATTATCAGGTCCTTGGGGTTCAGGAAAAACTACCATTACAAATATTGTTCGTAAACAGCTAGAAGAGCAAAATTCAGATATTAAGATAATTAGGGGACTCAATCCATGGATCTCCGGTTCAGAAGTAGTCTTATTAAATTCATTCTACGATGCAATGTTAAATGCTTTAGGGATTAATTACAGTTCGCGAAAAATCAGAAAACAGTTAAAAGAAGTTTCAAGATATGTGATTGAAATTCCAACTGTAGGAAAATCATTGAGTAAGGTAATGGAGAATGACATTAATCAAGAAAATATAGAGAAATGGCAAGCTAACCTAAAAAATTTGATTTTAAGTAGTAATAAAAAGTATGTCCTGTTTATTGATGATTTGGATAGAGCAACAAGCACACAAATTAGATTCCTTCTAAAAATGTTAGGATCTTTGTTTGATTTACCTAATTTGATATTTATATTGCTTTATGATAGGAATAGATTAGAAAAAATATTACAAGACGATAATAAATTAAATACTTCTTTTGCAGAAAAAGTAATTAATTTAGAATTACAGGTACCTAAAGTATCAGAAAATAGTGTGCAAAAAATTTATAGAAGCTGTTTGATTAATTTAGCTAGAATATATAATGTTTCAGATAAAGAAGTTAATAATTTAGATTCCGCTTTTCAATTGATCATAAAGAGTATTGATAATCCTAGAGAATTTATACGTTTTGTGAATTCAATATGTTATATTGCCTTTTCTCCTGATATTAATTTAAATAGAAATGATTTATTATTGATTGAGTATATATCGTTTAAACAACCTGATTTATTTCAATTAATTAAAGAAAATCCGAAGCTATTTGTTTCGGAGAATAGTGAGTTAGATATTTCTGATGTATTTAATTTAGGAAAATTGAAATATATGGTTTTTATTCTAAAGTTTTAAAAAATAAATATTCAAGATGGTTAGCAATTTTAGAAGTATTATTTCCTTATATCGAACAATGCCAAATGGGAAAGGAACATTTGCAGGTAAATAATAATTCTAATGAAGGTAGAAGGAATAATAGAATCTACGATGGACACAATTTTGATTTATATTTTTCATTAAGTGAGGACTATGTATTAGGAAAAAATAAAAAAATAAAGGATATTGTAGATAAACTAAAGGAAAAATTTGATAATAAGCAAGTTGAAAAACTTAAAAAAGAAATATTTGAGGGTAGTAAAACAAATGTATCTGAAAATATTCATTTGTTTTCCATGTATAAAAATGAATTTAATAGTGTGACAGGGGTAGCTCTAAGTAGAGTAATCTTAGACAATATGGAAAAAATTCCTGAGAATAGTAAAGCATTTGTATTATCAGCCCGTAAAATGGCAGCTTCAATATGTGTTAACTTATTAAGAGATGCACAAAAAGAAAAAATATCGGAACTTTTAGAAAAATATATTACTAAGTATGAATTAATTGATGTATTTGATAATTTATATACTTTTAGTAAGAATTATAAAAATGTACATGAAATTTCAGAGATAATATGGAACAGCATGTGTACAGATATTATTAAAGATAATATTGATTTATATAAGGATCAATATTACCGCCCCAATTTAATATGGAATTTATATAGAGGGATGGGAGGAACCGAAGAAGAAAAAACTAAAATAATCTCAGCCTATCTTAGGACTATAGCTACCAAAAATAATGTATATAGGATATTTTATGATTTTATGAGTATCTCGCATAGTAATGAAGGAATTGATTATATATTTAAAGAAGAAAATCGTCAGATATTGGAAAAAGCACAGTTAGAAAAAATTTTGCCGGCTCCAATAAATATAAGTCAAAATATAATTTTTGATATCTATTCAAAAGGGCCAAGTGATGACTTCGATTACAAGTATAAAAATACAGAAATAAATATTAGGCAATTATAGAAAGATGCTATATGAAGTAAACTACTTTTATATATAAAACGAAAAGAAAATAAAATCTAATGCCAACTTACTACACAAGTGGCGAATTTGCGAAAAAAGCACACGTTTCAATTCGTACAATTCGCTATTACGATCAAAAAAATTTATTAAAACCATCAACACACACGGCAAGTGGTGCAAGACGCTACACTGATGCTGATTTTGCCAAATTGCAACAAATCCTTCTATTAAAGTATCTTGGATTTTCTTTAACAGACATCAGAGAAATGACTTTAGGATCAGGAGATAGGCAACTTTTACTTGATTCTCTCCAGATCCAAAAAAGACTAGTGGAAGAACGACTTAAAGAAATGCAGAATGTAGCTACTGCCATTGATTCAACTAGTAGCACTTTGAAGGCAGGGCACGAAGTAGACTGGAGCAAGATGCTAGACTTGATTCATTTGACTTCAATGAATCAGTCCCTAAGTACTCAATACCAAAATGCTTCTAATATTTCTGCGCGAATCAAGCTTCACCGAGATTATTCTCTCAATAAAGAGGGATGGTTTCACTGGTTGTTTAGACAACTAGACTTAAAGCCGGGGATGAAGATTCTAGAACTAGGTGCGGGTAATGGTACTTTATGGGCACAAAATCTAGATAGAATTCCAAAAGGATTAACCATTGTTTTATCTGATATTTCTGAAGGTATCTTAGCTGATGCGAAGAATGAGATTGGAGACAGAGCAGAATTTCAATATGCTGTTTTTGATGCACAAAAAATACCTTTTGCGGATAATACATTTGATTTGGTAATTGCTAACCATATGCTTTTCTACTGTGACAATATTCCTAAGACCTTGAAGGAAGTAAAGAGAGTAATGAAAAAGGGCGCTTCTTTTGCTTGTTCTACTTATTCTAAGCGGCATATGCATGAAATTACAGATCTAGTTCAAGAATTTAATCCAGAGATTGTCTTGTCTTCAACTAACTTGTATGATCGCTTTGGCTTAGACAATGGGACAGAAATTTTATCTCATGGTTTTACTGATGTTATCTGTTATAAGTATGAAGATGCGATTGAACTGTCTGAATCTACGCCAGTAATTTCTTATATTTTGTCTTGTCATGGTAATCAGAATTCGATTTTACTAGATCACTATAATGAATTTAAAAATTATGTTGACGATAAAGTAAGCGATCGTTTCCACATTACTAAAGATGCAGGTTACTTTATTTGTAAGAAATAGCAACAAAGATCAAGCACATGAAGTTTGAAGTGCTTGATCTTTTTCTATAGAATTAAAAATTCTTATTTTCTTGAAGGTGACGTAACGTAATGTTATATGATAAGTAATGAATAAAGAAAGGCAGACCTAATTATGAAAGTTATTGTTACTGGTGGTGCCGGTTTTATCGGTTCAAACTTTGTTTTTTACATGTTAAAGAAGCATCCTGATTACGAAATTATCTGTTTAGATAGTTTAACTTATGCGGGTAACTTATCTACTTTAAAGGATGTTATGGATAACCCTAACTTCAAGTTCGTTAAGTTAGATATTCGTGACCGTGAAGGTGTTTACAAGTTATTCGAAGAAGAAAAGCCTGATGTAGTAGTTAACTTTGCTGCTGAAAGTCACGTTGATCGTTCTATTGAAAATCCAGAAATTTTCTTGGAAACTAACATTATCGGTACGTCTGTCTTAATGGATGCTTGCCGTAAATACGGTATCAAGCGTTTCCACCAAGTTTCAACTGACGAGGTTTACGGTGATTTACCATTAGATCGTCCAGATCTTTTCTTCCACGAAGATACACCACTTCATACCTCAAGTCCTTACTCATCAAGTAAGGCTAGTGCAGACTTGTTAGTTGGTGCATACGGCAGAACTTTCAACTTGCCAGTAACCATCTCACGTTGTTCTAACAACTATGGACCATATCAATTCCCAGAAAAGCTTATTCCATTGATGATCCAAAGAGCTTTGAACAATGAAAAGCTTCCAGTTTATGGCGATGGTAAAAACGTTCGTGACTGGCTCTATGTTGAAGATCACTGCAAGGCAATTGACCTTATCTTAGAAAATGGCAAACCTGGTGAAGTTTACAACATTGGTGGTCACAACGAAATGGCTAACATTGATATTGTTAAACTTATCTGTGATTACTTAGATAAGCCATACTCATTAATTGAACACGTTACTGACCGTAAGGGTCATGACCGTCGTTACGCTATCGACCCAGAAAAGATTCATAACGAATTAGGCTGGCTTCCAGAAACTATGTTCAAAGATGGTATCAAGAAGACTATCCAATGGTACCTTGACAACAAAGACTGGTGGGAAAACATCATTTCTGGTGACTACCAAAACTATTACGACGAAATGTACAGTAAGAAGCAAGTTTTAGATAAGGACTAATTCAGCATGAAGGGAATTATTTTAGCAGGCGGTTCAGGTACTCGTTTATATCCATTGACTTTAGTAACTAGTAAGCAATTATTGCCAGTTTACGACAAACCAATGATTTATTATCCATTATCTACTTTGATGTTAGCTGGTATTAAAGATATTTTAGTTATTTCTACCCCAGCTGATACTCCACGTTTTAAGGAACTATTAGGTGATGGTTCACAATTTGGTATTAACCTTTCTTACAAGGTTCAACCAAGTCCAGATGGTTTGGCTCAAGCATTTACATTAGGTGCGGATTTCATTAATGGTGAAGCATGTGCCATGGTTTTAGGTGATAACATTTTCTACGGTAATGGTTTTACTGATTTACTTAAGAATGCTGCTGAAGATGCCCAAAAGGGTAAGGCAACTGTCTTTGGTTACTACGTAAATGATCCAGAACGTTTTGGTGTTATTGGTTTTGATGAAAATGATAATGTTGTATCTATCGAAGAAAAACCAGAACAACCTAAGAGTAACTATGCTGTTACTGGTCTTTACTTCTACCCAGCTGGTGTAAGTGAAAAGGCTGCTCAAGTTAAGCCAAGTGCACGTGGCGAAGTTGAAATTACTAGTCTAAACGATATGTACTTACAAGACGATAACCTAGGTGTACAACTTTTGGGTCGTGGTTATGCATGGCTTGATACTGGTACCATGCAAAGTTTAGTTGACGCTTCTAACTACGTTAAGATGGTTGAAGAACGTCAAGGCGTTTCTGTTTCAGCTCCCGAAGAAATTGCATATGTTCACGGCTGGATTGACAAGGATCAATTACTTGAAGCAGCTAAGCACTATGGCAAGAGCCCATATGGTAAACACTTAAAGTCTGTTGCTGAAGGTAAAGTTCGTTACTAAAATTTTTAATTAAGAAAGAAGCTTTTTAAAATGGGACAAATTAAAGTTGAAAAAAATGTTGGTGGAATTGAAGGTTTAGCAGTTATCACTCCAACTGTTCACGGTGATGATCGTGGTTACTTCATGGAAACTTTTAACCAAAGAGATATGATGGATGCTGGCTTCAGCATTAACTTCGTTCAAGATAACCAATCAAGCTCAACTAAGGGTGTGCTCCGTGGTTTGCACTTCCAAAAGAAATACCCACAAATTAAGTTGGTTCGTGCTGTTCGTGGTAGCGTATTTGACGTTGCTGTTGACCTTCGTAGCGACTCAAAGACTTACGGTAAGTGGTACGGTGTTGAATTGACTGCTGAAAACAAGAAGCAATTCTTAATTCCACAAGGTTTTGCTCATGGTTTCCTTGTTTTAAGTGATGAAGCAGAATTCTGCTACAAGGTTAACGATTTCTGGCATCTAAACGATGAAGGTGGTATGGCTTGGAACGATCCTGAAATTGGTATCGAATGGCCACATCTTAAGGGTGATTACCCAGGCAGTCCAGATGCGAGTGGTTACACTCTTGATGATGGTACTAAGCTTACTTTATCTGACCGTGATCAAGAATGGAAAGGCTTAAAGGATACTTTTAAGTTTTAATTAGTGAGGTAAATTAATGAAAGTTTTTGTAACTGGCGTTAATGGTCAACTTGGCCATGACGTAATGAATGAACTTGCTAAACGTGGCTATGAAGGTGTTGGATCAGACTTAGCACCTGAATATGCTGGTGTCGCTGACGGCACAGCTGTGACTAAGGCTCCATACGTTTCTTTAGATATTACCGATGCAGACGCAGTAGACAAGGTTATTTCTGAAGTAAATCCAGATGTTATTGTTCACTGTGCTGCTTGGACTGCAGTTGACATGGCTGAAGATGATGATAAGGTAGCTGCTGTTCGTAAAGTTAACGTTGATGGAACTCAAAACATCGCTAATGTTGCTAAAAAGCTCGATGCCCCAATGGTTTACTTATCAACTGACTACGTCTTTGATGGTCAAGGAACTACTCCTTGGGAACCTGACTTTAAGGGTTACAAGCCATTAAATGTTTACGGTGAAACTAAGCTTGGCGGAGAAGAAGCTGTTGCTAATACCTTGGACAAGTACTTCATCGTTCGTATTGCTTGGGTATTTGGTGTAAATGGTTCCAACTTCATTAAGACAATGCTTAAAGTTGGTTCAAACCATGATGAAGTTAAAGTTGTTAGCGACCAAGTAGGTACACCAACCTATACTTTTGATTTAGCTCGTTTATTGGTAGACATGATTGAAACTGATAAGTACGGCTACTACCATGCAACTAATGCGGAATTGCCAGCAAGTGAAGGCGACCATGACGAAAATGGCACTAAGACTGGCTATATTTCTTGGTACGATTTCACTAAAGAAATCTATCGTCAAGCAGGCTACAAGACTAAGGTTACTCCCGTAACTACTGAAGAATATGGCTTATCAAAGGCTGTTCGTCCATTTAACTCTCGCTTAGACAAGAGTAAGTTAGAAGAAAACGGCTTTAAGCCACTTCCAACTTGGCCAGATGCTATCAGCCGCTATTTAGACATTTTAAAGGCTGACGGCTTCTTTGATGAGTTAGGGAAGTAAAGCGGGATAGAGGAAAAAGCAAGCTCCTTTTTTGGGGAGCTTGCTTTTTTGTGTTGGGAGAGGAAAGAATAAAGTTATTATTTTATATGGGATGTTATATTTGGATTAGCAGTGAAGAGTTTCAAGAAGAATGATAAAGTTAAGAGAGTTAATTAGTTAAAACAGGGTGAGTTTAGATGTATTTAAAAAGTTTGGTAATAAAAAATTATAGAAAATATGGAGAAAGTCAGAATGAGATTTGTTTTGCTCATAGTCATGCAAACCAAAGTGAGACAGAACAGTATATTTCAGAAAGTTCATCTTTAATGATTGGTCCAAATAATTCTGGAAAAAGTACTATTGTTGAATTGTTAGATACACTTCAAAATACAAAAGCGCAAAGCAGGAATGTATTTAAACATAGTGATTTTAATTTATCATATTTAAAGAAATGGTATGACAATTATGTTTCAGACAAAAGTTCAGACGAGATTAGAGGAATAAAACCTGAGGATCTTCCTCTTATGGAGTTCAGATTGAACATTGGAATTGATAGCGAAGATGATTATATTTCCAATTTTCAGGATGTACTTGTTATATCGTCATTAAAGAACAATAAAAATTCAGATAGTATAGCTGATATAGATATTATTGTTAAATATGAGATTACTAATGTAAAACTTTTTTTGCAAAAGCTTAGCGAAATAAATCAAAAAAATAAGAATATAAATACGAGTAATATAGGTTTAGATGAAGAATTGGGTGATAAAGTGTCGCTCAATGAGTTAAAAGAATATTATGGGAAAAAGGAGAAGAATAAAGTTAATTATTGAATATTATGATCAACGCATGTATAGAGATTTTTTATCCTTATTAGACAATGGATATTATACTTTGAATTTCTATCCTTTAAACAGTAATATTCCCTCAAAATCATTTTCACTTAATTCTTTTCTTAAAGTTAAAACTATACAAGCTAATACTGTAAAAGACAATAACACTTTATCCAAAGCTTATAATAAAATAGTTGATACGTATGCAAGAAAAAATGATTTATCCGATATAGATGAATTTATAGATAGCGCTAATATTCTTTTGAAGGACGAAATAGACAGTAATATTCAGGATATTTTACAAGATGCAATTAATAGTATTGAATCGAATAAAAATTTACGAATGAATTTACATCCAAATATAAGTTTAGATAAAATTCTAGGAAATAGTGTCTTATATGAATATCGTGAAAATCAAAATTATATTCCCGAGAATCAATACGGAATGGGCTACACCAATTTGATGGTTATTATTGCAGAAATAGCGGATTATTTTGAAAATTACGAAAAAGATGATGTTAACGGTGCCATAAATATTTTGTGCATAGAAGAACCAGAAACTTTTATGCACCCTCAGATGCAAGAACTATTTATAAAAAATATTTCCAAAGCAATTTCCTATTTGATGGAGTCTAGTGAGGATAATATAAATTATGAGAAAAATACATTTCAAATAATTATCACAACACATTCCTCTCATATTCTAAATAGTAAGATTCAATCCGGGAATACTTTGAATAATATTGTATATTTAGACTCAGGTACAATTAGTAATATTAACGATGATAGTGTAAAAATAAAATTAGAACAAAAAAATATAGACCTAAAAGTCTTTGAATACATAAAAAAATATTTAAGATTAGAGTTATCTGATATCTTTTATGCTGATGCAATAGTAATTGTTGAAGGTCAGACAGAAGAAAATTATTTAAGATTTTTAATTGATGAAGATGAAAAGCTGAGATCGCATCATATCAAAGTATATAGAATAGACGGAGCATATGGATATCAATTTTTACCTTTATTGGAGATTTTAAATAAGAAGACGGTAATAATTACTGATTTGGATATTAATAGATCAGATGAAGAGAAGAAAAATCCTGAGTCTATTACTGATTTGAATGAATGGATGGCTAATCACCAAGGTAAGTGCTTATCAACTAATGAGACCATAAAGAATGCTATTTCTGCTGATAAAAAAGACAATAGTTTGTTCAATAATGAGATTATTAAACATATGAAGGAAGATAAACTGGAAATCGAATGTTCTGAAAAGATTAAAATTTATTCACAAGGGAAAATAAATCAAAATTATGCAACAAGTCTTGAAGAAGCAATTATACTAACTAATATTAAAGACCATAGTGATAGAATTATAAATTTATTGAAAGACATTCATCCTAAAATTTTTAAAGATTTTGATAAAAATAAATTAAGAACTAAGTCATATTTTTGTCAAAACAAACTAAAAGATTCAAAAGCGAAATTTACAAATCATATTGTTTTTAATTCAATTACAAATAAAGACTACGAGATTACTACACCAAAGTATATTAGGGATGCGTTGAATTCTTTGGAAGAGTATTTTGAGGGAAAAACAAATGAAGACTAGACAATCTGAAAAAGAAGTATATAAGACTATAGATAAGAAAAAAAGCTTTTGTTTTGATGCTGGTCCCGGTTCTGGAAAAACCTATACTTTGGTAAAATCAATTGAACATATTTTGTCTACAAATAATAAAATTAGTAGTCGTAATCAAAAGCTCTTATGTATTACTTATACTAATGCTGCAAAAAATGAAATTATAAAAAGAATCGGTAAAAATTCTAACGTAATCGTATCTACAATTCATGAATTTTTGTGGAATTTTATCTCTACTCAAGATTTTTTACTTAGAAAAGAACACCAATGTGATGTTGAAAGTCATAAGGAAGCTATACATAAGAAACTACAAGAAAATGTTTTATATGAAAAAATCAAAGATCAAGATAGTTTTGATTCAATTATAAGGAATAAAAAGTTTCAGAAAATTTTTTATGGCAACCAACAAAAAAGAGTTTCAGAATTTAGAGAGGCCCTATCTGACTATTCCCAATTGAATCCATATTTAAAAAATGTTGCAAAATTCAAAGAATTAGTAAAGTTAATAATTAAAGAGCGTAGATTAAATCAGGTAAGTGAAGAAATTAGAACAGGAAAAGGAAAAGCTATTATGTATGATCCTATGCATAATTATGATCGACTACATAAGTATATAATTAGTCACGATACGCTTTTGAAATATGCTAAAAATATTATTTCAAATAATAATATTTTAAAACGATTATTTATAGATAAATATCCATATGTATTAATTGATGAGTATCAGGATACTGATAAAAATGTAATTAGTTT
>ERZ778517.2541-NODE-2541-length-10316-cov-4.901082_pt1 | contig 10316 bp, 9 predicted proteins | sample MGYA00510341_ERZ778517 | MGnify/ENA primary metagenome ERZ778517 (study PRJEB29527, sample SAMN07138964) | mouse gut metagenome | material: feces | host: mouse | place: China:Nanjing | collected 2016-01-25 ... | reverse complement strand
GGCTGAGCAGAACCTGCGCGACGAGGTCAGCCGCGTCGCCCTGGAGATTGCCGGCAAGGTCACCCGCGGACAGCTTTCAGACGATGCTGCCCAGAAAAAGCTGGTCAACAGCTACCTTGATGAAATTGAAAGTCAGAACTGACAACTGAGGACCCCATTGTAATCCAATATCGCAATGAACGAAGGTTTGATTCCCAAACGCTACGCAAAGGCCCTTTACAAGTTTGCTTGTGAGAAAGGGGCCGACCAGGGACTTTACCGTCTCATGGGCAACCTCGGTAGGAGTTTTGCCGACAATCCTGCCCTGGATTCGACTGTCGCAAACCCTTTCGTGGGTGACGATGACAAAATCGCCCTGCTTAAGACCGCAGCCACCGGAGCGGCCGACACCACCGACAAGAAAGCCGGCGATGTCTATGCCGACTTCCTCAAGCTGCTCCGTGAGAACAAGCGCCTGCCTATGGCCGGAGCCATCTCCCGCGCCTATTGCGACATCTACCGCAAGGAGAACAGAATCTATCGGGTGGCGGTTGTCTCGGCCAAGCCGCTCGACACTCCCGAGCAGAACCGGTTGTTGAAGCTAATCGAGGGACACCTCGATGGCGGGAAGATGGAACACTCTTTCTCGACCGACCCGGAGCTGATCGGCGGTTTCACGGTCGACATTGACAACGAGCGTCTCGACGCCTCGGTAAAGAACGAACTTAAACAATTGCGATTGAAGCTTTTGAAGCAGGCTTGACGCCCGTGAAAGCTTAGAATGGCTCATAACAACTTTTGGACAAATGATTAATCCAAGCGAGATATCGGAAGTTTTAAAGCAGCAGCTTGAGAATGTCAACAAGGCGGTTGCTTTCGAAGAGGTAGGAACCGTTCTGGAGGTCGGCGACGGGGTCGCCCACGTCTACGGCCTTGACAATGTTTGCGCCAACGAGCTCGTCGAGTTCGAGAACGGCGTGAAAGGTGTCGCCCTCAACCTTGAGGAGAGCAATGTCGGTGTCATCCTGCTCAATGACGTTAACAAGGTCACTGAGAACATGACAGTGCGCCGCACAGGCGAGATTGCCTCGATTCCGGTAGGGGAAGGGCTCTTCGGCCGTGTCATCAATATCCTGGGTGAGCCTATCGACGGACGTGGTCCGATTGAGGGCAAGCTCTACCGTATGCCTCTGGAGCGCAAGGCTCCCGGTGTCATTTTCCGCCAGTCGGTGAAGCAACCCCTCCAGACCGGCATCAAGGCCGTCGACTCGATGGTGCCCATCGGCCGCGGCCAGCGCGAGCTGATCATCGGTGACCGCCAGATTGGCAAGACCGCGATCGCGCTCGACACCATCATCAACCAAAGAAAGAATTACGAGGACGGCAAGCCTGTCTACTGCATCTATGTGGCCATCGGCCAGAAGGCTTCGTCCGTGGCTGCCATCGTGGAGACACTGCGTCAGCACGGCGCCCTCGATTACACCTGCGTGGTGGCCGCCACCGCATCCGACTCGGCAGCCATGCGCTATTACTCACCCTTTGCCGGTGTGGCAATCGGCGAGTTCATCCGCGATACCGGGCGCGACGCCCTTATCATATACGATGACCTGTCTAAGCAGGCTGTCGCTTACCGTGAAATATCCCTGGTGCTGAAGCGTCCTTCGGGCCGTGAGGCATACCCCGGTGATATCTTCTACCTCCATTCGCGTCTTCTCGAGCGTGCCGCCAAGATTATCGACAACCAGCATGTGGCAGAGAAGATGAACGACCTCCCCGATGTCCTCAAGCCCATGGTCAAGGGTGGCGGCTCGCTTACCGCGCTCCCCATCATCGAGACCCAGGCCGGCGACGTATCGGCTTACATCCCGACCAACGTGATTTCGATTACCGACGGCCAGATTTACCTTGAGACCGCGCTCTTCAACCGTGGTATCCGTCCGGCCATCAACGTGGGTATCTCCGTGTCGCGTGTCGGCGGTAACGCTCAGATCAAATCGATGAAGAAGGTGGCCGGAACGCTGAAAATCGACCAGGCGCAGTTCCGCGAGCTTGAGTCGTTCACCAAATTCGGCGGCGACATTGACCCCGTGACCGCCCGTGTCATCGACCGTGGACGCAAGAACGAGCAGCTTCTCATCCAGCCCCAGTATAAGCCCTGGGCCGTGGAGGAGGAGGTCGCAGTGATTTTCTGTGGTGTCAACGGGCTGCTGTCTGACGTGCCTGTGGAGAAAGTCGCCGAGTTCCAGCTGTCGCTCCTTCAGCTTCTCCATGCCAAATATCAGGCCGACGTGCTTGATGTCATCAAGGCCGGACAGCTTACCGACGACTGCACCGCCAAGCTGACCCAGGCCGCCACCGAAGTGGCCCAGCGTTACGCCTGACGCGCGCCTTGCATAGAAAGCTTGACTTACCAACCAACAAGAACCTAATCGGATTCCCGAAAACAACCGTTAATGGCAACATTAAGAGAACTCAAAGGCAGAATCGGCTCGGTGGCTTCTTCCGAGAAAATCACCGGCGCCATGAAGATGATTTCGTCGGCGAAAATGCATAAGGCCGAGGGCGCGTTGCGCCAGCTGCGTCCCTACCGCGACCAGGTGGAGACTATCATCGGCAACCTGCTCGCCTCCGACGCGGCTTTTGATTCGCCGCTGATGACCCCCCGCGACACTATCGGTCGCGTGGCAGTGGTTGTGTGGGGTTCCGACGATGGCCTTTGTGGAGCCTACAACATAAACATCTTCAAACAGCTGGTCGCCAGAATCAACGGCTACCGCGAGGAGTTTGGCGACGATGTGCGTGTCACGGTCATCCCTGTCGGTGCCAAGATGGCGAAGGCCGCCGCGAAAATTAAAGGTGTCGACATACAGCGCCCGCAGGGAGTCGATTCAAAGACTACCGAGGTGCGCGACTTCACCTGGATGCTGCGCGACGGTTTCCTCTCCGGCGAGTTTGACCGCGTCGATGTCCTCTATATGTCATACAAGTCGGTCAGCCGCCAGCGTCTGGAGTCGGCCGAGCTTCTGCCCGTGACCACGGCAGCGTTTGCCGCTGTGGAGGGAGAGGTGTCGGCCAAGCCCTACATCTTCGAGCCTTCTGCCGACGCCATCTTCAACAAGGTGTTGCCGATGTACCTGCTTGCCGTTGTCCAGGACATCTTCACCGAGAACCGCGCCAGCGAGCAGGCTGCCCGAGTGATGGCCATGCAAAGCGCCAACGACAACGCCAAGAAGCTCCACGAACAGTTGCAGCTTGAGTTCAACAAACTTCGCCAGCAGGCTATCACCACCGAATTGCTCGACATTCTCGGCGGCCAGGTGAAGTAACCTCCAAGAATAATAACAGACATTATCATATCGCTTAAAAAACAATATGGGTAGTATTAAAGATTATTTTTCAGGTCTGGGAAAAGGAGTGACCAGCCTTGTCAAAGGTCTGCAAGTGACCGGCAAGGAGTTTGTCACCCCAAAGATCACTGAGAAATATCCCGACAACCGCGAGGACATGCACATCGCCCAGCGATTCCGCGCAACCCTCCAGTTCATTTATGACAATGAGGGAAACCACAAGTGCATCGCTTGCGGGACATGCGAGAGGAACTGTCCTAACGGCACGATCTCCATCGAGACAAAGATGGTAGACACCTGGGACGGAAAGAAGAAGAAAAAACTCGACCGTTATACCTACGATCTCGGCAGCTGCACCTTCTGTCAGTTGTGTGTGCAGACCTGTCCTACGAACGCGCTCGAGTTCAGCAACGATTTCGAGCAGGCTGTGTTCACCCGCTCCAAGCTCGTGAAACAGCTCAACTACCTCCCTGAGAAGCCCGAGCCCAAGCCTACACCCGAGCAGATAGCAAAGTTCGAGGCTGAGAAGCAAGCCAAGCTTGAGGCCGCAAAAGCTGCCGCTGCCAAGAAAGCCGCCGCTGCCGAGGCTCCCGCCACCATCGAGCTTGACGAGAAGGCCAAGAAGGCCCTTGCTGCCGCCGAGGCCACCGGAGACCCTGAGAAAATCGCCAAGGTGAGAGCAGCCCTCGAAAAGGCCGCAAAGCTCAAGGCCGCTCAGGCGCCGGCCGCTCCCGCTGCCATCGAGCTTGACGAAAAGGCCAAGAAGGCCCTCGCCGCCGCCGAGGCCACCGGAGACCCTGAGAAAATCGCTAAAGTCAAGGCCGCCCTTGAAAAGGCTGCAAAACTCAAGGCCGAGAAAGGCAACGCCTGACCCTCCACGGGCCCACAAACCAATCAGAAAAAAGTAAAAAAATAATATGGAATCAGTAGGAAGTATCATCGTTTATGTGGTAATCGCTCTGACGATTGTCATCTGCTCGGTGCTTGCTGTCACCACGCGCAAGATTCTGCGCGCCGCGACCTACCTGCTCTTCACCCTCTTCGCCACTGCCGCCCTTTACTTCAAGCTCGACTACGAGTTCCTGGGCGCTGTGCAGATTGCGGTGTACGCGGGCGGTATCGTGGTTCTGTTCGTCTTCTCAATTCTCCTGACGAGCCACCCCGGCGACAACAGTGCCAAACTTGCCTCCAGAAAGCGCGCGCTCGGGCTTACCGGGTCGCTGTTGCTCCTGATTGTCGCAGGTTACTCCCTTGTAAGCCGCTGCGAGCTGTGGTCGGCCCTCCCCCAGGGAGAGAATCCTTCAATGAATGAAATCGGCGAGACCCTGATGGGTACGGCCCATGGCCAGTATCTCCTCCCATTCGAGGCAATCAGCGTGTTGTTGCTCGCCTGTATAATCGGTGGTGTGGTAGTCGCCCGCAAAAACAAAAATTAAACCCCGCGAATATGGAACTTACAATCCTCTGGTATCTGATTCCGAGCCTGTTGATGTTCTGCTGCGGCGTTTATGGCTTCATCACCCGCAAGAATATGATCGCGATGCTCATCTCCCTGGAGCTGATGCTCAACGCGGTCGACATCAACTTCGTTGTCTTCAACCGATTCCTCTTCCCCGGGGAGCTTGAGGGCATGTTCTTCACCCTGTTCGCCATCGCCCTGGCCGCAGCCGAGACCGCGCTGGCAATCGCCATCATCATCAATGTCTTCCGTGTCTCCGAGAAGATTGATGTCGACGATGTAACTAAAATGAAATTCTAAGCACCGATATGGAACCTGTAATACCTATCATTATCCTGGCTTTGCCCCTGACGATGTTCCTGGTGCTGGGACTTTTAGGCCACAAGATGGCCCACCGCACCGCAGGCATCCTCGGCACTCTCAGCATGGGAGTGACAATGGTGCTGGCCTACATCACAACGCTAACCTATTTCTTCTCGGGTTCGTCCGAGTTCATCAATGAAGAGGGTGTGCGCCTGCAGAGCGTCATCTTCAACTGGGACTGGCTGGCCTTCACCGATTCGCTGGTCATCCGTCTCGGATTCCTCCTCGACCCCATCTCAGCCCTGCTGCTTGTGGTGATCACCACCATCTCCTTTATGGTGCATCTTTACAGCAACGGCTACATGCGCGACCATCACGGAGTATGGGAGACCGGATTCCAGCGTTTCTACGCATTCCTGTCTCTGTTCAGCTTCTCGATGCTCGGCCTGGTGGTGGCCACCAACATCTTCCAGATGTACATCTTCTGGGAGCTTGTGGGTGCCTCATCATACCTGCTCATCGGGTTCTACTACACCAAACCCTCCGCGGTGTCCGCTTCAAAGAAAGCATTCATCGTCACCCGTTTCGCCGACCTTGGCTTCCTGATTGGAATCCTCGTGCTGAGCTTCTACACCGGCACATTCGATTTCACCAACTTTACTTCGACCGGAGTTGAAGGCATGGCCAATGTCTACCAGGTAGACCTCACCACCGCTGAAGGCATCCGCAACTGGATTGCCAGCTCTCCAGCTCCTGTATTCATGGGCGGCTCGGTGCTGACATGGGCCCTGGTTCTCATCTTTATGGGCGGTATGGGTAAATCAGCGATGATGCCCCTCCATATCTGGCTCCCTGACGCTATGGAAGGCCCGACCCCTGTGTCGGCCCTCATCCATGCCGCTACCATGGTTGTCGCAGGCGTGTTCCTCGTGGCCCGTCTCTTCCCCCTCTACCTGATGGAGGAGGTCGCCCTCAACATCATCACGGTGGTCGGCGCGCTGACCGCTTTCTATGCCGCGATGGTGGCATGCGTACAGGTCGACATCAAGCGAGTACTCGCTTTCTCGACCATATCCCAGATCGCGTTCATGATGGTTTCGCTCGGCGTTGCCCGTCCGGAGTTCCATCACGGCCTGGGCTATATGGCGGCGATGTTCCACCTCTTCACCCACGCCATGTTCAAGGCCCTGCTCTTCCTTTGCGCCGGTGCCCTGATTCACGCCATCGGTTCCAACGACTACACAGACATGCACGGCCTGCGCAAGCATATGCCTGTCACCCATGTGACATTCTTGATTGGCTGTCTCGCAATCGCCGGCATCATCCCCTTCGCCGGGTTCTTCTCTAAAGATGAGATTCTTACAGCCGTCTTCGGCCAGTCGATTTTCTGGTATATATGGATGTCGGCGGTAGCCGGTCTGACAGCCTTCTATATGTTCCGCCTCTACTACCTGATTTTCTGGTGGAAGGAACACAAGACGCCCGAAGGTCATCACGCTCCCCACGACCAGCTTTGGACTATGACCCTCCCCTTGGTCATCCTCGCTGTTGTCTCTTGCGTGGCCGGGTTTGTGCCTTTCGGTAATCTTGTCACCTGGAATGGTCATCCGATGTTCGAGTCGGTCAACTTCTTCACCAACCTTGGCGCGCTTGACTGGAGCGTGGCTGCCATCAGCCTCGCGGTCGCCATCCTGGCCATCATCCTGGCAACCGTCATGTACAAGAAGGAAAACCCCCTGCCCGCCAAGATGAGGAGCGCGCTGCCCCGCCTCTGGGACTGGTGCTACCACCGCTTCTACTGGGACGAGCTTTACATGTTCATCACCCACAAGATCATCTTCGGCTGCATCTCCCGTCCCATCGCCTGGTTTGACCGTCACGTCATCGACGGCTCGATGGACGGAATGGCCTGGGTGACCCAGCGTATCTCGTTTGCCATCCGTGGCCTCCAGTCGGGCAATATCCAGCTGTATGTCTGGATTTACCTCGTCGGAGTCATCCTGCTTGGCGCGATAACCGCCGTCTGCCTACTCTGACCGGCAGCCCCCGAGACCTTACAGTGAAAATATAGTATCATAGAAATACAGAAACAGAGATGTTTTCAAACCTTCTGATTTACTTCGTGGTGATTCCTCTGCTGATGCTGGCCGGTTTCGCCATCTGCAAAAACATCAGGCAGGTCCGCACGGTCGCCGTGGCCGGTTCGATTCTGCTGGTGGGCCTGAGCGTGTGGGTCCTCTGCGACTACCTCGCCCTTCGCGCGGCAGGCAACATGGAGGAGATGCTGTTCCGTGGAGACTGGACCTGGTTCGCTCCGCTCAACATCAAGCTTTCCGTCGGAGTCGACGGAGTCTCCATCGCGATGCTCATACTCTCCTCGATAATCGTTTTCGCCGGTTCTTTCGCATCATGGAAGATTGACGACGCGCGCCACTTCTTCATGTGGCTCATCCTGCTTTCCACTGGTGTCTACGGATTCTTCATCTGCATCGACCTCTTCACGATGTTCATGTTCTACGAGGTAGCCCTCATCCCGATGTATCTTCTCATCGGAGTCTGGGGCACCGGACGCAAGGAATATTCGGCGATGAAGCTCACCCTGATGCTGATGGGCGGTTCCGCCTTCCTTATGCTCAGCCTCATCGGTATCTATTACCACTCCGCGCCCGAGGGACAGGCCCTTACCTGGAACATCATCGATATCGCACGCAACGTCGAGGAGACACAGTGTATCTCCAAAGGCTGGCAGTATTTCCTCTTCCCTATGTGCTTTGTCGGCTTCGGTGTCCTCGGCGCCATGTTCCCCTTCCATACCTGGAGCCCCGACGGTCATGCCTGTGCCCCGACCGCCGTGTCGATGCTCCATGCTGGTGTGCTTATGAAGCTGGGTGGTTACGGATGCTTCCGTGTGGCCATGTACCTCATGCCGCAGGCTGCCAATGACCTCGCCTGGATTTTCCTTATCCTGACCGGCATCTCGGTTGTCTACGGAGCATTCTCGGCCTGCGTCCAGACCGACCTCAAATACATCAACGCCTACTCCTCGGTAAGCCACTGCGGCATGGTGCTGTTCGCTATCCTGATGATCAACACCACCGCCCTCACCGGCGCGATCATGCAGATGCTTTCCCACGGTCTGATGACGGCCCTGTTCTTTGCCCTCATCGGTATGATTTACGGACGTACCCACACCCGTGACATCCGCCTGATGGGTGGTCTGATGAAGATTCTTCCCTTCCTCGGAGTCGGCTATGTGATTGCCGGTATGGCTTCGCTCGGTCTGCCCGGTCTCTCGGGCTTCGTGGCCGAGATGACCATCTTCGTCGGATCGTTTGAGCATACAGACATGTTCCACCGTGTGTTCACCATCGTGGCCTGCTGCTCGATTGTGATTACCGCCGTCTACATCCTCCGCACAGTCGGCAAACTGCTCTTCGGCCCGGTGCTGGATCCCCATCACGCCGAGCTGACCGACGCCAGCTGGTGGGAACGCCTGTCGACCATCACACTCATCGTCAGCGTGGCCGCCATCGGCTGTTTCCCCAACTTCTTCGAGAGCCTTATTCGTTTCACCTTCAGCCCCGAAATATTCCGCGCCATCGGCCTCAACTGATACGGTTGACAAACCCTTGAAACGGAAGAAATCAATTCTGTCACATGGATTACTCTCAATTTTTGGCAATGAAACAGGAAATCGCCCTGCTTGTGGTGTTCCTGTTGGTATTCCTCTACGATACGTTCATGCCCCGCAAGGCCCTGGGCGCCACCTCGGCTGTGACCTCAGTGCTGTTTCTCCTATTCACCGTGTGGAGCTTCATCTGGGGCGGCACGGCAGACTCAGTCGAGGCATTCGCCGGGATGTATGTCACCTCCCCCGTATGCGCGCTGATAAAAAACATCCTCAATGTCGGTGTGCTGATTGTGCTCGTGCAGGCCACCTCATGGGTCAACTCAGATTCCCAGCTTGTGCGCCGCGGGGAATATTACGAGCTTCTGCTGGTGACCCTCTTCGGAATGTACCTGATGATTTCGGCACGCCACTTCCTCTTGTTCCTAATCGGCCTTGAATCCGCGTCGCTCCCCCTGGCTGCGATGGTTGCGTTTGACAAGCACCGTTATGAGAGCCACGAGGCTGCCGTCAAATACCTGCTGACCGCCGTGTTCTCCTCAGCGATTTTCATGATGGGCCTCTCATTTGTCTATGGCCTGTCGGGCTCGCTCTACTTCGAGGACATCGCCATGCAGCTTGGCTCGCAGGGCGACGCGATGCTCATCATAGCCCTCGCGTTTGTGGTCTCCGGTATCGGTTTCAAGCTCTCGCTTGTGCCCTTCCATCTCTGGACCGCCGATGTCTACCAAGGTGCGCCCACCCCTGTCACCTCCTATCTCTCGGTGATTTCAAAAGGAGCAGCCGCCTTTGCTTTCCTGATTATCCTCGTTCAGGCCTTTGGCCAGTTCTACAGCCAGGTTTGGGAATGGATGCTCTACGCCCTGATTATCGCCACCATCACCATCGGTAACCTCTTTGCCATCCGTCAGCGCAACATGAAGCGCTTCCTGGCGTTCTCCTCCATCTCACAGGCCGGCTACATCATGCTCGGAGTGGTGGGATGCAACGAGATGGGCCTGGCCGCGATGATGTATTACATCCTTGTCTACATCTTCTCCAACCTCGCCGCCTTCGGTGTCATCGGCGCAATCGAGAACAAGACAGGCATGGTTGAGATGACCGACTACAACGGCCTCTCTAAGACCAACCCCTGGCTCTCATTCTCGATGACCCTCGCGATGTTCTCCCTGGCCGGTATCCCCCCCTTCGCAGGCTTCTTCAGCAAGTTCTTCATCTTCACATCTGCCATCAACCAAGGCTCAATCGCCATCTATGTGCTGGTGCTTATCGCCTTGATCAACACAATCATCTCCCTCTACTACTACCTGCTGGTCGTGAAGGCAATGTACATCTCTCCCGAAGAACCCCGCATAGCGACATTCCGCTCCACATGCAGTGAGCGCGCAAGCCTGTGGGTGACCGTTCTCGGAATCATCCTGCTCGGTATCGTAAGCTACTTCTATGACACCATCTTCAACACCGTTGCCCTGTCAGACATCTTCGGCTTCATTGCCTGATAGCCACGTCATAGCTTGTTGACAATCCTGAAAATAGTCACTTTCTCATTTAAGTACATGACAAAAATTTGAAAACATCGAATTTTGGGGTATAAGTCGGA
>ERZ778517.2536-NODE-2536-length-10337-cov-3.412177_pt1 | contig 10337 bp, 6 predicted proteins | sample MGYA00510341_ERZ778517 | MGnify/ENA primary metagenome ERZ778517 (study PRJEB29527, sample SAMN07138964) | mouse gut metagenome | material: feces | host: mouse | place: China:Nanjing | collected 2016-01-25 ... | reverse complement strand
CGTCATGTTTTTATACTTTGCTGCATAATAGAAGCTCTTATAATACTCATAATTGATACTCATATAATTTTTTTATATCTCCTATACAATCTATGTATTTTTAATATCCCTTAACAGGTATTATAATACTTTATTGGTAATCAATCAATTCACAATCTGGAGGATATCGTAATGAATAAAGATCTGACAATCGGCAACCCGCAGAAAGCGTTATGGACATATTGTCTTCCCATGTTCGCAAGTATTCTGTTCCAGCAGCTTTATAACATCGCAGATTCATTTGTCGCAGGTAAATTTATCGGTGAAAACGCGCTCGCCGCCGTCGGCAACAGTTACAATATTACGCTGATTTTCATCGCTTTTGCGTTTGGCTGCAATACCGGATGCTCTATTATCGTCTCGCAGTTTTTCGGCGCGAAAGACTATGGAAATATGAAAACGGCCATATATACAGCTCTGACTGCCAGCGCCATACTATGCGCCGCTTTAATGACCTTCGGGTTTTTATCATGTGATGGGATGCTCAGTCTGATGAAGACGCAGGAAGAAATTTTTTATGATTCTGCTTTATATCTGAATATTTATGTTCTCGGACTGCCTTTTTTATTTTTCTACAATATCGCTACCGGCATATTTACAGCTCTGGGAGATTCCAAAACGCCTTTTTTATTCCTGGCATGTTCCTCCACTGCGAATATTCTGGCTGATATTTTATTCGTAAAGACATTCGGTATGGGAATCGCTGGTACCGCATGGGCGACTTTTCTCTGCCAAGGCGTAAGCTGCATCTGTTCCGTACTGCTTATTTTCAAACGGCTGTCTGTATTTCCCGCAGGTCCGGACGTCCGTCTGTTTTCCTGGTTCCTGTTAGAAAAGCTGGCATTTATCGCTGTTCCGGGAATTTTACAGCAATCGTTCATTTCAGTCGGAAATATAATGATTCAGGGATGTATTAACGGATTTGGCGTCAGCGTCGCCGCCGGTTACTCCGCGGCGGTAAAGCTGAATAATCTGGTAATCACTTCGTTTACCACGATTGGAAACGGCATGTCCAATTTTACGGCCCAAAATATCGGAGCGAAAAAATACACGCGCGTAAAAGAAGGCTTTCATGCCGGAAGAAATCTGGTATGGATGTTATGTATCCCGCTCTGTCTGCTATATGTCTGTTTTGGAAACGATCTGCTTTTCCTGTTTATGGATCATTCCTCCGAACAGGCGTTACAGACCGGCCGTCAGTTTTTGCAGATTTTAGCTCCATTTTACTTTGTCGTATCTGTCAAGCTCATTGCCGACGGCGTCCTTCGCGGAGCCCAGGCGATGAAGCAGTTTATGGCGGCTACTTTTTCTGATCTCGTACTGCGGGTCGTACTTGCGTTTGTATTGTCCGGCCTGCTGCATGCGGCGGTCGGTATCTGGTATGCCTGGCCAGTCGGATGGTGTATCGGCACAGGGATATCGATCTTCTTTTACCAAAGACTGTGTGACCCGTACCGAATCCGTAATTGATCATCCATTGCCAAAAAACTGTCAGCAAATCATTTGCTGACAGTTTCAGGTCGTGGCTGCTTTCCCGTTGTCAGGACTCTTGTCTGCCGAGTACAACTGATAATACGACTTCTTCGTATCCGTTCTGAGACGGCCGCTCTACGACGATTTCCACCTGTGTGCCTGCCTCATAATAGCTGAGTCTTCTTAATAACGCTTCGCTGGACTGCGTTTCTCTGCCATCGATCCTGGTAATTATATCGCCTGCCTTTATGCCATACTGATCTGCTGCCGTACCACGGTACACCTCTTTGACAAATACGCCGAGCGGCATATTATAAGATTCGGAAATGACCGCCGTAACATCTTCTACCTGTACGCCCAGATATGCAGCATTTTCTCCGGATACCTGTTTTTTGGTAATCAGATCTTCAAAAATCAGCTTTGCATCGTTGATCGGGATCGCGAAGCCAATTCCTTCTACGTCCGTATCGCTGTATTTGGAAGAATTGATTCCAATGACTTCCCCACGGTTATTTAACAGCGCGCCGCCGCTATTGCCAGGATTGATCGCAGCGTCTGTCTGAAGCAGTTTGTTGGTATAGCTCTTTCCGGTTTTCTCGTCCTGTGTCGTTACTTCACGTTCCAGTGCGCTGATATAGCCGCCGGTTACCGACTGTCCATAGCCGAGTGCATTCCCGATGGCAATTGCCCGTGAGCCTACCTTGATCTGGTCAGAGTCTCCCAGTGTCGCCACTTTGATTGCCTGTAACGTATCCGCCTGAATATCCGCTTTTTTCACCTGAACGACTGCCAGATCTGTACTGGCGTCTGTGCCTTTGATCTCTGCCGCGGCAGTCGCATCATCGCAGAAGCGGATCGTAAGCGTCGTCGCGCCTTCTATCACGTGGTTATTCGTCGCAATATACAGACTGTCGTCATCCTCATCGATAATAATGCCGCTGCCGGCGCTTGGCACTTCATAACTTTGTATCTGTCCAAACCAGTTTTGCAGCTGTTTCTGGCTCAGATTTGTAATTGCCACGATGGAAGGCATACATTCTTCCACGATCGCTGATACTCCTTCTTCTGACGCTGTCGGGACTGCCGTGATCGGCGTCGTTTTCGAAGTACTGTCTTCGATCTGCATCGTCTCCTGCTCTTTTCCGTCATCGACGGAAACGGTTGCTTCTTTTTCATTTGTTCCAAACAGACTGCCTGCCAGATAGCTGGATCCCTCAAACGCTGTTCCCGCTACGAGACCAAACACCAGTGCAATCGACGCGCATTTTGCAAGTTTGATTCCGAAATTCCCGCCTGCGCTGTTCTCTGCTTTTTTTGCCGCACGTCTTTTGGCGCGCTCTTCTTTTTTCTGTGCTTTCGCATCGCTGTAGGTATTCCAGCCTGCCTGACTGTCCGTATTCCCATAAATGTTGCTGTAATTGTTATCGCCCCCTGGCTGCGTACCGTTTCCGGCTGTATACTGCGCATTCTGATAAGCGTTGTCTGCTCCGGTCTGCGCGCTGCCATAGGTATTTGAGGCTCCCGCCTGGCTGGCGCTGTATGCGTTTCCGGCCCCGGTCTGTGTCGTTCCGTATGCGCTGCCGGCTGACGACTGCGAACTGCCGTATACGTTTGGGCCTTCCTGCCCGTTTGTATTTGTATACGCATTGCCGGTCTGATAAGCGCCTGCCGTATTTTCATCGGCACGCCATACGTTATTTGGATTTTTTTGCTCCTGATTCAGATAGCTGTAGCTGTAAGTCGAACTGTTTTCCTGCTGTCTGCCTGTGTTTTCCGCTGTATTTTGCGTATTCGGTGCAGCGCCTGCTTCATTTGGATAGTTTTCTGTATGATTTTCCTTATTGTTATAATTGTTTTCCATAATCTGTGACTCCTTTCGTCTGTCTGCTTATTTATTTGCGCCTTCTCCGAAGATCGGATCCGGTTTGCTGTTCGTTGTTTACAAGTAGCAGTTTAACCTGAAATTGTGTATGTTTTGTGATTAAAAATGTATAAAATCGTGAATTTATGTGTCTTTTTTGTGTAGACATTCTTTTACTTTCCGCCGCCCGGACGTTTCTCAAATAAAAAGCGGATCATACTCTGACTCTGCAGTACAAAGTATGATCCGCCGACCTTCTAATTGTATGCTTTGACGCGTACTTTTGAGTTACCAGACTCCCGTATCATCTGCCGGTACTCTTCCAGACAGCTGCGCGGCACATAGATCACCGCGTTTGCCGCAATTCCCCGAAACGCATCTTCTCCGATATATTCCAGCAGTTCCGATTTGATTTTTATCTTTTTGAGCTGTTTGCATCCATAAAAAGCATCTTCTTCTATCTGCATGACGTTTTTCCCAATGGTAACCGTTTTGACTTTCTTTAATCCGCGCATGCATCCCTGATCGAGAACGGTCACTCCATACGTCTTTCCGTTTATTTTTACTTCCGCCGGAATATTGACGCTCGTACGTCCAAAAGCCGTGCATTTTGTATATTCTGCCGAACCGTCTTCCCAGATCGAATACACGCCTTTGTCCACGGTTCCTACCCGTACGGACGTATATATCTCATCCGGCTGTTGTCCTGCGCTGCCGTTTATATTTGCCGAAGCCGGATCTGAGCTGTCTGGTTCATTTTCTACCGGAGTTCCGGTAATGATCGTACCGTTTGGCCTGTCTGCCCCGTTATTCGGCGTTCCATTAATATTGGTTCCGTTGCTGGTTCCGTTATTCGGCGTTGAAGCAGAACCAGACGGCGATCTTTGTACCTCCACCCTGGCAGCCGCGCTGTGTGTCGGATCTGCTTCTGAATTTGCGTACACATACAACACAGAAGAGCCTTCATCCGCGCCTACATACAGTATACCGTTCTCGCTGATTCTCGTATTCGGCGAACTGACGCCGCTGATCTGCCAGTTAATACGCTGGGAAAACGCTCCGCTGCCGAGTACTTTTGCCTGAAAAAGACGACTCGTCCCCTGCATAACCGTGCATTCCTGCGGCGTAATCGTCACTCCGGTAATCGAAGACGACGTACCAGTGCCCGGATTCCAGCCCGGATAGGAAGAAGAGTTTCCCCACTGTGATTTGGTAAACGCCTTCAGACACACGTTGCCGCCGTCCGGTTCGTAGCTTTTCGCAGAACATGCCAGCGGTATGGCATCTTCGCTGCTGCTTACTTCTGCACGCAGCTCCATCGTACCGTTTACAAGAACCGGCGCAGTCAGCTGAAACGTATGATAACCGGTCTGCGCCATCGTGCCCCCGCACTGCGTCAGTTCCTGATTGTTCAGATAAAACCGATAATTCGCTCCCGCGCGGACATAAGTAGAGATTCCGGTCAGCCACTGCGGGCCGTTATGCAGCTGATAGGTCTGTCCAAAGCTGCTCCCCGGGCCAAAGTCATACAATCCGCGGTAATCCGTCTCATAAATATAATGGCACAGATTTGAACGTGAAGCAACCTGCGTAACCGCAAACGCGTCCTGAAAATAATTGTCATAGGAAATCCAGTAATATCCGGTATTCCCTCCAATGCTGGCCGCATCGTATCTGCCCCAGCTGTTTTTGACGAGAAACGCTCCTTTATTCTGCGGCTGATGCGGCGTTGTCAGTCCATTGTAAAACCACTGCGGAGCAAAGTTATCATCCCATCCTACGACTGTCACACCATGATTGACGCCCGGACTTGCCTCCTGCGGATAATAATACGCCCCGTCCTTCGTTGTCATCGCACGTTCCTGCGCGGAAAACCAGACGCTGACACCTGCCGCTCCATAGGTAACGACAAGATTTTTAATATTTTGTATGTAATTTTGTTTGCTCTGCGGCACATCTCTCTGATATCTGCCCAGTTCTGCCGTTTCGCTGACATAGTAATCTGTCAGCGCAGAATCTGCCTCCATGCGTGGTCCGTACAGACTGCCTCTTGTCCAGTAAGCGACCGCCTGCCGGTAGCTGCCGCCTGTATACATGTCTGAAAACGCATGCGCACCGCTGCCAAGCTGATGGATCATATCCCATTCGCTCAGATCGATTTGCGAAACCATTCCATTTTTTAATAAATACGACTCTAACACGGCGTCCGCCATATACGCCCAGCAGTAATTGCTTTGCGCCTGATCCTCCACATCGGTAGCATAGGCAATATAATTAACGTTTGTATTATAACTGGAAGCCAGTGCCGATGTGTCCGCCTGAACCTGTATTACGGATAACGCTGGCAGTACTGCTATCGATAAGACAAATGACAGCAGACGTTTCATGCTTTTCATAAAGTACTCCCTCCTTTTGCCTGCAAAATTACTTTTTTGTATGGCCCGCCGGTCTGTGCAGCGCCTGACAGGATACTCCCAATCTGCCAGACGCTGCAGCTGATAAACGGGGCGCTTTATTCCACGGTCACAGATTTTGCAAGATTTCTCGGTTTATCGACATCCAGGCCTTTTCCGACAGATACGTAATAACTAAACAATTGCAGCGGAATAATCGCCAGTGAATTTGTAAAAAACCGGTTAGTCTTTGGAATATAGATCACATAATCCGCGGATTTTTCGATCTCGGTATTGTCTTCGTTCGTAACGGCCATTACAAATGCCCCGCGTGTACGCACTTCTACAATATTGCTTAACGCCTTTTTATATAAAGCCTCCTGTGTAACGACTGCCGTCACAAGCGTTCCTTCCTCTATCAGCGATATCGTACCGTGCTTTAATTCTCCGGCTGCATACGCTTCTGAATGAATATAGGAGATCTCTTTGAGTTTTAACGAGCCTTCGAGCGAAATGGCATGGTCGATACCTCTTCCGATAAAAAATACATCCCTGGCCGCAAGATAACGGTTTGCAAAACGCTGGATATGTTCTTTATTGGCTAACAGCATCTGTATCTGTGCAGGAATCGCTTTCAGGTCCTTAATCATGGAAGCGCATGCATCGTCGCTTAGCTGCCCCCGCACCTGGGCAAACTTTATCGCCAGCAGATATTCGGCAATCAGCTGTGCCGTATATGCTTTCGTTGTCGCTACCGCGATCTCCGGACCGGCCCAGGTATACATGACGCGGTCTGCCTCACGGGCGATCGAACTGCCTACCACGTTTACAATCCCAAGCGTCAGCGCACCGCGCTTTTTTGCCTCCCGCAGAGCCGCAAGGGAATCGGCCGTTTCCCCAGACTGACTAATAATAATCATCAGCGTATGTTCCTCAATAATCGGATCTCTGTAACGAAACTCGCTTGCCAGATCCACTTCAACCGGAATACGGGAAAGACCTTCGAATACATACTTTCCGGTAATACCAGTATGATACGCAGAGCCGCAGGCTACGATATGAATCTTACGCAGCGCACGGATTTCATCATCGCTCATACCCAGCTCGTCGATCACGATACCGCCGTCTTTGATCCGCGGATTCAGCGTATCGCTTACAGTTTTTGGCTGTTCATACATTTCTTTGAGCATAAAATGCTCATAACCGCCTTTTTCCGCCGCGTTGATATCCCATTCAATTTTCTTCGGTTCTTTTTCAATTTCTTCTCCGTCCACATTGTAAAAGTGAATCGTGTCTTTGGAAAGTACCGCGATCTCTTCATTTTGAATAAAATAAACTTCTCTGGTATATTTTAATACCGCCGGCACATCCGAGGCGATCAGACTGCCGTCCGCATTCTGACCAACGATCAGCGGACTGTCTTTGCGTACGGAATAGACAAGCTCCGGATGGTCTGCAAAAATAATTCCGAGCGCATATGACCCCTCTACCCGATGCATAACTTTCGTAATCGCCTCCAGCGGATCTCCGTTATAATAATATCCTAACAGCATCGCGATAACTTCAGTATCTGTCTCGGAACGAAACTCATATCCTTTCTTCTGCAGTTTCTTTTTCAGCTTTAAATAGTTCTCAATAATTCCATTATGCACGACTGCAATTGTCTCATCCTGATTATAGTGCGGATGCGCGTTATGATCGCTTGGTGCGCCATGCGTCGCCCATCTCGTATGTCCGATTCCAATCGTTCCCGGCATGGCACTGCCTCCATGCGTCTGTTCATCGAGTACTTTCAGACGTCCGGCCGCCTTCTGCACCCGAATCTTCTTTCCATCATAGACCGCCATTCCAGCAGAGTCATACCCTCTGTATTCCAGCCTGGAAAGTCCGTCCAAAAGAATCGGCGCAGCCTGTTTTTTTCCGATATATCCTACGATTCCACACATGTTTAACTCCTTTTGACAAAAATCTTTTCGTATCTGTCCGTAATATATTCCCAACTATAGTATGGATCTATCCGCTGTTTCGCACGCCTTCCAAGCGCCCGGATTTCATCTGCGGACATCTGTTCCGCACGTGCGATCAGCGCCGCCAGACTTCCTTCCTGTTTCTCCCAGTAAAAAGCCGTATCAAGCGCTACTTCTCTGTTAAATCCCACATCGAGCAGCAGATTCAGGCTGGTAGACGCAAGCGCTTCCAGCAGACTCGGATTTGTGCCTCCTACTTCATGTCCGTGAAAGTATCCAAATGCGTTTTCACGTATCTTTTTCAGCAGTTCCTTATCATAAACCGTACCGGTAAACCGGATGCGCGGATCCTTATCAAACCCGGTACGCTGCTTTAACTCTTCCAGAAACGCTTCGCTTACATCCGTAATGAGCGCGAACGCACGGGACGTATCCGATTTCATAAATTCACGCAGCATCGTTTCGTAATTATTTTCCGGCACAAACCGGCCAACCACAAGATAATACCCATGCTCGCGTAAATCGTGCATCCGATACCACTCTGCCAGCTTCGCATCATCGTCTGACAGCGCCGAAGGCTCCGTTTGCGCACCATATGCAATAAACACCGTCTTCGGATGATACCGCCGATATTCCTCCCGGATATACGTCTGGATATTCTGACTGTCACAGATCAGCAGATCTGCATGCTTTACCATCAGCCGTTCGGAATATTTCCAATAGCGGCGTACCGCCGGACTCCATTTTGCCCGCAAAAACTCATGCCCGTCCGGATTGACAAACAGCTGCCCGCCCAGCTCCCGAATGCGCTGATGGAAATAACCGATTACCGGACCGATCCGACAGGCCAGAACATAAAATATCGGATGCGGAATCTGCTTTTTTTTCACCTCATGCAAAAAATACCGTAATGCATCGATATCATACGTAATCGCCCGCGCCGACCCCAGCCGCCGCCAGGGAAACCTGACGCATTCCGCATGATGACAGCGAAAACGGGCATGTGTCCGCTCATACGTCTGCGGCTCTGCCGCACACGCGACATGATAACGAATGCATTTATCCGTCTGATACTCTGTCAGTTTGTCAACAAACGTCTCAAAACCGCCATATTGTGCAGGAATCCCTTTACATCCTATGATAAATACATGCTGTACGTGACAGCCGTTTTTGCGCGGAACATCCATCCAATCCGCACAGCCATATTGTTTTTTTTCAGTCTCTGTCTGCTCTGTGGTCATCCTTTATCACCATCATTCATAATTTTTGTATCTATAATCTGTACTTTTGTTTCCATCATACCATAATCGGGAAACAATTTCAAATATTATCATCAACTGCCTTATTTTCTGTGTTGTACTTTATTGGCTGCGCGGACGTGTCCATGACAGCGGGAAGGACTTGTAAGCCGGCCGCATGGGGATGAGCGGACTGGGGCAACGCTGCGGTGAACTAATCGCTAACTCCGACTAAGACACTCGGCGTGTGAGCCTCGTGCCTAAGTCTGCGTGCCCAAGGGGGGGCAGACCCTAAGCGCTGGATTTCACCTCCGCTAAAAGCGCCCCTCAGACGTCCTTTCAGTCCCCTGCCGCCCCACCCAGAGCCTTGTCGACAGTCACGCACACTGTTTTATGGTCGGCTTTAAGCAAATCTGTCAAATTGTCTAATACTGATATAATTAAATGCCATGAATTGAAGACTGATGCCTGTATCTGCATAAGTATCAAATTTCGCCTCCGCAAAAAGCATCTCTTTCCTGTCCTTCCAGGATATTTCTCCTGGAAAATTTCTCATTTGCAGGTAACAGATTTGGGATATAATCAGAAAATGTATTCATACGAAACTGACCAGTAAACAGTGTCTGTGAGCGCTGGCAGGAACCTGGAACCGGTGGAATGGGAGTGAAAAGACATCCAGGGGTATTTTTAGCAGAGGTTGAAATCCAGCGCTTAAGGTCTTCCCCTTGGGCACGCAGACCAGGACATGAGGCTCACACGCCAATCAGAAAGATCACGCCATGGAGCGCCGCTGCGTGCAATTTCCATTCCTGATCTAATTAGATAACGCGGATTGCAGACTGGTGCCTGTATCTGCGTAAGTATTAACTTTTATCTCCGAGAAAAGCAGTTCTTTCCTGTACCTTCAATATATATCTCTTGGCAGAGTTTCTATCTGCAGATAACAGCCTCTGGATATGATCAGATTTTGTGAATTTACAAAACCGAAATGCATTCATTTAAAACCAGAAAAGTGTATAATATCAATCAGCTATATTACGCCGCATAAACCTTCGAGAGTATATGATAAAAAATAAGGTGTACCAAGCGTATATTGAGAGTTATTTGTCGTGCGCACTCAAACGTTTAGACAAATGATATGGATCGTAATTTGCGGAGCAATCTGCCCAGCCAGTAAACAGTGTCTGTGACCGCTGGCAGGAACCCGGAACTGGCGGCAGGAAACTGAAGCGGACCGGAGGCACTTAAAGCCTGCCATAAAACAGTGTGCGTGGCCGCCGGCAGGGGCCCTGTGCGGGGCGGCAGGGGACTGAAAGGACATTTAAGGGGCGTTTTTAGCGGAGGTGAAATCCAGCGCTTACGCAGA
>ERZ778517.2531-NODE-2531-length-10354-cov-3.848238_pt1 | contig 10354 bp, 8 predicted proteins | sample MGYA00510341_ERZ778517 | MGnify/ENA primary metagenome ERZ778517 (study PRJEB29527, sample SAMN07138964) | mouse gut metagenome | material: feces | host: mouse | place: China:Nanjing | collected 2016-01-25 ... | reverse complement strand
GCGCAGATCAGAAATTATTCGCTTCAGCAGATCCTGATCCTGTTTTATGTGATCACCTGCATTTTATTTCTGACCATCGGCTTTGCACCCGTTTCGAGCGTATTCATTATCGCTCTTTACATGATCCTGTACTCGATCAATATCAGTACGGTGCCGCTTGTATCCACCATTGCCATGAACTACATTGAAGACGGCTATCCTGTCAATTTCGGACTTTCCAGAGGACTTGGTTCGGTTTCCTACGCCATAACTGCTCTGGCAGCCGGACAGCTGACTGCCATCCTTCCGCCAACCATTTTATGTATCCTTTTCGTGGCCAGTGCGCTGCTTGTCGCTGCGATCCTGAAAATACTTCCCGCCACGTATTCAAAAGCCGGAAAGAAAACGGATCGGGAAAAATCGAATATTGTTTCCACCATGTTAAAATACCGCCAGTTTACCGGTCTGCTGACCGGCTTCGGCCTCGCTTTTGCGGGCAGCGCATGCCTTGGAACCTATCTGATCAATATTGTTAAAAATCTTGGCGGAAATACATCCATGCTCGGTCTGGCCACTTTTTTCATGGCTGCCAGCGAACTGCCGTTCATGACCATCGCCCCAAGGCTGATGCGCCGTTTCAAAACAAAGAACCTGCTCGTTTTTGCGGCTGTCATGTATGTAGTGCGCAACGGCCTGGCATGCTTTGCATTCAATATCCCGATGCTTCTGACCGGCCTTGCCTGTCAGGGAATTTCCTATGGACTTTTTACGCCGATCATTACTTATTATGTCGCCGAGAATCTGGAGCCGAAAGATCAGATCATGGGGCAGACCATGATCGGGGTCATGACTTCGGGCGCCGGAGCAGCGCTTGGAAATATGACCGGCGGCTTTCTGCAGGATACATTCGGAATGAGCGCGATGCTGGCTTTCGTGATCGGTGTCACACTGTCAGGGGTCCTGATCGTCACCCTGATGAATGGACGCAGACAGTCTGCCGAACAGCCTGAACTTGCCCGGACAGTCGAATAGGACTGTCTTTTTTTGTTTGAGTTGGCAGACGTGCGAAAATAGAATATAATATGCTATATTTTTTAGGAAGAAGAAGGAGGAGGTACATGATCAGAATAGGCTTAGACGTAGGTTCAACGACCTTGAAAAGCGTCGTTCTGAACGAGGATGGCGAAATTCTTTATCAGCAGTATGAACGCCATTTCTCTCAAATCACTTCAAAAGTTAACGAAATGCTTTCTGAAATCAGAAAATTATTTCCTGAAGAGGAGAGTGTTCGCTTATGCATATCCGGGTCGGCAGGAATGGGACTGGCCCAAGATCTGAATATCCCGTTCGCTCAGGAAGTTTACGCGACCCGGGAAGCCGTCAACATGCTGCTTCCGGGAACCGATGTCGTGATCGAGCTTGGCGGAGAAGATGCCAAAATACTTTTTCTGTCCGGCTCGATGGACGTATGCATGAATGGAAGTTGTGCCGGAGGGACAGGGGCGTTCATCGACCAGATGGCAACGCTTCTAGGCATTTCGCAGGATGAAATGAATGCGCTGGCAGCCAGCCACAAAAAAGTGTACAGTATTGCTTCGCGCTGCGGCGTATTTGCCAAATCCGACATTCAGCCGCTGCTCAATCAGGGCGCGACCAAGGAGGATGTATCGGCATCGATCTTTGCGGCGGTTGCCAATCAGACGATTGCCGGGCTCGCCCATGGACGGCAGATCAAAGGAAATGTCGTTTACCTAGGGGGACCGCTCACTTTTTTTTCGCAGCTGAGAGAAACGTTCGACAACGCGCTTTCGCTGCAGGGGACATGTCCGGAACATTCCCTTTATTTTGTTTCTTATGGAGCCGCTCTGCTTTCGCAGGATAGAAATTTCCATTTCGATACGCTGCTCAAAGCGCTGGCTGCATATAAATCGAGCGATAACTACGCGTCCTGCCAGCCGCTCTTCGAAACCAGAGAGGAATACGAGCGGTTCACGGAAAAACATCCGAAACGCTCCCAGGAAATAACGACCACGAGCCAGGAGCCGGTCGGCCTGAGCGTAGGGATCGATGCCGGTTCGACAACATTGAAAGCGGCAGCCATCAACGAGCAGGGCGAGGTCGTTTTTTCCCGTTATATGTCCAATGCCGGCAATCCGGTCCCGCTGGTGAAAGGTTTTCTTGAACAATTGTACGAGGCGTTTCCGAATGCCCGTATCCTTTCCAGCGCTACGACCGGCTATGGCGAGGAAATCATAAAAAATGCGTTCCATGCCGATTTCGGGGTCGTAGAGACGATTGCCCATTATACGGCAGCCAAACGGTACGATCCGGACGTGGATTTCATCATTGATATCGGCGGTCAGGACATCAAATGCTTCCAGATCCGCAATCAGGCGATTGACAATATCTTTTTGAATGAAGCGTGCTCTTCGGGCTGCGGATCCTTTTTACAGACATTTGCGGGCGCGCTCGGCTATTCGATCGACGAATTTGCCAGACGCGGCCTGTTTGCGAACCGTCCTGTCGATCTGGGATCACGATGCACCGTGTTCATGAACTCATCGGTCAAGCAGGCGCAGAAAGATGGCGCGACCATTGAAAATATCGCGGCCGGTCTTTCGATCAGTGTCGTGAAAAATGCCTTGTACAAGGTCATCCGCATCAAAGATAAAGATTCGATCGGAAGCCATGTGATCGTGCAGGGCGGTACCTTTTTGAACGATACGGTGCTGCGGGCTTTTGAGCAGGAGCTCGGCCATGAAGTCATCCGTCCTGAACTGTCCGGTCTGATGGGAGCCTACGGCGCGGCGCTGTACGCTCTCGAGCACAAAAAGGAAGCGAGCACGCTGCTTGGCAAAGAGGCGCTTGAAAAGTTTACGCATAAGGTCACAGCCGTAACGTGCCAGGGCTGTACGAATCACTGCCGGCTGACGATCAACACGTTCGCGGATGGCGGACGCTTTATCGGCGGCAATCAGTGCGACCGTCCGGTGCAGGGCTCGAACGCAAAAAAGATGCCTTCAATGTACGAGTTTAAAAAGGATCTGCTGGAATCGTATCCTTCTGTATCAGGAAAATACGAGACGATCGGACTGCTCATGGGGCTCAATACGTATGAGCTGCTGCCGTTCTGGCATACTCTTTTTACCGAGCTCGGGTTCGGGATCGAGTTGTCCGGAAAATCAGGAAAGAAAATGTATCATGACGGTCAGAACACGATCCCAAGCGATACTGTGTGCTATCCGGCCAAGCTGATGCACGGGCATCTGAAACTGCTGATAGACCGCGGGATCGATACGATCTTCTATCCATGTCTTTCGTATAATTTTGACGAGGACAAGGCGGATAATCACTATAACTGTCCGGTCGTGGCCTATTATCCGGAAGTGCTCAACAACTCGCTTCCGGAAGGCTCGGACGTGCGCTTTCTGCATCCGTATCTCGGCATACACCGGCCAAAGGATTTCGCGAAGCATTTCCGTCAGTTTCTGAACGATACGTTTGATCATGGCTTCTCGAAGAAGGAAGTAAATGCGGCAGTGGATCATGCCTACGAACATTACAGACAGCATCTCGAAAAGATCCGCAGCGAAGGTGACCGCCTGTATGCCTACGGGGTCGAAAACGGGCTGCCGATCATTGTATTGTGCGGACGTCCGTATCATCTGGACGAAGAGATCAATCACGGGATCGACAAGTTCATTACGCAGGAAGGGGCTATCCTGCTGTCCGAAGACAGTCTTGGACATCATACGCACAAGGCAGATACGGATGTGCTCAACCAGTGGACATATCATGCCCGGCTGTATTCGGCAGCTGATTTTATCAATTCGTGCGGTTATGACAAGATCGATCTGGTCCAGCTTGTATCGTTCGGATGCGGTCTGGATGCCATTACCACGGACGAGGTGCGGGCAATTCTGGAGGAGAACGGAAAGATCTATACGCAGATCAAGATCGACGAGATCACTAATCTTGGCGCGGTAAAGATCCGTCTGCGTTCGCTGTTTGCGGCTGCTCAGGAAAAGAGAGGGAAAAAGCATGTCGGATAGAGTCAATACAAATGTTTTTACGAAGGAAATGAAGGAAACGCATACCCTGCTGTTCCCGAACATGCTTACGACCCATTTCATGATCCTGCGTAATATCCTGCAAAGCTACGGCTTCAAGATCGAGGTCCTTCAAAACGACGGCCCGCAGGTTGTCGAGGAAGGCTTGCGCTATGTCCATAACGATACGTGCTATCCGGCCCTGCTGACGATCGGCCAGATGATCGATGCGCTCAAAAGCGGAAAGTACGATGTCGAGCATGTGGCGCTGCTCATGAGCCAGACCGGCGGCGGATGCCGGGCGAGCAACTACGCCTATCTGCTCAGGAAGGCGCTTCGGGATGCCGGGCTTGGACACGTTCCTGTCGTAACGATCAATCTGAGCACGCTTGAGAACAATCCGGGTTTCCGGCTGACGATCCCGATGCTGCGGCGCATGCTGGCGGCTCTGGCCTATGGCGATATGCTCATGCTGCTGAGCAATCAGGTGCGTCCGTACGAGGTCCATCCGGGACAGACTGATGCGCTCGTTCGGTCCTGGGTCGAAAGGACATCCGGATGGTTCGATGCCAACACCGGATTTTCATTGAAGCAGGTAGGGAAGCATTACCGGGAAATGGTGCATGAATTCGGCTCGATCGAACAAAAAGACGTTCCGAAAGTAAAGGTCGGGATCGTTGGCGAGATCTATGCCAAATATTCTCCGCTTGCCAATAACGGGCTGGAGAAGTTTCTTGCCGGCGAAGGCTGCGAGGTCATGGTGCCGGGCATCATGCAGTTTCTGCTGTACGCGATCGATATGCCGATGGAGGATACCCATTTGTACGGCGGCAGCAAATTCAGCCAGCAGGCGACCCATGTCATGTTCTCGTATCTGACCCGTTTCGAGACGGAGCTGATCAGCGCCGTTCAGGAAGACGGGACGTTTACGGCGCCAAGCAGTTATGCGCATCTCAAGGAGATGGTGACTTCTTTTATCGGCAACGGCTGCAAGATGGGCGAGGGATGGCTGCTTACGGCGGAAATGATCGAGCTGACCGAATCAGGCTACGGCAATATCGTGTGTGCCCAGCCGTTTGGCTGCCTGCCCAATCATATCGTAGGCAAAGGAATGATGAGCGCGATCCGCAAAGCGTACCCGCAGGCGAATATCGTGGCGATCGATTATGATCCGGGAGCGACAAAAGTGAACCAGGAAAACCGCATCAAGCTCATGCTTTCGATTGCCCGCGAGAATCTGGAAAAAGAAAAATAAGCAAAAGATCGGGATAATTTGAAAAAAATTCTCTTTATCCCTTTTTTATTTATGGAAACACGTGTAAAATATTGTATTAGATAGTAAAACTTATGAGTGAGGAAACATATGGCACAGATGAATGATGAATTGTACGAAGTTGAAGACATGGATGCGGACATTTCGCTCAAGGAGGAATTAGTGGAAGAAGCTAAAAACTTCCAGGAGTCTTCGAACTGGAACCAGACCCAGAGGGATCTTCGCGATCTCAAAAAGCGCTGGAAACGGATCCATTACTGGGAATCGGATTACGAGGACCAGCTGAGGGACGAATTTGAGGCGGCCCTCGATGCAGTGTATGCAAAACGCGGAGAGGTTTATAAAGAAGCCGAGGCGGCAAAAGAGGATCTGATCCGCCGCGCCAAGGAACTGGCGGAGACCGACAACCTGAACAAGGCGAGCAAGGAAGCCAACGAACTGATGGAGGAATGGAAGAAGGCCGGTCATGCCGGACGCGAGACCGACGACAGACTGTGGGCGGAATTCCAGGCAGCCCGTGATGTGTTCTATCAGCGCAAGCACGATGCGTGGGAGCAGATGCATGCCGAGTTCGATGAAGCGAAAAAGAAAAAGGAAGCTTTGATCGTTCGCGCCAGGGAACTGAAGGATTCGACAGAATGGCAGAAAACGAGCAACGCGATGAAAGAGCTCATGGACGAGTGGAAGAGCGTGGGTCATGCGGGAAATCGTGTGGATGATGCCCTGTGGCATGAATTCAATGATGCGCGTCAGGAATTCTATACCCGGCGCAACGAGCATTATGATGACCTGGCCCGTTCCCGCGAGGAAAACTACGAAAAGAAAAAAGCACTGGTCGAACAGGCCCGCGCGGTTGCGGATGGCGGCGTGTATTCCCGTGAAAATACAGAATTCATGAAGTCGCTTTCGAATGAATGGAAGAAGATCGGCTTTGCTGGACGCGAACGCGATGACCGGGTATGGGCGGACTTCCGCGCTGCCAACGATGTATACTTCGACGGTCTCAAGAAGATGAGCGAGCAGCGCCAGCTTGACTGGAAAACGAGGATGCTGGATGCCCGCAATAAAAAGGTCGAACTGATCAACAACCAGAAGCGTCAGATCGAACGTCTTCAGAACGATATGTTCGGTCTTGTCAGCGAAGCAACGATGGCTGATATCCAGAATGAGATCGATGACAAGGAAGATTTTATCGACGAGCTCGAGCAGCAGATCGCGGATATCGACGCCCGTCTGGCGGACGAATAAAAAATCAAACCGGAATATTCCGGTTTTTTCTTTTCTTATATTGCACAGAATTGTTGTGTATGTTATACTGTATAAGGTTGATAAAGTTAATTTTAATTTTGACTTTATAAATTATTTAAAAAAATATGTCCACTTCCGCTCTTTTTATACGTATATAAATAGGGAAGGGTATAGTGCCGGCGAGTCAGAGCGGAAAGCGCAGACGCGCACGGCGCGCAAGAAAGGATATATGTCCTTTTTTTCGGTTGTTTTATTTGTTATAATAAATTACCGAAAGGGGAAGTTTTAGTGACATATTACCAAATTCTAAAACAGCGAAGAATCGATTTAAAACTTTCCGTTCAAGATGTTTCGATGCAGACGCGTCTTGCGCCTGAGTACATCGTGGCAATCGAAGAAAATAATCTTGATGTTTTTTCAGATGACTATTCATTTGTTCGATATTTTGTGCATTCCTATGCCGGCGCGATCGGTGTAAACTGGGATGCGATTTCCACTGAAGTTGATCAGACGATCAAATACCATGCCCACAAAAAGAATATGGCCCTGACCCAGGCACAGCGTCAGATCGTTGAAAATATGCCGAAGGTCAAAGCCGGAAAAAAGACGAAGAAAAGAGGATCGTCGCATTTCCAGTCAAGCATTTCGAGGACCTCGCGTTCTCTGCACTGGTCAAAGCGTCGCCTGACCCCGTTAGGATGGTTTCTGATCGTGCTGGTCGTGGGCGGTTTTATCGTAACGAATGCGGTCAGCTCGGCTTTGAGCGCCAACGAGGAAAAGGCGCGCGAAAGCGAACGGCAGGCCGAACTTCAGAAAAAAGAACAGGAAACACAGCGTTTATCGCAGCAGAGAAAAGAAACTCAGCTGGAGGAATCGAAAACGGCTTTGAGCCTGGAATCGGTTTCCTCGCAGCCCAATACCGTATATATTACTTCCGAACAGGCGATGCCGTGGGTCGTTCAGTTTACTGTGTCGGTCCCTTCGGCGACGAAGATCGAAATTTACAGAGGGGACGAACTCGTGGCCGGCGATGCGTCGAAAGAGCAGACTTCCGATTTCAGCACGGTGCTCGACATCACAGAGGGGCAGACGTATCGTCTTGTTGTTTCATCCTACAACAACAATGCCATTGCCCTCAATGGACAGAGCGTGGCGGTGCAGGTCCCTGAAGAGAAAGAGTCGGGCGTGGAGATCACTCTGAATTTCGGCACAGCAGCTCCGGAGGAGTCAAACAGCTACGACTATTATGGAAATGGCTGGTATGATGAAGGTACGGATTATTCGTATGACCAGAGCGGGGATCTTGCCTACTATGGTTACGAACAATAAGGAGGAGTTATGAATCTGCCTAATAAACTGACAATCATGCGGATCATACTGGTGCCGGTCGTCGTGGCCGTGTACTTGTGTGTTCCGGAAAACATGGGAATTGTAAACGAAGCGACAGGTCTTGGCCTGCGCAATATCCTCGTTCTGATTATTTTCATCGTGGCTTCGATCACGGACTATTTTGACGGAATGCTGGCCAGAAAGCATCACTGGATCACGTCGTTCGGCAAGTTTGCCGATCCGATCGCAGACAAGCTGCTGGTCAATACGGTACTGATCATGCTTGTATGGTCGCACAGCGCAAATGTGGTGGCGGTGCTGATCATGATCGCGCGCGACCTGATGGTAGATGGTTTGCGGATGAGCGCGGCGACGAGCGGCGAAGTCGTGAGCGCCGGCTTTTTCGGAAAGCTGAAGACCGTGCTTCAAATGGTGGCAATCGTTTTGCTGTTGCTTAATAACTGGCCGTGTGCCCTGATCCATGTGCCTCTGGCATCGATCGCATTATGGGCGGCAGCGGCGGCATCCGTATACAGCGGATGGATCTATTTTCAAAAACTGAAGAAATACGTTCTGGAGACAATGTAGCATGGACGAGCTGAGGCAACTTATTGATCTGGCAGGCAGCCGGGGCTGGACGGTCGGTTCGGCGGAAAGCCTGACAGCAGGCCTGTTCTGTGCGCAGATCGCTTCGTGTCCTGGCGCGAGCGTCGTATTAAAGGGTGGGATCGTGACATACTGGACCGAGATGAAGGAAGTGCTTCTCGATGTACCGGCAATGCTCGTGGAAAAGTTCGGTGTCATTTCCAGAGAGTGCGCGCGCGCCATGGCTTTAAACGCGCAGCGGATCATGGATGTCGACTTTGCGGTATCGTTTACGGGCAATGCAGGACCGGATGTCATGGAAGAGAAGCCGGCCGGACGCGTATACTGCGCGATCGCAAGACGGGATGGAACAGTTTTTGATTTTCGTTTTCAGATGGACGGAATGCAGAGAAACGAGGTGCGTGCCGAAGTGGTGCGCCGGATGATTTCCAATCTGCTTTCAGTCATGAAGGAGGAAATTTAAATGGCAAAAAAGACAGCTGCGGCAGCAGAAGTAAAAGATAAAGATAAACTGTTAAAAGATGTATTGAATGAAATCGAGCGCGAATATGGCAAAGGAGCCATCATGAAGCTGGGAGATCGGGCGGCAACGGATGTGGAGCCGATCCCTTCGGGCAGTCTTCTTCTTGATCAGGCGCTCGGTATTGGCGGATATCCGAAAGGACGGATCATTGAGATCTTCGGTCCGGAATCGAGCGGTAAGACGACGCTTGCTCTGCATGCGATCGCGGAAGTGCAGAAAAAAGGCGGACGTGCGGCATTCATTGATGCCGAAAACGCGATCGATCCGGTGTATGCGAAGAAGCTTGGTGTCGATATCGACGATCTTATTCTTTCCCAGCCTGATTCAGGCGAACAGGGGTTGAATATCATGCTCATGCTCATTGAAAGCGGAGCTGTCGATCTCGTTGTCGTGGATAGTGTGGCCGCCCTGGTTCCTCAGGTGGAACTGGATGGCGAGATGGGGGATCTGCAGGTCGGCGCGCAGGCGCGGATGATGTCCAAAGCGATGCGTAAACTGGCCGGATTGATGAACCACAATGAATGTACGGCGATCTTCATCAACCAGCTTCGCGAAAAAGTCGGTGTGATGTACGGCAATCCGGAAACGACGCCGGGAGGACGAGCGCTGAAATTCTACTCTTCGGTCCGTATCGATATCCGGAAAGCGGATGCAATCAAAAACGGATCCGATATCGTCGGAAACAAAGTGAAGGTCAAGGTCGTAAAGAACAAGGTGGCGCCTCCATTCAAGAGCGTCGTGCTCGAGATCATGTATGGGGAAGGTGTCTCCTACATTTCCGAGCTCGTAGACCTTTGCGTAGACGCGAATATCCTGAAAAAGGCGGGGGCCTGGTATTCGTACGAAGGCGAAAAAGTCGGCCAGGGCAAGGAAGCGGCCAAGGAATTCATCAAATCCCATCCGGAACTGAAAGAAGAGCTGGAAACAAAGCTGCGGGCTTCCATGGCGCCTCAGGAGGATGCGACGCTCGATGAAGCGATCCTCGAGGATAAAGAAGAACAGCAGGAAGTGCAGGCAGAAGAATAGGAAATTCGGGAAGTACAGGAGTATACTTGTACTTCTTTTTTTATATAATAAAGACATGGATAAAAAAGAACTTATGCTGGAAATGAACAAAGTGGCAGAAATGGAAAACATATTCAACCGTCTTGAAACGATCGTGTCGGATCTTGAAAAACAGACCGTGATGCTTAATAAAAATAAAGAGCAGTGGGATAAACTGTTTTCCTGGTATTTTGAAGGATCGTGGCTGCAGGATCACGATCTGGATGAAACGGGCGTGTTCTCAAAGAAAATGTCCTGCGGTGTTCTTTCGGAAGACGGCATTTACGATCTGTACTGTCGTCT
>ERZ778517.2528-NODE-2528-length-10366-cov-2.985840_pt1 | contig 10366 bp, 7 predicted proteins | sample MGYA00510341_ERZ778517 | MGnify/ENA primary metagenome ERZ778517 (study PRJEB29527, sample SAMN07138964) | mouse gut metagenome | material: feces | host: mouse | place: China:Nanjing | collected 2016-01-25 ... | reverse complement strand
CCGCAAGTATACGACCCCAGCCGTACCCAAAAGCGCTGCTTAGGACATACCTCTTTAACTAACCGCAATTTACACGGGCAGAACTTCGGCCTGTTACGAACCCTTATGGTTGTTCTACTTCATTCCCATTAATTGTGTTACTAGGTTACGAAGAGTGCGATACAGCCATGTCTGACAATAATTCTCGGGAATAGGATGACTGAAAGACATCTAAACCTCATTACCCCAGCTAAATGACTAGGTTAACCCTAGAGTTGAACGTTATGGTTATGAGGGGAGCGTTTTTCCAGATCAGGGCCGAACAGTCGTCACTATCACTTGCCGTTTCACAAATACCATAACGTATGTGATAAGAGGACTGTTTTCATCTCGTAAGATCTCACAAGTGAGACTCACAGATATGTCTATTCAGTTATCAAAGTATTCCTATCACTAGTTAAGTGACACTACTCATCACAGTTTTGTATCATGCAAACTATAACATCACATAACAGCTGCTAGATATAAGCATCAGCATCCCTCTATTGTTGTGATATGAGAGATCACAAATAGGTATCTTGTTTCATTATTCTGTTTTCGTGCAAATGAAGGCGCTCAGCTCGCAAGAGACTGAGCGCCTTGATCTTTCATGGCTTACCGCAAGAGGAAAGTTAGTCCTCGTGCTGTCGGCGCCATGACTCGATGAACTCTCCCAAATTTGCGCTAGAAATAGTAGACACATTGGCGCTTGGAAGCGCATTGATAAACGTCCTGCCATAGCGCTTGGTCATGAGGCGCTGATCACACAGGATGAGGAGTCCCTTATCGGTAGAAGTACGAATGAGACGTCCTGCAGCTTGTTTGACAGCGAGGACAGCCTCGGGCAGCGAGTAACGCCACCAAGCACGGCGATCTCGGGCTTCACGCTCCCTTACTAGCGGATCATTGGGATTTGCAAAGGGGAGCTTAGGGATCACCACACAGCGCAGCGTGTCGCCAGCAGCGTCGAACCCTTCCCAGAATGATTTGAGAGCCAGCAAGGAGAGCTCTTTGTCATCAATAAAGCGAGAACGCAGGCGTTGAATATTGGAATTGCGCATCTGATAGGCGACTTCTAAGCCCGCCTCCTTGAGTCGTGGAGCCAAAAGGCTGTTCACGCGTTCAAGATCCCGACGATTGGTAAAGAGCGTAAGCACCGAGCCACCCATAGCTATGTGGATATCATAGAGAGCGTCTACCAGCCGAGGTATGTAGTCGCGTGAGTAGGGATCAGGAAGGTCGTGGGGCACCACTACAGCCATATGATCATCGAAGTCATAGCAAGAGGGGAGTCGAAGCGTCTTAATTTGAGGCTTCTCCTGAGTGGGACTTGTCATAACTCGGTCAAGACCCACATTCTCCATAAAGTGGTCGAAGTTATTGCCAATAGCCAGAGTCGCAGAGCAATAGATTACTGAGAGCATGTCTGGGTACCAGTGGCTGGCCAACTCCTCGCCAATGTCGAGCTTCTCGGCAGCAAGGCGTTCCTGTCCGCGCTTGGCTTTGGTGCGGGGAGCTTCCAGGTAGTAGACATAACTGCTATCGGTACCTGCAAGAATAATGCGCAAGGAGTCAAAGAGCCGAGAAAGGCTATCCAATGGGCGCATCATCTCGCGCGAGGCACTAGGAAGGGCCTCTGTGGCGGCTACCTGAGCCTCACGCAGGAATCGTAGAGCTTCCTCTAGAGCCTTGGCAAAGATTTCACCAGATTCTGCTAGCTGGGACCATTGCTCGGTTTGACGAACATCAGGATTGATCCAGATAGTGGCGTCCTCATAGGCGTTTGCAGGAGCCAACGTCGCCAGCAACAGCATGTCGTCGAAGAAGTTCGCCGAAGCCACCTGGGCGCGATCCAACGCAGCAGCACCCTTCACTAGCAGCCGCTGGGGGAGAGCGGCAGCCTCGGTACCTGCGATTTGATTCATGAGAGTATGGATGGCGCCGGTTTTAGAGGAGCCAAGGGCCGCAAAGGCCTGGCGGGCATCAGCAGCAGAGACTGAGAGGGCCCACTGGCGGCGCGCCTCGTCGGCAAAGGAATGAGCCTCATCAACAACCCAATGGGCCATAGGCGGCAGCAGGCGGTTTTCTGCAGCTACATTCAGCAAAAGCAGCGAGTGGTTGGTCACTACGATGTCAGCGGATGCCGCACGGCGGCGTGCACCGTGAAGCAAACATCCCTCAGTGAAAAAAGGGCAACGGCCATGGAGGCACTCTTCAGGCGTAGTGGTGATCATAGATCTGGGCACATTTCGCCAGCGCACGCCCAAACTATCGAGGTCTCCCTCGGGCATCTGACTTACTGCAGCTAGATTCACTGCGATGGCGGTCAGCATGTCGGCCGCCACAGTGTTTTCCGAGCGCTTGGAGGTATCGACCAAATGGAGCGGCAAATCGCCGTCCATTGCCCTCACGATCTTGCGAAGGCAGGGGTAATGGTCGTAGCCCTTAAGGGCCATGAAGCGCAGGCCACCGGGAAGCACCTGGCTCAATGCGGGCAGCTCCTGGGAAATCAATTGATCTGTGAGCGCATTGGTTTTTGTGGCAACGCCGCAGGTCACATGGTTATCCTTGGCAAAGCGCGCCAACGGATAAAGGTAGGCCATGGACTTGCCCACCCCCGTGCCTGCCTCCACTGCCAGGTGAGAAGAGCTGTCAAGCGCATCCCGTACCGCTTGAGCAAACTCCACCTGCTCAGCGCGCTGCTCAAAGGCTTCGAAGATCTCACCTAAGGCGCCCTCACCGCTAAAGGCCGCCTCAACCTCGGCTGCACTGGGGGCAGTGAGGGAGCAGATCTTCTCGGCAGCGTTGTCTTTCACTTCGTCATGAAGGGCCTCAATGAGCGCTTTGCGGGTCTTGAGCAGCGAGAACTCTGCAGACTCAGCTGATACCGGGGCAAAGGGAGCTGCCGATAAGGACGCGCCCTGGGCAGCAGGGGAGCGGTCCAATGATGCAAGGGGGTTGTTCTCGGCAATATAAGAAAAGAGTTGCCTGTAAGGCCACTGTACCTCGGGATGCATGGCAGCCAGTTGCGCAGCCAAACCTGCGGGCATATGGGCGATGCCTAGCAGCAGGATGCGCCAGATGCCAGAGAGAGCTTCGACATCTGCCATGGCGCGGTGGGAGACAGGGTTGCATTGGAAGGCCTCAGCCAGTGTGGCGAGCCTATGGCTCTTAAGAGCCGGCAACGCGATGCGTGAGAGAGCTAAAGAGTCAATCCAATTAGTGGAGACTCGGTAACCACCCTGGACATTCTCGATGAACGTTCTATCAAATATTGCATTGTGTGCCACCACGGGGGAGCCTGCCACAAAGTCTGCCAGCTGCGCCACCGCCTGCTTGGCGGCAGGAGCGCCTTTCACATGCTCATTAGTAATGCCGGTGAGCGCGGTGATCTCTTGGGGGATTTCGCCCTTGGGTGCCACGAAGGTTTCGAAGCGATCCACCACTTCGCGACCGCTAATGCGCTGAGCTGCGATTTCTATAAGTTCGCACTCGCGAAACGAGAGGCCTGTGGTCTCGGTATCCAGCACAATGATGTCTTCTTCCAGCGGCCCAAAATCCACCAATGCGGCCTCATGAACCAAGTTTCGATAAGGAGCCTTGATGAACTCCGGAGTCTCTGGAAGGAACAGATCGTCCACGGTTACCGGGAGCTGTTGAGCCATAGGGGCCCTTTCTTCGCGCTGGCTTCAAGAGCCACAAGTATAGGAGAGCGGCACGGCGAGATGATGATGCGATCTGACACCGTGCCGCGCCTGTACATGAGAGGGGATAGATTCGCAGGGTCTACCTGGCCTTTTAGTGACCAGCCTCCAATGCCCACTCTATGAACATACGGCAAAGCTCCGAGAAAGGAATGCCATCATGAGCAGCGGAATCGGGGAGGAGCGAGCGCTCGGTCATGCCGGGGATGGTGTTGGTCTCCAGAATCACCGGGGTGCCGTCATCTTTCACAATGAAGTCGCTGCGCGAGCAACCCGCGCAACCTAAGGCCTGATGGGCCATAACAGCCAGCTCTTGAGCACGCCCATAGACATCAGGAGCCAAGCGTGCGGGCATCACATGATGGAGCTCGCTGGGCTCATACTTGGCTTTGAGGTCGTAGAACTCGCCCTCCATAACCACTTCGACGATAGGCAGGGCGCGAGCGTCCTCATTGCCGATGACAGGCACCGTGATCTCGGTACCAACCACGCACTCCTCAATAAGGGCGTGATCAGAGGACTCCAATGCCAGTTTGACGGCATCGTCGATCTGCTTAGGCGCCGTGACGCGAGTCACACCGTAGCTGGAGCCATTGACGGCAGGCTTGATGAAGAGGGGAAGGCCCAGCTCTTCCACCACTGCACCAGGATTCACCACTTCGCCGCGATGGACGCAGAGGCCGCGAGGCACAGGAATGCCGGCCTGCTCATAAAGCAACTTGGAGACGTCTTTGTCGGCGCCCATGGCGCTTGCGAGCACGCCTGAGAAGGTGTAGGGGATATGCAACACCTCCAGCAGGCCCTGGATGCAGCCATCCTCGCCAAAGGCACCATGCATAGCCACAAACGCCACATCATAATGGCCGCCCGAGAGGGTAACCACGAACTGAGGGTCTGCCACATCGAGCATGTCCACGTGCTCGAACCCAGCCTCTGCCAGCGCCTTAGCCACTGCCTCAGCCGAGCTATGGCTCACATCGCGCTCGTCTGCCCAGCCTCCCCAGAGAAGTGCGACGTGATTTTTCGTGACATCTGTGCTGCTCATGGGCGCTCCCAACACCTTTGCAACGATAGGAATAGACTTGTAGAACTTACAGTCTGCTCCCGAGGATACCCCACTCATCAGGCCATTTAAGACAAGGAACCACGATGCCCGAGAATCCCCGTACAACCAAAACCAAATCTCCGTCCGCTGCCGATACACCCGCAGCCCCCGTCGCTGGAGGCATTTGTGCCATTGACAGCGAGACGGTAGTTGCCACCTATGATGCCGCCAAGGAAGACGCCAAGAGCGCGAAAACCTCTCGCGCGAAGGTCAATTTGGCAGAACTCTCCCATGATGAGCTGGTCGAGTTTCTCGGCACGCTAGGGGAGCCCGCTTTTCGCGCCAAACAGATCGAGGATTGGGTGCGATCCAAGAACGTGCGCAGCTTTGACGAGATGACCAACCTTTCCAAAACACTGCGCGCGAAGCTGAGCGAGGCAGCCACCTTGGGAGGCGTGACCGAGGTGGCCCGCCAGGAATCTGTCGATGGCAGCCGTAAATATCTTGTGGCTTTTGATGACGGCACCTCCGTGGAATGCGTGGGCATGCCCCATGGCGACAAGCTCTCTGCCTGCGTCTCCACTCAGGCAGGCTGTCGCATGGGATGCCTCTTTTGCGCCACAGGCCAAAGCGGCTTCACCCGTAACCTCACAGCCGATGAGATCTATGCCCAGGCCGCCCATATCGCTCAAGATTTTGGACGCAGAATCACCTCTGTGGTACTCATGGGTCAAGGCGAGCCTTTCGCCAACTACGACGCCACCCTGGAAGCCATGCGTGAGATGAACAGCCCCAAGGGCCTAGGTATTGGCGCACGCCACATCACGGTTTCCACCTGCGGCATCATCCCAGGCATTCGCGCGCTCTCCCAGGAGCCTGAGCAGTTTGGCTTGGCAGTCTCTCTGCACTCTGCCGTGCCCGAGACACGCAACACCTTGATGCCCGGCGTTAAAAAGTACAGCCTCAAGCGCCTGCACGACGCCATGAAGAACTATACCGAGAAGACCCGCCGCCGCCCCACCTATGAGTACGCCATGATCCGCGGCATCAACGACGACGACGCCTCCCTGGATGCCCTGGTGGACTTTTGCGCTGGCACCCTATGTCACGTGAACCTCATTGCATTGAACCATCTTCCGGGCTCAAAACTAGAACCTTCCGATCCTGCTCGCCTGGACGCTTTTGTAAAACGCCTGAGCTCTGTGGGAGTCGAGACCACCATCCGTCAGTCTCGCGGCGCAGACATCGACGCTGCCTGTGGCCAGCTCAAACAACGTAAAGCTGCCAAGTAGCCCAGTAGGGGAGGGGTGGGTTTCCCCATATCTTGCCGAGAAACCCACCCTATGAGTTGAAGCCTATCCCTTACCCCTTGCACACCTAAACTGAGTCTCGACAGAGAAATAGGGCACCCACTAGGGCGCCCTATTTCTTTAACTTGCTACTAAGATGAGAGCTTAGTTGGCGTTGATTAGATTACAGGTCAGCCTGCCTGAATAACTTCACGATTTAATAACCCATCTTTTCCCACTGCTGTGCAATCCAGGCTTGGTTAGCTTCCAGTCTCACTGGCTCTTTACGACTCTCTTCTGACTCTCCCATCTTCTCAGTCATAGACTTGCCAAGATCTATGGCCTTAGAAACAGTGGCCTTGAAATTCTCCCTTGCCTCAGGGGTCAAAAGATAGTGATAGGCAGCATAACCACCACAAAACCAGAAGCCACAATGAGCTTGAGGGGCTTATTCACTGTCGTCATCCTTTTCTTTGGTAGCAATAAGGTCCATAAGGCGCCTCAGATCATCCTCGTCTTTAAACTCAATCTCAATGCGGTTCTTGCCGCGAGACTGACGCACCCTCACATTGGTATCCAACGCCATGCGCAGGGTGCGAGCGGCACGCTTGTAGGACTGTGGGGCTACTAGGCGTGGGGGTTTCTGAGCTTCTGTGCCAGAAAACAGTGGTGCGAGTGTTTCTGTCTGACGTACCGACAGATTGTCTTCTACCACTCGTTTAGCCAGTTTGATGCGACCTTCCTCAGAAGGTACCGCAAGAATAGCCCGCGCATGACCAGATGTAATGAGATGCTCTCGTAGGAGCTGTTGCACCTCTGCAGGGAGATCCAAAAGACGCAATGCATTGGCTATCGCAGGGCGTGACTTAGAAAGAATCTTGGCCAAACCCTCCTGAGTGAGCTGATGAGTCTCAATGAGTTGACTATAGCCTTGGGCCTCTTCAATGGGATCCAAATCAGAGCGCTGAAGATTCTCGATCAAGGCCAGAGAGAACACATCTTCATCGTCAATCTCACGGATGAGTACTGGCACTTCTTCAAGCCCAGCTATCTTGGAAGCTTGATAACGCCGCTCACCAGCAACGATCTCGTAATGAGAACCCTTTTTGCGCACCAGAATAGGTTGAAGCACACCGTGTTGTGCAATAGAATCTGCAAGCTGCTCTAAGGCTTCCTCATCGAAGTTCGAGCGAGGCTGATTGGGGTTAGGCTTAATACGTGCAATAGGGAGGGTAGTCTCCGCATCTTGGCCCACTTCTGCAGAAGACTCAGCCATGAGCGCATTGAGACCTTTTCCTAACCCAGTCTTTTTAGCCACGATCGATCACCTCCTGCGCCAAAGCATTGTAGGACTCGGCGCCACGATTATGAGGGGCATAGAGAGAAATAGGTAACCCATGAGAGGGTGCCTCAGACAGCTTTACCGTGCGGGGAATCACAGAATCAAAGACTTTGTCCCCAAAGAACTGACGAACCTCGTCGACTACCTGATTTGAAAGCAATGTACGGCTGTCATACATAGTCATAAGCACGCCAAAGATATCCAGCTGAGGGTTGAGACTCTTTTGCACCATAGAAGTGGTTTCCATGAGCTTAGTAACGCCTTCTAGCGCGTAGTACTCACATTGGATGGGAATCAGAAGTCCATCAGACGCCATAAGTGCGTTAAGAGTAAGCAAACCTAGCGAAGGAGGGCAGTCTATAAGCACGTAATCGTAATCATCCTTCACAGACTCCAGTGCACGGCGAAGGATGGACTCACGAGCCATCTTGGAGACCAACTCAATTTCTGCACCAGCCAACTGGATAGTGGCAGGTACTAGATTCACATTAGGCTCAACAGTTTCTATAACCAGTTCCACCATGGGTTCATCTTCAAGCAAGGCATTGTAGATATCACCATCTAACTCTTCCTTCTCAATGCCATAACCGCTGGTGGTATTTCCCTGAGGATCAAGGTCTATAACCAGCACACTTTTTCCTGCTTCGCCCAAGGCGGCCGACAGATTCACTGCCGTCGTAGACTTACCGACGCCACCTTTTTGGTTGATAATGGCAAGTACTTTGGCTGGGTTGTCCTCATAGTACGTTTCTTGTTCCACCGAAGACACAAGCCTCTCCTCTCATCGAGTGTTGAAGTCTTAATTACTCCTATTGGCAGTATACAGAGGGTTTCTCTTGTTTCACGTGAAACCATGAGCCCTTCCCATAGACGTCATGGCCTTTAGAAGAATCACTGGGCCTTGCTGAGAAACACATTTATCCCAATGGACGCTTTTTTGCCTCGCCAATGGGACGAGGCAGCTTGAGGACCGGTTTAGTAACTTTTTCAAAAGCAAGAATCTCTCGGTGACCCATAGAGTCAGGAAGTTCTAGCGTTTCACGTGAAACAAGTTTCATGCCTGCTTGCTGAGCTGCTTTAATTCCACTAGTCAGTTCCTCATCGCTTAAGCGACCCTTTGAGACCACTAGTCGTCCGTGAGAAACTAAAAAAGGCTGTGCATACTCAATGAGTACTGGAAGGCCCGCTACTGCACGAGCTACGACAAAGTCATAGGATTCCGGGTGACTAAGAGCGAACTTCTCAGCACGTTCATTAGTAGTAACCACTCGTTCTGAGATATCGAGTGCATCCACAAACTCATCTACGGCACGGATTTTTTTGCCCACAGAGTCCATCAAGGTAAAGGATCGTTGTGTGAGAAGGGCCAGCGGAATTCCAGGAAATCCAGCCCCTGTTCCAATATCCAATACGGCACCAGAGGGATCCTGTGAATGTAACGAGCTTTGCTCGAGGGCTGGTAAAAGGAGCAAAGAATCCAGAATATGAAGGATTAGAGCATCGTCGACAGAAGTGATCCGAGTAAGGTTCATGACCTGGTTTTTCTCAAGCACTAGATCTAGATGCTGGAGTAAAGAGGTCGCCTGGGCATCTGTGAGGTCAATCTTATAGGCCCGTGCCAGATCTTTAAGTTTTGTTTGATAGACAGGGTTTTGAGCGAGGGGAGCGGCAAGAGGGTGTAAACCAGCTTTTGTAGAATCACAAGGAGCTTGCTTGTTGGATGACATAGTACCACCGCCAAAAGTTAGTGATTCAAAAGAAATTGTCAGCTCAAAGCACAATTGCACGTAAGCACAGAGCTATAACTATAGGTCTCAACACTTCTCAGTGTAGCCTCCTCAGAGCTAGAACTTGGTAGTTAAAGACCAACCTAACAGTCACTCTAAAAAAAAGAAGGCCAAGGATCCAGATCCCTAACCTTCTAATGCAACACAATTATCAGATAGATTCAGTCCACTTTGAATGAAAGCTGCTTCTCTCACTCAAGAGCTACTCGCAGCTATTCACCGCACAGACAACCACGTAGCGGTCGGGGTCTTCACCCTCGGAATAGGTAGTGACCTCATCGTCACTGCGTAAAGCGAGATGGACCAAGCGACGTTCGTAGGCATTCATGGGAGAAAGGGAGACAGCCGTATGGCGGCGCTTGGCCTTCTCGGCAGCAGAGAATGCCATGTCGCGAATCTTCTTGCGACGTCGTTCGCGATAACCCTCAATATCCACGATCACAGGAAAGTGGAAGCCTAGCGATCGATTGACTAGAGAAGAAAGAAGCTGTTGGAGCGCTTCCAAAGTGCGACCATGCAGACCAATAAGAATAGCCAGATCGCCTTCAGAGACATCGAGAATAAGCTCGCCTTCGTCACTCTCATACTCGTCGATAGTGGCGTCACCCTCACCAAAGCACGCAAGGATCTGGCGCAGGTAACTCACAGAAAGATCGGCCACCGCATCCATCTCCAGATCGCTCAGAGAGCCAGTCTCAGCGTAATGCTCTTTGATGGCCTCTAGATCCACTGCAGCTTCAAAGTCCTCTTCCAAAGCCTCTCCCTCTTCATCGAGAATGTCCTGGGGATCTACCAGGGGCTGGCCCCTGTCCTCATCCTCGATATCCTCAGCAGAGGTGACCATCACAGACTCGTTCTCCACCTCATCAAAGGCGCCAGAGGTTTCATCAAGATTCATTGGTGCTCCTCTCAATATAAGTAAGGGCACGGACCAAGCAAGTTCCGTGCCCTCCAATCATTTCTAAGAATCAGCCAAGTTTCTCTAGCTTATTACTTCTTTTTGCGGGGACGTGGCTTTTGCTCCTTGCGTACTACGTGTACTTGCACAGGAGCATTGGCGAGGCGCTCAGCCTCCTCTTTCTTATACTTCTCCAGCACGCGATTGGTGATGAACTGGGTTTGAATAACACCCCAGGCAGCCGAGGTGTTGTAGTAGAGCAGCACGCCTACGGGCACCGACC
>ERZ778517.2522-NODE-2522-length-10394-cov-2.852307_pt1 | contig 10394 bp, 9 predicted proteins | sample MGYA00510341_ERZ778517 | MGnify/ENA primary metagenome ERZ778517 (study PRJEB29527, sample SAMN07138964) | mouse gut metagenome | material: feces | host: mouse | place: China:Nanjing | collected 2016-01-25 ... | reverse complement strand
CTGGCAGCGACTTATTATGCTTCAAAATGGATCGGTAAGACAGGCGCGATACAGATGCAGTCCAGTAACATTAAGGTGATTGAGACATTCCGGATAGCACAGAACAAGTATATCCAGATCATTCAGCTTGGCAGTAAATATTATTCGATCGCTGTGACCAAGGATAATATTACATTTCTTGCGCCGTTAGACGAGGAACAGCTGGATCTTACAGCAAAGGAAAAAGAAGCTGCCATACTTCCTTTCCGGGATGTGCTGAATCGTATGCATAAAAAGCAAAAAAAAGAAAAATAGAAAAGGTTGGTATTTATGGAGATACAGAAGAAAGGACGTCACAAATCATTTCGTTATGCTATTCTGTTAGTCTTGCTGTGTGTATTAACCTTTTTTTGTAGTACCAAAGTTTATGCAGTGAGGTCGGATTCCCATGTGGATGAGATTGAGGGGAGCACAGAGGCGAAGGTACAGGATCCGGATACCCCGGAAGACTTTCAATTTAATATTACTACGAATGCAGGGAGCTCAAGTTTGTCTGCCAGCATGAAGATGATTCTTGTATTGACGGTACTGTCCATTGCACCGTTTATTGTGATCATGGTCACGTCATTTACGAGGATCGTTGTTGTGCTTCACTTTGTGCGTACTGCCCTGGGGACTCAGACGACGCCGCCAAATCAGGTTTTGATTGGACTGGCGCTGTTTTTGACATTGTTTATCATGTCGCCGGTGATCACCCAGATCAATACAGACTGCATCCAGCCCTATGAGGCGGGGGAGATCACACAGGAAGAGGCCTTCAATCAGGGGCTGAAGCCTCTCAGGAAATTTATGTTTGAACAGACAAACCGCAAAGATATCCGTCTTTTTCTGGAGATTTCGGAGAAAAGTGACGATGTTGAGGTGTCAAATGAGGACGAGATACCGACGACGGTACTGATCCCTGCTTTTATGATAAGCGAACTAAGGACGGCATTTATTATTGGTTTCCTGATCTATCTGCCGTTCATAGTCATAGATATGGTAGTGGCGTCGACCCTGATGTCGATGGGTATGATGATGCTGCCGCCGACGACGATATCCATGCCGTTTAAGATTCTGCTGTTTGTGCTGGCAGATGGATGGAATCTGGTTGTTGGACAGCTTGTGAAAACATTTTACTGACGGGAGGGTAAGTCATGACAGATGCCGAAGTATTAGATATTGCACGGGAAATGATCTGGACGATCTTCAAGTGTGCGATGCCTCTTCTGCTTGTTTCACTGATCGTGGGACTGGTCATCAGTATATTCCAGACGGTTACATCCATCCAGGAGCAGACCTTGACGTTCGTTCCCAAGCTGATCTCAATTTTTATCACCATACTTTTGTGTGGGGGATGGATCATGAATAACTGTACAGAGTTTCTGCGGGAACTCTGTAATAAATTCTCCGTATATGCAGGAGGATAACGATGACTTTTACGATTGAGAACATGGAGTTCTATCTGCTGGTACTGATCCGGATGTCTGGTTTTGTGATGACGGCTCCCTTTTTCAGTTATCAGGCAGTACCAACACGGATGAAAGCAGCTGTGAGCATTATGCTTTCAATCCTTGTGATCCAGACGCTCCCGGTTGTGTCGCTATCGTATTCCGGAGTGGCAGGATTTGCCGTGCTGGTCCTGAAGGAGCTGGTAGTCGGTGTCATCCTGGGTTTCATGTGCAATCTGTGTTTTTATATCGTCAGCTTTGCCGGACACATTATGGATATGGAGATGGGATTATCCATGGCTACGATGTTTGATCCCTCGACCAGGATGCAGGTTACGGTGACAGGAAATATTTATAATTATTTTCTTATGCTTATGCTGCTTGTTACCAATATGCATTATTATGTGATCCGCTCCATCACGGATTCATTCCGGTATTTTAATGTGGGACAGGCGGTATTCCGTCCTGGCTTAAAGGACATCATGGTTGATTTTATGGCGGATTATTTTATGATCGCCCTGAGGATCGTCCTGCCTGTGTTCTGCTGTATGCTGATGCTGAACGTGATCCTGGGCGTTCTGACCAAGGCGGCGCCTCAGATGAATATGTTTGTCGTAGGAATCCAGATCAAGCTGATCGCAGGTCTGTTTGTGATGGTGCTCCTTGTACAGACGCTGCCGACTGTGTCGGACTTTATCTTTACACAGATGAAGGATATCGCCAGCCAGATCATAACAGCATTTACACCATAGGGAAGTAGTGTGAAAAATAAATTTTTCACACGCAAATTTGTGCCTGCGCCACAAAGTTTGCAGGTGCTGGAAAGGCGCGGATATTGGTATGATTTTGGAATATAACCTCCAGTTGTTTGCCAACAAAGATGGACCGGGCGGGGAAAAGACCGAACAAAAAAAAAAAAAAAAGCTTGAGAAGGCAAGAGAAGAAGGACAGGTTGCAAAGAGCCAGGATATTAATACGGCAGTGCTGCTCATTATCCTTTTTGGAAGCCTCAGGATCTTTGGCGGATATATGCTGGACCGGATCCAGACAGCTTTTCAGACACTGTATGGCTGTATCAGTGATTATGCCACAGAGGAATTCAATGCGGCACGGGTCATGTCCCTGCTGCAGTATGGAATGGTTGAGATCATATGGATCATCCTTCCGATCATTGCCCTGGGCGTCCTTGGCGTCTTTGTGTCAAATGTTGTACAGGTCAAGTGGAAGGTGACAGGGAAGCCCCTGAAGCCGAAATTTTCCAAACTGAATCCCATCAAGGGGTTTAAGCGGTTTTTTTCCAAAGATAAGCTGGTTGAATTACTGAAAGCGGTATTGAAGCTTTCCGTATTGTTTTATGTTGTGTATTCGTCCCTGCAGAATGAATGGGGGATGATAGTGAATATTTATCAGCTGGATCTGTGGTCGGCTCTGACGCTGATCGTCGACCTGGTGCTGAATATTTCATTCAAAATATGTATTGTATTTCTTGTACTTGCCTTTGCGGACTGGTATTACCAGAAGCGTAAGTTCCAGACAGATATGAAAATGACCAAGCAGGAAGTCAAGGATGAGTATAAGAATGCAGAGGGAAATCCGCAGATCAAAGGCCAGATCAGAAGAAAGATGCAGGAGGTTTCCCGCCGGCGTATGATGCAGGCTCTTCCGGAAGCCGATGTGGTCATTACAAACCCGACGCATCTGGCAGTGGCACTGAAATATGACAAAGAGGCGGCGGAAGCGCCGGTTGTCATAGCCAAAGGCGCCGATTTCCTTGCCCAGAAGATTAAGGATACGGCAAGGGAAAACCAGATTGAAATCGTTGAAAATAAGCCGTTGGCGAGAATGCTGTATCACAATGTAGAGATCGGGGACCAGATTCCGCCGGAGCTGTATCAGGTGGTGGCGGAAATCCTCGCTTATGTATATGAGCGCCAGGGGAAAGTAAGTTAAACGAATAAATTTTAGAGAAAGGAGGAATCGGAAATGAAGAAACAGGACATCGCACTGGGAGTTTTTATATTAGTGCCGATCTTATGTCTGATTATTCCGGTACCTCTCATATTACTGGATTTACTGTTCGCTTTGAACATTACACTTTCGATGATCATTCTTTTTACCTCCCTGTTTTCCAGGGAGCCGCTGGATATGTCCAGCTTTCCGACATTATTGCTGCTGATGACGCTGTTCCGGCTTTCGCTGAACGTCAGCTCTACGAGGAACATTCTTCTCTCTGGTGAGGCGGGTAATGTCGTTGAGACATTTGGTAATTTCGTCGGCGGGGGTAATCTGATCGTCGGCGCTATCGTATTTTTCGTACTGGTGATCATGCAGCTGATCGTGATCAATAAAGGTTCGGAACGTGTATCCGAGGTAACGGCACGTTTTACACTGGATGCCATGCCCGGTAAACAGATGGCGATCGACGCCGATCTGAACACGGGCGCCATCACAGATGATGAGGCAAAGGAACGCAGGGAGAAGATACAGGAAGAATCTGCTTTCTTCGGTGCCATGGACGGTGCCACCAAGTATGTAAAGGGGGATGCCACAGCGGGTCTGATCATTACAGTGCTGAATTTTGTCGGTGGTATCGCTCTTGGTGTGCTGATGAACGGCATGGAATTTCAGGCGGCGGTCCAGACCTATTCGATTCTGACGATCGGTGATGGTCTGGTGAGTCAGATTCCGTCCCTGATGATCTCACTCTCTACCGGTATTCTGGTGACGAAAGGTTCTAAGGATGCCGATGTGGGGAATATATTACAGAGACAGTTGTTTTCTACCCCTAAGGTACTGAACATCGTAGGGGCGGCAGTGATCGGTCTTGGTATCTTTACTCCGCTGAATATCGTGATCTTTACCGGGTATGGGATCCTGTTCCTGATCACGGCGCGCATGATCAAAGGCGAGCTTGAGATGGCAGAGACGGATGAGGCGGTATCGGAGGAAGAGGAGTCCGCCGAAGAGATCCGCCGGCCGGAGAATGTCAATTCTCTCCTGCAGGTGGATTCCATTGAACTGGAATTTGGTTATGGCATCATCCCGCTGGCTGACGTCAATCAGGGTGGTGATCTGCTGGATCGTGTTGTCATGATCCGTAGACAGATTGCCCTTGAGCTTGGCTGCGTTGTGCCGATGATCCGTCTGCGGGACAACATCCAGCTGAATCCGAACCAGTATCTGATCAAGATCAAGGGCGTGCCTGTCAGTGAGGGGGAGATCCTGTTTGACCACTATATGGCGATGAATCCGGGCTATGTGGAAGAAGAGATCTCCGGTATTCCTACGTTTGAGCCTTCGTACCATCTGCCGGCGCTGTGGATCACAGAGAGCCAGAGAGAACGGGCGGAGTCACTCGGCTATACGGTGGTAGATCCGCCGTCTATCATAGCGACACATCTGACGGAGATCATACGCTCCCATCTGGATGAACTTCTTACGAGACAGGATGTCCAGAACCTTATTGATAATGTGAAGGATGCAAACCAGACGCTGATCGGGGAGCTTGTTCCGAAGCTGCTCAGTGTCGGTGAGATCCAGAAGGTGCTTCAGAACCTGCTTGCCGAGGGGATATCCATCCGCGACCTGATCACGATCTTTGAGACTCTTGCCGATTATGCATCGACAACCCATGATACGGATATACTGACAGAGTATGTGCGGCAGAATCTCAAGAGGGCGATATCGAACCAGTATTTCTTCAGCACGGAACCTACCAGTGTGGTGACACTGGATCCAAAGGCGGAGCAGGAGATTATGAATGCGGTAAAACAGACAGAGCAGGGATCTTATCTGGCACTGGATCCAGACTATGCGCAGCGGCTGCTGACTTCACTTAAAGAGGAGACGGATAAACTGGAAGAGCTGGGAAGGACGCCGATCATTATTACTTCCCCGATTGTCCGCATGTATTTTAAAAAATTGACCGAAGAGCAGTTTAGAAATCTGCATGTCCTGTCATATAATGAGATCGATTCGGATGTGGAACTGCAATCAGTGGGGATGGTGACTGTTGAATGATTATTAAAAAGTTTTTGGCAAATACGGAAAATGAAGCGATTGAGATGGCAAAGCAGGAACTCGGAAGCGGAGCTGTCGTGATGAATATCAAAAAGATCCATCCCAGGGGTCTGTCCAAATTGTTTGTCCGCAGTAAGGTAGAGGTGACGGCAGCACTTGAGGAGAATACTGCCAGTACCGGACAGACAAAGCAGGATACTGTGGCCAGGGAGAAGGTCCCGGAAGCAGTCTCCCCCCTGCCAGTGCCGCCTATGCCGGAGGAGAAGGAAGATGAGCAGAGTATCCGGGAGAAATTAAAGAAACTGGAGATGCTGCTCGAACAGCAGATGCAGTTAAATGCTGGCAAAAATGACAGGACGGACAGGGCAGAGATCCAGACAGAGCGGGCGACAGACATAAAGGCAGAAGAGGTGGTGAGACCGGCATCCATGCAGGAGGATCAGGAAAGCGAGAAGACAGTTGCCTGCAAGGAACTGATCCATAAACAGCTGATCCAGAATGAGGTGGAACCAGAGATCGCTGATCAGATCATGGATGAAGTGAACCGTACCCTGCCATTCAATGCACCGCTGGATCAGATTCTTGCCAGTGTCTATCAGCGGCTGGTACTGATGATGGGACAACCCTATCTTGTAGAAAAGACAGACAAGGATGCCAGGACCAAATTTATCTTTTTTCTTGGCTCCACAGGAGTAGGGAAGACGACTACCATAGCCAAGATCGCATCAAAACTGAAATTGAACAAGAAGGCGAATATCGCTCTTATCACAGCAGATACGTACCGTATTGCTGCTGTGGAACAGCTTAAGACATATGCAAATATATTATCTGTACCACTGAAGGTGATCTACAGCCCGGGAGAACTGGGTGAGATCGTTGAAGATATGCAGGAATATGATTACTGTCTCGTGGATACGGCAGGACGTTCCCATAAAAACAAGGAACAGCTCAAAGATATCCGTACCCTGATCGAGCAGGTCCCCATCTCTGAGAGACAGGTTTTTCTCGTATTAAATGCGGGTGTTAAATATAATGACCTGATGGAGATCGCAGACGTTTATGCGGGTATGTCGGATTATAGTGTGATTTTTACAAAACTGGATGAGACTTCTTCGGCGGGGGCAATGCTGAATATACATGTGCGGACCCAGTGTCCTCTGGCTTATGTTACGATGGGACAAAATGTGCCGGATGACATTGCTGAGGTCAATCCACAGAAGGTGGCGAAACAGCTGCTGGGAGGCAGTGCAAAAAATGGGGCGTAAACAGGCAGAGTGCAGATAGGACGGTGTGAAATGGATCAGGCTGAGGGCTTACGAAATATAATTAAAAAACAGGATATACAGCAGACCAGAAAGCCCGCGGGAAAGACAGCCAGGGTGATCACTGTTACTTCTGGCAAGGGAGGCGTGGGAAAATCCAGCATATCGGTAAACCTGGCAATCGCACTCAGCCAGATGGGGAAGCGGGTTGTCGTGCTGGATGCTGATTTTGGACTGGCGAATGTGGAGATCATGCTGGGGATCCATCCCCGGTATAATCTGGCAGATCTGATGTTCCGCGGCAGGAGCATGACAGATATCATAACGTATGGACCAGAGGAGGTAGGTTTTATTTCCGGAGGGTCCGGTATTGAAGAAATGGCGAACCTCACGAGGGAGCAGGTGTTTCATCTGGTACATAAACTCAGTGAACTGGACCGTCTGGCCGATGTCATCATAGTAGATACCGGGGCAGGCATCGGCAATACTGTTCTGGAGTTTGTGGCAGCAAGCTCGGAGGTACTGCTGGTGACGACGCCGGAGCCTACTTCCATCACAGATGCCTACGCACTGCTGAAGTCACTAAACAGCTGTTCGTCTTATAATTCTGGACAGACTGTAGTGAAGATGATCGCAAACCAGGTGCGCAATCATGGAGATGCCGATGAATTGTTTAAAAAGATCGGTGTCGTTGTCAATAAATTTCTGGATATTCAAATAGAATATCTTGGTGCCGTGCCGTATGATGCCAATATGTCACGGGCGGTGATCCGTCAGGAACCGGTGATCCTTTCGGCACCGAGATCCATGTCAGCATATTCTCTCAATGGGATTGCCGGCAAACTGGAAAACAGAGAGAGAAGGACAGGACACAGACCGGGGATCATGCAGCTCTTTTCCAGTGTGATACAGATGAAATTTAACCGTTAGGGGATATGCAGTATTTTTCAAAGGGGGGAATGATCCAATTGAAGTTTCCAGCTCACATAGGCGACCGGATAGAATTGACCCATTTATCGAGTGCGACACACAGGACCTTATCAGAAAATAATTATAACAGCCAGTTACTGGACTTTGATGAAGTGGATATGGTGAAGCTTTCGATGCCGATCTTTGAAAACCGCATCATACCGCTGGAGGTTGGTGACGAATACCAGCTTTGTTTTTATACAGAAAACGGTCTGTACCAGTGCAGGGGCAGGGTAGAGAACCGCTATAAAGAAAAGAATATGCATATGATGGATATGCGGCTGCTGAGTCAGATCAGGAAATTCCAGAGACGAAATTTTTACCGGCTGGATTGTGAAATGGATATCAAGTACCGGACCCTCGAAGCAGAAGAGCAGAAGGTACTGCAGCAGCTTGCGGATAAATGGCCGTCCTCAAAGGAATTGGAGGAAGGCATCGTGGAACCACTGGATCCCATGGAATTTGTCTGGAATGAAGGGGTAGTTGCGGATCTCAGTGGAGGCGGCGTGCGGTTCCGCTGCAAAAACGAGATCAAGAAGGGTATGGTGATAGAGATCATTGTACATCTTGCTTTCCAGAACGAAAGTATGCCGGTTCATTTTCTGCTCCGGGTTATTTCATGTGAGAGGGCAGAAATTGACAGAAATACATATGAGATACGGGGTATGTTTGAATATCTTAACGAGAGGGAGCGTGAGATCATCGTCCAGTATGTTTTTGAAGAACAGCGGAGACGGATCAGAAAGGAGTAGTTTATGGAAAAAAAAGTATTGGTTATTGATGACTCTGCACTCATGAGAAGGGTCATATCTGATATAATAAATTCAGATGAGCAGCTGACGGTGGCAGATACAGCCATGAACGGTATGATGGCGCTGGAGAAACTGCTCCGGGGGGCACGCTATGATGTGATTCTAGTGGATATCCAGATGCCAAAGATGAATGGTGTCCAGTTTTTGAAGGAATTAAACAAAAATCAGATCAGGATTCCGGTGATCGTAGTGAGTTCGGTTGCGAGCAAGAGTGCGGATGAAACCATTGAAGCACTCGAGCTGGGAGCCATGGATTTTGTGAAGAAACCGGAAAACTCCATGGGATCGGAGCGGGAAGAGTTTCATTCCAAGATGCTTCGTGCCGCCTATGTGGCATGTGGTCTGGGTCGTTATCAGGGGGAAAAGGAAAAGAACGAAAGACCAGTGGAACGCACCAGGATTGTGCCAAAATCGCACCGGGCAGTGAAAAAGGGAGAAAAGCTGGTAGTCATTGCATCTTCTACCGGGGGACCAAAGGCACTGCAGTCGGTGATTCCCTATTTTCCGGCAGGTTTTCCTTATCCGGTCGTAGTGGTACAGCATATGCCGGCGGGCTTTACGGGATCGCTGGCAAAGAGATTGGACGAACTCAGTCCGCTGACGGTGAAAGAGGCAGAAGACGGGGATATCCTTCGCCCGGGGATGGTTTATATTGCCCGCGGCGGCAAGCAGTGTGAGATGATCCAGAAGGGACCGGGTCAGTATCAGTTATCGGAAAATGACAAGCCCCCCAGGGGCGGTCTGAAACCCTGTGCTGATATTTTTCTGGAGTCTCTCGTGGATACTTCTTTTGAAGAAATCCATTGTGCCGTACTTACCGGGATGGGTGCAGATGCGATGAAGGGGATCGAACTGCTCAAAAGAAACAAGAAAATGAAAGTGGTTGCACAGAATGAGGCCACCTGTGTGGTATACGGTATGCCACGGGCAGTGGTTCAGGCAAAGCTCGCAGACTCTGTGACAGCACTGGAAAATGTAACAGGTACATTAATAAAAACGATAGAAGAATAGGAGTGTGAAGGAATGGATACAAGTCAATATATGGATTTATTCATTGATGAAACAAAAGAACATCTGCAGAGTCTGAATGAACATGTTCTGGTGCTGGAGAAGGAGCCGGAGAATGAAGATACCATTAATGAGATTTTCCGTGCGGCGCATACCCTGAAGGGGATGGCTGGTACCATGGGATTTGCCCGGATGCAGCGTCTGACGCATGATCTGGAAAATGTCTTTTCAGAGATCCGTAATGGGAACATGAAGGCAAATGCCAAACTCATCGATGTATTGTTCCGTGGACTGGATGCACTGGAATCTTATCTGGATGTGATTTCTTCTGAGGGAAATGAGGGAACAGAGGACAACGAAGATATCATACAGGATCTGAACAGTCTTCTGGAGGAACAGAACGGCGGAGAGCCTGCCGGCACGGAGAAAAAGCAGGAGAAGGCGAAAGAGACGGCATCAGGGACAGATGCCATAGACCGGTCCAGGATTAAATATGACAAGATCCCGATCGGCGAGTTTGAAAAATCCGCTATCGTATCGGCAAAAGAAGAGGGAAAGAACATATACGGTATCACGGTTTATCTGCAGGAGGCATGCATACTGAAAGCGGCACGTGCCTTTCTTGTCTTTAAATCCGTGGAGAGTAAAGGGGAACTGATCAAGTCTGTCCCGTCTACGGAGCAGATCGAGGACGAGGAATTTGATTTTGATTTCAGCTGGATCCTGGCAACGACAGAGAGCAAGGAGTCGATCAAAAAACTGATCCAGAATGTATCTGAGATCGGAGAAGTATATATTGATGATTTTGATGTGCCGGATCAGCTGGAAATGAAGCAGGAGGAGATTCGCCCGGA
>ERZ778517.2519-NODE-2519-length-10411-cov-4.158942_pt1 | contig 10411 bp, 6 predicted proteins | sample MGYA00510341_ERZ778517 | MGnify/ENA primary metagenome ERZ778517 (study PRJEB29527, sample SAMN07138964) | mouse gut metagenome | material: feces | host: mouse | place: China:Nanjing | collected 2016-01-25 ... | reverse complement strand
GGGATAAAACGGATTATCGCCAGCCCGCATGTGACACAGAATACCTTTGAAAACGATGCCACGACAATCGAACCGGCAATGGCGTTGCTACGTGCAGAACTCGACCGCCGTGGCAACAACTTAGAGGTCAGCCACTCTGCCGAGTACCGAATCGACGAACTATTTACACGCCGTCTGGCCAATGACGACCTGTGGTACCTGCCAAATAAATATCTCATCATCGAGAATGCTTTCTTACAGGAACCGTGGAACCTCGACCAACTGGTCTTCGACCTCCAGGTAAAAGGCATCAAACCCATCCTGGCGCACCCCGAGCGTTACTCATATTACTATACACGCCCCGAGCGCTACCAGGCCCTGCACAACAGCGGACTCGAGTTTCAAATCAACCTGCTCAGCCTTGCCGGCGCATACGGCAAGACTGAGAAAAAGATTGCCGAACAGCTCATCGACAAGGGCTTGGTCGACTTTATCGGCACAGACCTGCACAAGGCATCACATGCCGACGCCATCGACAGCTACCTGCGCACTTCGGAAGCGCGCAAGCACATGGACGCCCTGATGGACGTTGTGAAAAACGACACGGCCTTTATAGTTGAGGGTTGAGAGGAATAACTTTAATACACACGAACAAATAACTATATATGAAAAAGTATCTATTCGGACTGGCGGCACTGACCCTGTTGGCAATGCCGTTGTCGGCCACAAAGCATGAGTTCAAAACCGTGCCCGGCGACCCCCTGCAGACCAAGATGTACACCTTGCCCAACGGTCTCAAAATCTTTATGACCGTCAACAAGGACCAACCCCGTATCCAGACCTATATCGCCGTGCGTGTGGGCGGCAAGAACGACCCGGCCGAAACGACGGGTCTGGCCCACTACTTCGAACACCTGATGTTTAAGGGCACCAAGCAGTTCGGCACCAGCGACTATGCCGCCGAAGAACCGATGCTCAACCAAATCGAGCAGCTCTTCGAGACCTACCGCCACACCACCGACTCGACCGCGCGTCGCGACATCTACCGCCAAATTGACTCAATCAGCTACGAGGCATCGAAAATCGCCATTCCCAACGAGTACGACAAACTGATGAGCGCAATCGGTGCAAACGGCACCAACGCCTATACATCGTACGACGTGACATGCTACGTCGAGGATATCCCCTCGAACCAAATCGACAACTGGGCCCGCATACAGGCCGACCGCTTCGAAAACCCCGTAATACGCGGCTTCCACACTGAGCTTGAGACAATCTATGAGGAAAAGAACATGTCGCTGACCAAGGACAACCGCAAGGTCTATGAGAAACTCCTCACAGCACTCTACCCCAGCCACCCCTACGGCACACAGACAGTACTCGGCACACAGGAAAACCTGAAAAACCCGTCGATTACCAATGTCAAGAACTACCACAAGCAGTGGTATGTGCCCAACAATATGGCAATAGCCCTGTCGGGCGACTTCGACCCCGACCAGATGGTCGATACGATTGAGAAGTACTTCGGCCACCTCAAACCGGCCTCCAATTTCAACCGCCCCGCGCTGCCGAAGGAAAAGCCCTTCACAAGCCCACAAACTGTAGAGGTTGTCGGCCCGGAGGCAGAATATGTGACAGTGGCATGGCGTACACCCGAGGCTGCAAGCAAAGATGCCAATGCCCTGAGCGTGCTCGACTACGTGATGAACAACGGCTCGACCGGCATACTCGACCTCAATGTCAATCTTCCCCAGCGCGTTCTCAATGCCGGTGCATACGTGATGGACATGGCCGATGCCGGAGCCTACGTCATGACGGCTATGCCCAAGGCAGGGCAGACACTCGACGATGCAAAAGACATAATGCTCGAGCAGGTTGCCAAGCTGCGCAACGGCGATTTCACGGAAGAGTTTATTAAAGCCGTAACGGCCAACCTCAAACTTCAGCAGCAAAACGCCCTGACCAGCAATGCGGCACGTGCCGACTACTATGTCGACGCTTTTGTCAACGGCGTTGACTGGGCCGACGAAGTTGCCGAGATGAACAACCTCGACAAAGTGACCAAGGCCGACGTCGTAGCCGCCGCCAACAAATACCTCGGCGACAATAACTATGTAGTCATCTACAAGCGCCAGGGCCAGGACCCCAACGAACTCAAACTTGCCAAGCCCGAGCTGACACCCATCGAGATGAACCGCGACAAATCGTCGAAGTTCCTCACCGACATCCAGAACACCGCCGTAGAACCTATCGAACCGGTATTCCTCGACTTCGACCGCGACATGACACGCCTCCAGGCCAAAAACGGCGTGGAAGTGCTCTATGTGCCCAACAAGACCAACGATATCTTCATGCTCACCTACGTATATGAGACCGGCAGCGATGTCGACAGCCTTCTCACATACGCCCCCGAGCTGATGAACTTCGTCCGCACACCCGACATGACTGCCGAGCAAATCAAAAACGAGTTCTACAAACTCGCCTGCGACTACAGCTTCCGAGTAGGTGCCCGTCGCTCCTATGCCACGCTGTCGGGCCTTAGCGAGAATATGGATAAGGCTGCAGCACTCTTCGAGAAGGTACTCGCCAATGCCGAAATCCCTGCCGATGCGCTTGCAGCATACGCCGACCGTGTAGAGAAAGCCCGTGCCGACCAGAAGCACAACCAGAGCGCAAACTTCTCGCGCCTGGCACAATATGTAGTCTACGGCCCCAAGAACTATTCGACCGTCACCCTCACTCCCGACCAACTGCGCTCAATAGCACCGGCAAAATTTGTCGATGCCCTCCGCGACCTCAACAAATATGAGCAGACAGTGGTTTACTGGGGCAAGGCTCCGGCCAAGGACGTTGTAGCCCTCGTAAACAAGACACACGAGTTTGCAAAGAACCCGCTACCCCGCCCCACTGCCGACAAATACGCACAACAACAGCCGACCGAGACCATATTCTTCGTTTCGCCCTACGAGGCCAAGCAGCTCTATATGTACGGTTACTCGAACAAAGGTGAAGAATACGACCAGGCCAAAGAGCCTATGCGCAACCTCTACAACGAATATTTCGGCAATTCGATGAACGCCATCGTATTCCAGGAGATGCGCGAACGCCGTTCGCTTGCCTACTCGGCATGGGCCGGCTACAATGCACCCTCGCGCAAAGGCAAACCTTATACCTACCTCTCGCAGATTGCCACCCAGAACGACAAACTTGCCGATGCCCTCGCAGCATTCGACGAAATCATCAACGTATTGCCTGAGAGCGAGGCCGCTTTCCAACTTGCCAAGACCGGCCTCGAATCACGCCTGCGCACCGAGCGTATACTCAACGATGACATCGCCTTTACCTATATCGACAACAAAGACAAGGGTCTCGACCACGATATCCGTAAGGACATCTTCGAGGCATTGCCCACAGCTACCCTCGACAAGGTTGTCGACTTCCAAAAAGCCAACGTGGCAGGCCGTACCTACTACTACGGCATACTTGCCAAGCCCGAGAATATCGACATCGAGGCCCTCAAAAAACTCGGCAAAGTCGTAATCCTCACACAGGAGGATATCTTCGGTTACTGATAGAGTTTATAGTTTAGGGTTTAGAGTTTAATTAGCTACATCCTAAGTCGTTAATAGTCTACAAGAGTCCTCGCAGAGGACGAAATTGTGGTTAACCCCACGATTATTCGTGGGGACATCATGAAATCAAAACAACAAAAATCCTCGGAGAGGATGCAATAGGCTGATAACATGCCTTTTGCGACCTCTCCGAGGTCTTTTTTATTATTCGGCCATTTTACCCCACGAATAATCGTGGGGCTAACAACAAGAACGTCCTCTCCGAGGACTCTTATAAATTTATCCTTTATGACACACCCTTTAAAGTTTAGAGTTTAATTAGCTGCACTCTAAGTCGCTAATAGTCTACAAGTGTCGTCTCCGACGACTTTTCATAAAATCAGCACTTATTGTGCCTTAACTCAAAGCCTTATGCCGATGCCGAGCATCAGGTTTTGAGGAGTTTTGAAGCTGCCTAAGCGATAACCGACATTGAGAAACAGCTTGTCGGTCACGAAAGTCTTAAGGGCAAGCGATTGGTAGAATCTCTTCTCGTCATCAGGACTGACGAAGTCGTAGCCGAGACCGACATTTACCGCAAAAATCGGCATAGTCAACTCGGCATGAGCCGAGAGGCCCACATTGAGCTGACGCCCGAACGGCGGGCGGTAAAAATGGATATTGTCGCCGGTCGAGCCTTCTACCCAATACGGCGCGAGGCCTGCGCCTTCGTCCCACTGCATATCAAGGGCTGCACCTACCGCAACAAAACGGTTTAGCGTGCGCATGGGAGCTAACTGCAAGCCGACCACGCCAAACCGACCGGGACACAACTCAGCCTCGCCCCCGACAACTACCGTGTGTTTGCGCCATGCACCGTAGGCCATAATATCATAAAACCAACGGCCACGGTCGGCATCGGCAATAAGTTCGCGTGGGGCAAGCTCAGTACTTTCGCCCCTATTGCCAAAGACGTATGCCACCCCGATGCTTCCGCCGAGGGTATTGACACCGGCATTCGGCCACGAGGTGTTGCCGTTAGAGAAATGCCTTCCAACGGCTCCGACCGACAACTGCCACCTCTCAGACAGTTTATAATACAGTTTGAGACTCACGCCCATGTGTGCCGTCACCGAGGTGCTGACAGCACCGTTATCGGCCGCTGTCAACTCGTCGTAATGCTGCCAGCCGAATGCCGCACCGAACTGCCATTCGTAGCCTAAGGTCAGCCTGTCGTTGAAACGCACTATAGGCGCACCCTGATAGACGTAGGCCGACACAGGCGTGCCAAGCAGCGAAGATGCAAAAAACGAATTTACGCCCACCCCGAGGCCCTGGTATAGACCGTGATAAAGCATACCTTGGCGCGTAGAGGGGGCAAAGGCGAAGTCGGCTCGCACATCGCCGCTAAAACTTGTGTTTATCCTTTTTGCATCGGGATTTTCACCACGGAGAAAGGCATTTGTAGGGGGCACGAATGCCGGAGACAGCTCCACGCCTACACGCCACGACAGCGGCCTGTCGAAACCACGGGCTACAGAGTCGGGCCGTGCTGCCGACACACAAAGGGCTGCAAGTAACAAAGAACAGCCAATCAGTCGTTTTTTCATCTTACTTCTACATTATAGCCGATTGGCTGTGAAACCTCGCATACGCCATCAATCATCCAGGAGTGGCCCGAATTAGGTTGCGTGACCGTGGTCAGATACCGCGCTTCGAACATAGCCATGGTCAGGGTTACGTCGACCGTTACAGTCGTATGCGGCGGCACTTCCACACGCTCCACGGCTTCTAAATCGGTGTATTCAGAGTAATAATACGCCTGTTGGCCGAGAGTGATTTCGACTTTGTTTGTATCATCAGACACCCATCCGTCATTGTAAAAATACGGTATGGGGGATATTCCGGAAATACCCGTAGTCCATATTTCTTCATTGCTTAGACTGACATTTGAGTGTAGCTCTTTAAAAGGATAAATATTCATGGCCATGTCGCCCCCCGAATTGTTGGTTATACGGATAGGGGTAAGTCTGGCTGTACCAAAGCGCGAGGATGCACGCTCCATATCGCAATAGATATAATCAATTTGCATAGGCTTGCCGGGCGTGACTGTCACGTCGAGGCTGCGGGCCATATACCCGTAGTCGATTGTCAGCCAAAGATTCAAATCATCGCTATAGGTATTGTCGAGTGCCACTATAGTTATCTTATCTCCATCTATACGAGCTTCGACGGTAAATCGAGGTGAGCCATAAACGATTTTGGCTATATCGGCAATCGGGGCGTCGGTGCCGAGGCACTATAATTCTCGGTATAGGTAAAATAGTCGAAAGAGTTGTCAAATTTGATAGAAAGCGCGCTCTTAGGCTGAAAACTAAGGACATAAGAACCGCCGTTGCCGTCGAGAGTCACACGGTTATCCTCAAATTCAGGTATCTTATCGACAAAAATATCGTCGTTACAGCCCGGAAGCAACACCGGGGCACACAATAAGACAATATAGAAAACCGAGATGAGAGACTTCATTTATGCTTATGCTTCTTAACAAGTTTCATAACTTCGTCCATAGCCTTGTCGGCAGGCACGGCAATATCAGGCAATGTGCCGTGTATGTCGTTCTCATCTGCTCGAAACTGCCAGAAACGTTTATACGATATAGTGCAGTACAGGCCGGAGACAGGGAGGTTGTAGCCCAGTATGTCGCCGAAGCACACGTTCATACCGCCGGTCTCCTCGCCTATCACTGTGCCCGCGCCGGTCTCTTTGAAGGCCCATGAGAACGAACCGGCCGAAGAAAATGTCTTGTTCGACGTGAGCAGGTATACGTTGCCGTCGTAATGGCCTTCCTCCTTAGTGAGAGGTTTAATGTAATGACCTTCATCGATATCATAAAATGTGAACTGCGCCGGGATGTCATTATTACCGCGCAGCCTCTGCGTAGTAGGTGTTATACGAATAAGCGAACGGTCCATCTGAGTAAACGGGATTGGCGATATATATCTGAGCAATATATCGCCAACACGGCTGTTGCCGCCTCCGTTGCGCCTGACATCAATAATAAGATTGCCGATACCGTCTTTGCGCAGCGTAGTAAACATAGAATCGGCAAAGACCCTCATGCCTTCTATATCCTCGAAATGCCTGAAATCCATTATGGCAACATCGTTCTCTTTATCGATAGTGAAAGAATAAGGAGCCGAGGGACTGACACCGACCTTTGCCGGGATACGTTTTTGTATTTCCTCAAAAGTTTCAGCAGGAAGTTTTACCGACAACGGCTTCTTAGCGCCCACGGGCAGATATGTGATATCAAAAGAATCAGATGGATAAAGCATCTGGCGCAGGGCCTCGAAATCACCGTTGATACGCGACAATTTGAAGTGTTCACGTTCGCCGGCCTCGAAAGGCATCATGGCGTCTAACATCTTGCAAGTCTCGATACCGTTGATGCTCAATATCTTCGCCTCACGAGGTATAATCGAGTCGATACACCTGTCGCACACTATCGATTTATCACTGCGTACCCGGGCCGAAAGCGGAAGGCGACGATGTTCCTTAGTAAATACGTCGTTGTAGGGGTATACCAGATTTGTATGCCCGTCTCCTATCATGGCGACTATTGGCGCGGCGCGGCGATAAAGCTCTAAGCGCGTGACAGAATCGGGTAAAGAAGCTTTCGCCTCGTTCACGGCAGTGAACAACTCTGTCTGGCTGCATACCGAGAATATATCGGGATGTACCTGGCTCAAAGTATACACAAGGGCGTCGATATCAAATCGGGCCTGTTCGCGCGATAATTTGCCTGAAGGTGCAATGTCAAGAAGCCTTGGGTCGGGATTTTCAAAAGGATTAGCGGCTAACCGGCGTACTTGCACGTGCGACCGGTCACCACCGGTAATAAGTATATCGAAATCAGCAGTTTCCCACTCGTCCAGGGTCAACGCCATGGTATCTATATCAGAGACAAAGACCACCTCGCGGGCCGGAGTTTCCAGCACGTCGGGGTCTATTTGCGGCGAGACTATCCAATAGTCTGCCTGTCGGCCATCAAGAACGAGGGCCACCTTATCGTTTCCTGATTTCATTACCGGCCTCTGTGCCACACATATCGAGGCAAGCGAGAGCAGGAACATACCTGCATATACCAATTTTTTCATATCGTAAAATTTACTTCATCTTATCCTTAATTGCCTCTACCATTGCCGGGGCGTCATCGCAACCGAGCATATATTTACGCCCGTCGCGGAGGGTGACGAGGAAACAGTCGGACGCCTTGCCATAGTATGCAAAATAGCGGCCGAGGTCGCGCTCTGAAAACCAGCCGTAATAGCCAAACCATCCGCCGCTGCCCACAATACGCCGTGCGGCCATAGTGGGCGGACAAAGTTTGACATCGGCAATATCGGCCAAGGGAATGTGTTTGGTTTTCAAGGGCCTTTGTATGCATAGGTTCATGCCATCTACCGAAACCGACAAGGGTGTATAACATAGTGCCGCAAAGCATAAGATAAAAATGGCAATCCCAAGCGACCAAATCATCCACAACGGGGCATCTCGCCGCAAGGCGTTGACCAACAGCATGCCAAAAACAACAAATGACAGACCTGATAAGACAATGCTATAAGAACTGAGTTTTACATTCCTTTTCATATCTTGAGGCACTTAAAAATAAATTGCCGATGCAAAAATACACTTTTTTTGCATCGGCAACAATTATTTTTGGTTAAAGTTTAAAGGTTAGAGTTTAATGAGGTTAACATTTCAAATTCAGCCTAAAAAGGGGCATTAACCTTTAACTCTCAATCTATTATTACCATATAACGACACGCTCGGCCTCGGGGAGGTACATCGGGTCGCCTTCTTTGATATCAAATGCCGTAAAGAAGGGCTCGATGTTGCGGAGAGTGCCGTTCACGCGCCAGCGACCGAGTGAGTGGGGGTCGTTCTGAGTGCGTGAAAGGATTTCGGCATCGCGGATATTTCCGGCCCATACATTGGCGTAGGCCAGGTAGAAACGCTGGTCGGGGGTAAAGCCATCGATAACGGGGCCTTCGGCACCGTTGAGCGAATTGAGGTATGCGGTACGGGCAACACGAAGACCACCCTGGTCGGCGATATTCTCGCCGAGGGTCAGACGGCCGTTAGCACGGGTACCGGGAGCAACCTCTATGCTGTCGAACTGGGCCACGAGCTTGTCGGCAAGAGCGTTGAATGCCTTGGCATCGTCGTCGGTCCACCAGTTTACGAAGTTGCCGTCCTTGTCGAACTGACGGCCCTGGTCGTCGAAGCCGTGAGTCATTTCATGACCAATCACCACGCCAATCGCGCCATAATTGACTGCATCGTCAGCAGCGGGGTCGAAGAAAGGCTGCTGGAGAATACCGGCAGGGAAACAGATTTCGTTTGTGGTGGGGTTGTAGTAGGCGTTGACAGTCTGGGGCGACATGTGCCAGCGTGCGCGGTCGACGGGCTTGCCGTAATCGTTGTTGTTGTAATCGATATTAAACTGGATAGCCTTCTGGATATTGTTCCAGTAAGGCAGCTCGGGGTCGACAGTGAGGGCCGAGTAATCACGCCATTTGTCGGGATAGCCAATCTTGACGGTGAAGGCGGCGAGTTTTTCCTTGGCCTTGGCCTTGGTGGTGTCGCTCATCCATGTCAGGTTGTCGATATGCTGTCCGAGGGCAGTCTGGAGATTGCCGACGAGTTTGAGCATCTTCTCTTTCGACGAAGCAGGGAAGTATTTCTCTACATAGAGTTCGCCAAGGGCCTCGCCGAGTATGCCGTTGGGCACTGCCAGAGCGCGTTTCCAGCGCGGACGCTGCTCCTCTACACCCGATATAGCCTGGTCGAGGGCGAAGTTGGCGGCAATGAAGTCGTCGCTCAGGTAGGGAGCGGCCGACGATACATATGAAGCAGTCATATAGTCGCGGAGGGCCTGCTCGTCGGCATTTTTAAGCACCTTCGAAACGACGGCGTAATATTGGGGCTGGCCTACGATTACGGTGTCGACATCGAGTTTCTGAAGGTCGAAATAGTGCTTGAGGTCGATGTTGGGATATGTCTTAACCAGCTCGGCCACGGTCATGGGGTTGTACTGTGCGGCGATATCGCGCTGCTCGGTACGTGTCATCTGGCTATTAGCCAGCTCTGTCTCAATCTTGACAACGTTGTCGGTCAGGCGCTGTGCGGCCGCATCGTCATAACCGATAAGTTTAGCAAGTGTAGTGAGATATGTGCGGTATGCGGCACGGATTTTTTCGGCATTTTCGGTGTTGTTGGTGTAGTAGTCGCGGTCGCCGAGACCGAGGCCGCCCTGCTCCCAGTACATGGTGTTCATGTTAGAGTTGGCGAGGTCGGCCTGTACGCCGGTGCCGAAGAACACTCCGAGGCCGGGCATCGTGGCCATGAGGTCGATAACCTTCTCGCGGGGGGTCGAGGCGATTAGTTCGAGGTCGGCGGCAAGGGGAGCTGCACCCTCGTTGTTGAGGCGCACGCTGTCCATGCCCATACGGTAGAGGTCGGCAACCTTCTGGGCATTTGTGCCTGGCTCGGCAGTGGCGGCAGCAAGGCTGTCGACAAGGCCGCGCACCTGTTCGCGCGTATTTTCGGCAAGCTGGTCGAAAGTGCCGAAACGAGAATACTCGGGCTTGAGGGGGTTGGCTTTCATCCAACCGCCGCAGGCATAATCATAGAAATCAGCTTTGGCCGACACTGTAGTGTCGAGGTTGGCGGCATCGATACCCTTGGGGGCTGCAGTTTTCTGGCTGCACGATGCACCGACAAATGCCAATGCCGACAAAGCAATAATCATATTAGTTTTTTTCATTGTGATAATATAATGATTGTATATTTTGCTAATTAAATAAGACGCACCAAAG
>ERZ778517.2517-NODE-2517-length-10414-cov-3.701612_pt1 | contig 10414 bp, 3 predicted proteins | sample MGYA00510341_ERZ778517 | MGnify/ENA primary metagenome ERZ778517 (study PRJEB29527, sample SAMN07138964) | mouse gut metagenome | material: feces | host: mouse | place: China:Nanjing | collected 2016-01-25 ... | reverse complement strand
TCACAATACTATCTGTCGGTTTGATACTATCTGTTGTATTTACATCAACCGCCTGATCATACTTGCTATTAGTTGTGCTGGTAAGATCTTTGTTATTACGATCTACTGATTTAAATTCAGCTCCTACCTTTTCAACCTTCAAAGTAAGGTCTCCTGCAGTTGCTATACTGCTTGGAATTGTTACTCTGACTACTGTATACGCATGAATCGTTGAACCTGCAACTGAAGTCTTGCCTTCATCATTTAATACAATAATTCTGGCATCTTTGCTGTTTGCATTAACATAAATATGATTTGCTAACTTAGTCTCTTCACAAATTCTCAATACAGCTGCCTGGTTCACCTGAATAGCGGTATTTGTATAAGCACCAGCCTTTGTGAAATCTCCTCTAAGATTTACTTCACCCTTAGTATTAATTTCCAAATTACCATTCAATGTACCAGTTCCAGCAGCGAAGCCGGCTCCGTTAGAATCTGTGATTACAACATTACCTACGATTGTACCGTTGTTTACAAATGAGTTCTTGTAAACATCATTGATATTTACTGCATATCCATCATTAGATGCATTTACAGTTACATTTTCAATGTAGAACTCTTTAACGCTTCCTGCAGTTACTTTTAATGTAGGAACGTTTTCTTTATTACCAGTATAACCTGTAATCTCTCCGCCAACAACAGAACTCCAGATACGCATCTTATCAACACAGTCTGTCGTAGAAACTACTACGTTACCATTGATTTTATGGCCATTTAAGTCAACATCTACTGCACGATTAATTGTCAGTGTGTGACCTTTTCCAAATACAGCGGCTGCGTCGCCATCTGCAGCTTCCAGATTTATATCAGCTGTCAGAATAATCTTACGATACTGATCGTTTTGCAGAGCAGATTTCAGCTTCTCAAAATACTCTTTAGGAGTTTTTATTTTACCACCCTCAAATCTCTCGTCTTCATGATTACCCCAGGTAGCATCACTGCTAGCCTTTAAGCTGTCGATTTCTACATCAGTAGTATCTCTTGAATCAATAGATGTAACATCATTTTTATTAGCCACACCATACTGGAACGGAATACGAATCATTCCACCATTTGAAAGAGTAGATCCTGTTGTAGATGTAATTGCCTTTGAAATATTCAGCATTGCATTTTTAGCACTAACATTAAATGTCTGACCTAACCAGCCATTATTAAAGTTACCTGTAGGTAATTTAATTGTAACGGAATCTGTTACACCGTCGTGATCGTCATAATCTTTAATATTAGCCGCAATTTCTGTACCTGTCGGCAATGTATTACCATTGATTGTATAGTTACCAGTTACCTGAGCATTTGTGGAATTTCCTGTCATTGTAACAGGCTTGTTAAATTTCACAAATATATAATTACCTCTGTCATTTGCTACTGCACTCTTAATTCCCTTTGCATCGTTATATGAAAGACTATCACTAACTGCTGCCCATACAACTCTGAAATCAGATGTAGCTGTTTCACGTGTTACGTTAATAGTAGATGTAACTGTAGATGCTGTATTACCATAATCATCAGAAATAGAACTGATTACCAGTCTCCATTCACCAGCGCTTAACTGAGTTTCTGGTTCGATATTAATTGTCATATCTTCTGCATCAATAAATCCATCTTCGGCAATAATACCATTCACTGTCTGGCCATTGTTTGCACTAATAAACTGTGCGGATGGAGCAGGTACGCCAAGACGTCCGTCAGCATTTGCTCTCTGTCTCTGTGTCTGAGAAGGAGTCAGGCCTTCGCCATTTGCACCATTTGCTTCACCAGAACCGTCAGATAATTTTACCGGTTCGCTCATTGTAACATTATAAGATTCAAGTGTATAACCACTCTCATCTACTGCCTGTACAACCTCGCCGATAACCGGGCTGACTGTATCAGGTGTCTTCATAATATCTCCTGTTAACGGAACATCAATTGCTGCATTCTGCTTATTATTTGCCAGGTTTACAATTGTGTTGGCATCCATATGGAGACGAAGATCATAATTGTAGTAGTTTGTCTTTGTACCAATTGTATCATATACTTCGGTCCAGTCGTTTGTTACTTCTACAATATACTGATTCTTATCATTGTTGATCTTAGATACACGAATTGGATTCTTGCCTCTGTCCGCATCAGTATCAGAGATATCTACCCATGAACCGCCGCTGTACTGCTGTAATCTCAGAATACTCTTAAATACATCGCTGTTTGGTGTTGTAATTGTATCTGTATCTGCAACTTCTGCAACAGGAGAGTTGAATGTTACAAGCCACTGTTCCGGAGACTGCGGTGTCACTTCAAATGTAGGTACCAGATCATTGCTTGGCACTACAAAATCAAAACCTTCTGTATTTACAATGTTTCTTTCTCTGTCCGTCTTAGATGCCCAGTCACCAACATTCGATACAGAAATTCTATGTGTACCTGGTGTCAGATAACGTTTTTTGCCAACTTTAATCGTAACAACATGACGGGTATCATCGCCGTCCTTGTAAGAACCAACTTTAATCGTTCCATCATAATCGTCCTGCTTATTATTAGCTACGCTATCGTCTTTTGTAGAAGTTTTCTTTACTTTGCTGTTTGTAGCATCTGGTGTTTCATTATCAGGAGCCACCGTGGTTCTGTTCACATACCAGTTGCTTAATGGTTCACCATCAATCAGATAATTATCAATATTATCTGCTGCAAACACTTCCTGCTGAGACTGCTGAACGCCATCACAATAAGACTTCGGAAGAACTGCCTCTGAAAACTCTATTTTAATTTCGCGCATTCCTTCACTTGTCGCATTTAATACTGCCGGCTGACGAGCATCTGTCAGTTTGAAAAATACCGTATTATCTGCCTGAATAATGGAATCCGTCTGTGTCTTATTCTTAAAGCGTACACTGACATTTGTATTGTCAACCATCGGTCTGCTTACCAGTAACTGAAGTGCATTTTCTTCAGCCGTGTCAACATCCATAATACCTACAATTTCATGTGTCAGCGTTGTATTACTGTCAACCCAGCCATTATCCAGTCCGCTCTTTACAACACATTCAAATTTCGACTTATCAATCTTACCAGATTTTGTCTTAAAATCAGATGCTTTTACTTTCTGATTGAAGTATGCAATTACACGGTCTGCTGTAGGAGCTGTTGCCGATGTAATAATCGCTCCGATGGATGTATCGCCAGGATTTGGTGTCAGCGTAATACTTGTAGCTGTATTCAGACCCATCAGATCTTTATTATCTCTGGATTCTACAACAGTTGCTGTAATTTTTGCTACCTGTGTCTCTTTCAGAGCTTCAGAAGTATACATCACTGTTGCCACACCATTCTGAATAGAAACACGCTGCTCAGCAAATTTACCAAGAGATGCGGTAAACGCTACTTCGACGTTCTTGTCAGTAATCGGATTGCCTGTAGCTGCATCTTTGATTGTAAATGTAACGACTGTCTGATCCTGTCCGTCTGACTTAAGAATCGTATCCTTTGCTTCCAGAGTCATAGGATATTTTACTTCGGATGCAGGAGTTGTGAATGTCAATTTCTGTTCTGCCTGTGCTTTTCCTGCTACCTTGATGCCTGTAACTGTCAGATCGTAATTTTTGCCAAAATCAGCGCCTGCGATTGTCAGTACCACACTCTTCTTGTCTTCTGCTAATTCTGCCTTGGATACTGTTACGCCGTCTGAAATTGCAAAGTTTGTAGCGTCCGGAGTATCGATTGCCTGGTTAAAGGAAACGCGAACTTCCGTAGTGCTGTTTGCTACTGCGCTTGTTGCCTTGAATGCTTCTGTTGTTGCAGTATCGTCGGCTTTTACATTTGCAGTACATGTCATCCATTTAATGTTTTTAGGATATTTGCGCTTTGTTGTCTTAACTTTTACCTTAATCTTAGCGCGTCCTACACCCTTACCTTTGAGCATAACAGAAGATGCTGTCTTGCCGTAAACTGTACAGATCTTTTTGTTGCTTGTAGTAACCTTTGTGATCTTCCAGTTCAGAGTGTTTTTCTTCAGTGTCAACTTATATTTCTGATTTACTTTTAATGTTTTAAAAGTAGTCTTCAGATTTACTGTAGACGCTGCTGACGCTGTCACCAGATTGCTTGCTGATGACATTGAGAATGCCATTGCAGCAGATAAAGATACTGCCAGCACTCTTGTCATGAAACTCTTTTTCATTTCTTTTCCTCCTTAAGATTTACCATGCCGGTGTGACATGATCAGTTGTTGTCCACTAAGTATACAATACCTGTTTCCGATTGTCTATGCGCAAACCTACAAATTTAAAGTTTGTTTTCGAACAATCCTCGTGACTTTTGCCCCACTCTCACTCCAACCCTAATTTTCTTGGCCGATGACAGTGCCTGTATCAGCACTATGCCGCCAGCCTCAAATAATGAGGTGAACCATCCGTGCTGAGATACTGTATGACTCAGGTTCACTATATAGTTACGGGGGGTGGGGAAAAAAAAGTGGGGTTCAGAAAAAATTTTTTAAAAACTTTTTTCTGAATCCCACACATCCTTTATTTATGAATGATCGTTCCTTCGACAGGCAGCTGATCGGTATGTCTGCCATCCAGTCTGGTGATCACAGCTTTCCGTACCGCCGAGTTTCCGATAAACCCGATCGCGGCTTCTATTTTCGGCGCCATCGAGCCGGCTTCAAACTCTCCGGCTGCCAGATACTGTCTGGCGCGTTCCGTACTCAGGTCATCCAGCTGCTTTTCTTTTTGCGTGCCATACCCCAGGCATACTTTTGGCACGCCGGTAAACAGCAGCAGCATATCCGCATCGATCGCCTCCGCCAGCTTTGCGGCTGCCAGATCTTTTTCAATCACGGCAGACGCCCCTTTCAGCCGGTTTGACTGCTGCAGTACCGGAATCCCTCCGCCTCCGCAGGCAATCACAATATGATCCGCATCCAGAAGGGCGCGAATACTTTCCGCTTCTATAATATCGATCGGTTTTGGCGCCGCGACAATTCTGCGGTATCCGCCCGGGACTTCCGTCACGTGATTTCCTTTCCGTTCTTCCAGTTCTGCTTCTTCAGCGTTCATAATGCGGCCGATAATTTTGGTCGGATGGTAGAACGCGTCGTCATAAGGATCTACGACTACCTGCGTCAGTACGGTACATACATTTTTATAAATACCGCGATTTAACAGCTCTGTGCGTATGGCATTCTGCAGGTCATAACCGATATAGCCCTGGCTCATTGCTGAGCATACGCTCATCGGCGTCGACGTATATTCCGGATATATGCGGCAAAATTCTGCCATTGCCATATGAATCATACCGACCTGAGGTCCGTTCCCATGAGTAATAACGACCTGATAATCGTCTTTGATAAAACCCGCGATCGCTTCCGCCGTCTTTGCCGCCGCAGCCTTCTGCTCCGGCAGCGTGGCGCCAAGCGCATGATGGCCAAGTGCAATTACTATTTTTTTCTTTCTCATTTTTTATTCTTTTCCTCCCTGGACGATAAGGAAACCGCTGCCGTACAGCTGCTCCTTCCTATTTATATCGCGGCTGTCTGCTCCATTTTCCAGCGGAAATATGCATCCAGTCCGTCCGCAATCCCGTCTGCCATTTTCGCCTGGAACTTTGCACGCTCCATTCTTCCTGCGTTCTCCGGGCCTGACACAGGTTCTGTCTTTAACACAATGGCAGGAGTTTTACTTTTTTGGATGCCCGGATATTCGTCTGTTCCCAATACCCCCGCATTGGTAAAGCCTGTCTCTTTTGTATAAGATTTCAATAGGTATTTACCGAGTTTTTTACTGTCAGCCGCGTACCTGGCAGCCGGAAAAGCGCTTTGTTTCGTACTGCAGTACGCGGCGGCTCTTTGGAGCGTCCCGCCTGTCCCGTGATTTGTCTGATTGTCCGGACTGTCGTCTGCAGGATTGCCCGCGTCATTGTCTGATACATCTGTAAGGTAGTCTGTACAAATACGAATCGATGCGTCTGCTTCGATCTGGCTGGCCAGTTCCGCGCTTTTGGCATCGCTGAGCGAATTTTCCGGCGATCTTCGGGCCATAATCACTACATAACCGCGTGACTCCAGCTTTTTTTCCAGTTTTAATGCTGTGTTCAGACTGATAGTATCCTGCGCATCCCGTTCCTGCGGCGAAGTCTGCTCCTGCTGTACGGCTTCCTCCACATCTATAAAGACTACAAACGGCGGCTGCGTATCCGGAGCATTCGGATTCTGCAGTCCGTGATCTGTCTGCTGCAGTTTCCCGATGCCATCTTTCCATACGTATCCGGTCTGTCCGCTTTCGGTCTGTATTTTTGCATACAGACGATCTTCTTCCAGCAAAGTCATCCGCTCTCCATACGAAAGAGTCACTCTGTCACTGTCTGCTTTTTGTTTTACAATCTTTTTCTCCTGATACACCGGCAGTTTTTTTACCAGCACGGTTCGCGTATTTTCTAACTGCAGCTGTTTTTGCTCTTCCGCTTCTTTATCGGCGGCCCTCTGGAGCGCCAGCTGCCTTTCCGTTTCCTGTGCCACCCTTTCTTCTTCCTCCGCAATAAAGTGCGTAATGCCCATCATCCCGGTAAAAACGACCGCAAGCAACAGACCGTATAACAGTACATGAACTATTTTTTGCATATTCCCTCCCTGCTTCATTGCTGTCTTTCTACTATACTATGTGCCGCCTTCTTCGTTATCTGCCAGACGGGATATCGTCTATCTCCCACACGGTATCCTCATGCAGCAGCGTAACCGACATCAGTATACAAAGCGCGATCCGCATGGCTGACGGATGCAGACCGAACGTATTCATGCCCGTCTCCAGGCAGATACCTGCCAGTGCGCTTCCAGCCGCAGAGCTGATCAGTACTGAATTTGTATTCAGAAACCGCTCGCATACGACGGTTTTTTCCACGGCGAGCAGCAGGCCCAGACAAATAAGAAACAGGATCCTTGCGGCAGAAAACAGTATTCCGGTATCGTTTTCACTGCGATAGCCGAGCAGATTTCTGTCGCTTTCTTCTGTCTGCGCCGCCTGTCTCATTCCCTGTTCCAGCTGCTGAATATCCTGTACGCTGACATAAATACCGCCTGTTTTATCTGCTATCAGCATCATCAGCTGCTTATCCACATCCCCTGTCATCCCCACGGTACTGATGGAAATCCCTCTGTCTGCATACTGCTCCAGTCTGCGCATACAGTCATAACGGCTCGTTTCATCCATATCTGTGGCATAACCGTCGCTCAGCAGTATCATGCGGCAGTGATCTTCCAGCTGCAGGCGCCCGTTATTCAGATCCTGTAAAATCGTATCCAGCGTATGTAAAATGGCCGTGCCTCCGGTGTTTACCGGCTCATCTCCCATTCCGCCTTCCCGCATTGGCGCCATTGCCCGAATCATCTTTGCAGAGTCAGAGAACTGATAGACGCCATAGGCAAATTCCGGCTCTTTATCTTCCAGCAGCGTTTCCATCGCCTGGTAACGCATGCCATCCGGATCTGTCCGGCTCATCGAATCCGAATGATCGATCACAAACAGATACGAAGACGCCTGTCCCCTGGAACCGCTACCTATCCAGTCATAAATCCATGCAAACAACGCCGAAAGCAGCAGCGTCAGCACCAGAGCCAGCGCCCACTGCCTGCGGTTGACCGGTGCGTATGCATGCGCGTGTCCGAGCTTTCCAATCGCATACACAGCACATCCGACAAACAGATACATGCCGGTAAAATAGACGACTGTGGATATCACAGGCGACACCGCACGTTCCATATTCTGATAGATCCATTCTCCCATCAGCCCATACGTGAATCCTGCCAGAATGCTGCCAGACAGCATCTTTATTGAAAACCGACTTTTGCTCCTCATACCCTTACCCGCCTGTTCGTACGCGATTCCTTTCCGATTTAGTTCCTGCGGTCTTTGTCGATTCCTCCGATCAGTACCATCGCCGCAGTCAGTCCTAAGAATACCATGATACACACTGCCTTTTCCGCAAATCCGCCCAGCTTATACACAAGAAGCGACGCGGTGAAAAATGCGACCGGTATGCCGGCATACAGACACTTTGCCAGCCCGCTGCCCAATCCCATAGCATCTGTCCGGCTGCGCGTCTCTTTGCCTGTCAGCGCCTGTACCATCAGGGAAAACACCAGTCCGACTGTGGCAAATATCACAAATCCCAGCGAGATCAGTATATCTCCGCTTCCATATCTGTACAGACAGATGCCGCAGAGCGCCATTGTAAACAATACAAACAGACTGATCATTTCCCGATGCAGCGAATCGATCAGAAGCGGCGTCTCCTCTGTACGGTCCGGTTTTCCTTTCAGACCATAATAAAGCGCCCGCAATGCCTTTTGGCATTCGTACGGCAGATGGTTGTATGCCGTCTGTTTCCTGCTCTTTACCGCCTCTTTCAGATATTGCATCACATATTTTCTACGTGTCTGATCGGCGAGCAGCTGCGAATGTTTTCCAAGATCTGCAAATCGTTCGGCGCATGGTTCCAGCTCCTGCGTCTTTGCCCACTGGCTGATCCATTTTACAAGATCAAACTGCCTGTTATCCGGGTCATAGTAAAGCAGCAGGGAACGATCCAGATGATTCAGATCGATCTCCGGGATGCCGGCGTAAAACGTTTCCCGCAGTCCCCGCTGCATCAGGCGTCGGTAATGCTTCTCCTCTGCAGACTGCGTGTCATATAACAGCTGCCAGAGGCGCGACAGATCTGTACAGCTTTCGGCTTCCTCCAGCTGTGCAATCATTTTGCTGATTTTCTTTGCGTTTGGACATGACAGCCGCTGTACTTCGTATTGCCGATACGTCCGCACGCGGTCTGTTTCAAACCAGTCCATCTGAAACCGATTCCACAGCGTCGTACACGTCTCTTCCCAAAGGCGCTCATATCCATCCGCCCGCGCCGGATTCTGCCGGATTCGGTCTATCGTCTGCGCCGCCAGACACAGCTCTTCAAAGCTGTCCGCCGCCTGCATCTCACGCACGACCAGATCCTTGATCAGCTTTTGAAACAGCTGGTGCTCTTTCGCAGTAAAATGCGGTCCATTCTGATAGAAAAATCGTTCAGATTTCTTTAACGACGTCAGCTCTCCCGGTAAAAACCGGTTCCAGAAATAATCGCAAAAATAATCCGCGTCCAGCGCTTCCAGATAACTGCACACAGCCGGATACAAATCGTTGGCATGGCCATTTTTCAGTTCCAGCAGAGCCGCAAAACCGGCGTTTTTGCTCTGCGGCGTCTGACTGCGTGCGAGGATCCCGCGCGCTTCATACAGTGCCATCGGCTCCAGCAGCACCGCATCCTGGCATTGTTCGTAGGCGTTTTTGATCTCTGCCGTCAGCTTAGGATCCTCCAGCCGAATATCGCCCTGATTCGCCGCGTCCAATAAAATCGCCAGATATTCTGACGTTTCCCCGCCATAGCGCAATTCATACCGGAACAGCTCCTGAAGCAGGCTTACTACCGTTTCCGGCTCGATGCCGCTGTCATTTTTTTTTATTTTTTTCTGAAATCCTGCTTCTATCAGCGCGCATCCTGCGTCTTTCAAAGGATCTGCGTAAGTTTCCTGTATAAATGCAGCGATATTTTGGAAAATCTGCTCCCGCAGGTCTTTGCTGCTGTAAAACAAATCCATCTGATACAGTTTGGTAAACTGATAACCGTTCAGTCTGGAATCCTCACATCGAAAAATCCCCGTATCCAGATCCGCATAATTTTCTCCCTGCACCTGATCGGAAAAGCAAATGGCTGTCTGTGCGCCATGCCAGGAAAACGACAGCAGCTTTGACCGCAGATGATAGGGCAGTCCTTTCATAATCAGATACAGAATATCCCGATACGTCTGCGTTCCCTGCTCCCTGAGCGCGCCGTATTTGATACACATCGGGCCGCTGTAGCCTTCCAGCGCGCAGATTGCGCCCAGAAGCAGTTTTTTGTACTGTTCCTTCGACAAACGATACCGGTCCAGCAGCCTGCGTTCGTTCATATTCCGATAGTTCAAAGATTCACGGACCGGATATGCTGCAAGCTGCGGGTGATATTCCAAATCGAATTCTTCCGGTACGATGCCAAACAGAATCTCCGGACAAACCGCCAGTTCGTAATACTCTGCCAGGTGAAAGCAATATCCATGTACATAAGCCACACCCCGGCTGTCTTCTCCGGATGCCGCATAATTGACGTGCATCAGATAAATAAAACGTTCATGCCGAAAGATTCCCATCGCCTCCGGCGGAGCCTGAACCGTCTGCTTTAAGTCCGACAGTCTGGACGCAATCCCTCTGAATCCCGCCTTTGCAATTTCAGACATCCCGGCCGACGGCGCGACGATCTTCCATCCGGAACCGCTCCCGTACCCTCCCAGACGATAGTAACCTGCCTGATACAGTTTCATAGCGTC
>ERZ778517.2512-NODE-2512-length-10430-cov-4.792578_pt1 | contig 10430 bp, 8 predicted proteins | sample MGYA00510341_ERZ778517 | MGnify/ENA primary metagenome ERZ778517 (study PRJEB29527, sample SAMN07138964) | mouse gut metagenome | material: feces | host: mouse | place: China:Nanjing | collected 2016-01-25 ... | reverse complement strand
AGTTCGCCCGCCTCGAGGGCGATTGTGGCTGCGTTGAGGTTGCTCTTGCTGTCGTAGGGGTGTATTTCCACGGCCTTGAGCATGATTTCCTTATACTTGTCGCTGCCCACGGGGTAGACGGCGGCGATGCGCTGGAAGTCGACGGGGCGCATGCGCTCGGGCGTCACTTTGTAGACCTCGAGCAACTCCTCGACGGTGGCATATGCCTTGATGCGGTATTTCACCACATAGTCGGAGTGGCGCAGCCAGGGGTACACGTTCTTGAGGATATAGTCGTACTGCTCAGGGTAGCGGCGGCGTATCTCCTCGTTGCGAGGGTCCGGCTCCATGTCCGACTTGGCGATGGCCAGTATGGCGTCGCGGTTTGCGATTTCGTTTTTTTCGAGCCAGTCAATCAGGCCCTGCCAGTCTTCGGGCTCGTAGTCGGTGTGCATGATTTCGGGCGCGAGGGCCATGCGCTTGCGCACGATTTCCTTGAGTGTCTGCGTACGGCCCATGGCCAGGCGCACGTTGTTGGAGTACGAACCTTCGGGCGAGGCAAAACCCTTTATTGACACGCTGGTGATGGTGGCGTCGGGGTCGTCCTGCACCACGCGGATGGTGGCGTAGATTTTTTCGAGCTCCTCGGGGTTCTTCATATAGTTTTCCTTGAGCTCGGTGCGGTTTACCACGAAGGTGATAAATGCGCGTCCCTCGGCCGAAAGCTCGATTGCGCTGTCGCCGGTGAGCTCTACGAAGCGGAAGCTCGGGTCGTAGGCCGGGCGCACATAGTCGAGGCGTGCCAGCGGCGTCTCAGGGCCGGTGGCAGGGGTCTCGCAGCAGTTGGCCACGGCCTGCTTCATGTCAATCTGGCAGCGGTTCATCCACGGCTCGAAGGGCACCTCGGCGCGGTATTTGATGGTCTCGCGCGACCCGGCCGAGTAGACCTTGGTGCCCTCGGGCAGGTCCTTGTTGCGCAGGTGGGTATAGTAGCGGTTGCGGCCGGCAATCTTGATGGCCGGCAGGGCCAGGGTGTCGCCGCTCTCGGCTGCACGGACCACGGGCGAGAATGTCACCTCTTTATCGCGGCCGGGGTTGACGCTGCGCGGGTCGATGTCGAGAGCCACGACAAGCTCGTCGGCAACACGGTTTACCTTGATGGCGTCGACCTTGAGCAGGGCATCCTGAGTGTCGGCGAAAGCCGGCATGGCTACAGCGGCAAGCGCTGCGGCGGCTATTATGCGGGTTATGGCGTTCGTTTTCATTGTCAGAATGTATAAACAAGGTTTATCGCGGCCTTTGTCGGACCCACGTAGTTATGAGGATGGTCACTGTCGACTTTCTGGCCGCAGTCGGCGCACTCGTATTTGTCGTAGCGGGTGTAGACCCAGCCGATGCCGATTTCGGCCTCGATATTCCAGTGGCGGTCGAGAATCCACGAATAGCCATAGGCTATGCCCGCGCCAACCATCCAGCCCTGGAAACGGTAGTCCTTGAGCTTGCGGTAGTCGGTGCCGAGGAATTTGAACGGCATGTCGAGGTTGCCGAAGTTATACTGGCCTCCCAACAGGTGAGCGCCCACAAAGTGACCCGAGAAAGCCTCGCAGAACCAGTAGCGTGCCTCGGGCTGCACCAGCCAGTGCTTCCACCGGTGGTCTTTGATGGCCCAGGCGTTGAGATTGGCGCTCAGGTCGCCCGTCCATTTGGGGGCGAACTTGACTTCTACACCGCCGTTGAGGGTGGCGGTAGCATCGTAGAGCAAGTTGGTCTTGATTGCTGCCTTCTGCGCGGCCGCCGGGAGCGCGAGGCCCACAAGGGCGAGCAAAAGGACTATAAATTTCACTTTCATGCCTTTTAGAAGCGGAAATGATTGGTTATCTTTATCAATTTTTGGTTTTAGGCAAGGCGTTGCCGCCTGCCGGGGGTACACACTTTGGCAGCTCTCTGCCACCATTCGCACACAGCGCCCCGACTATCAGCCATATATAATATGGCTTGCCGAGGCTCCCCTGTCTCCGACGCACTGTGGAGATGCACTAAGTCCGAAGAGAGAGGGAATGCAAAATTACTAATTTTCCCGACAGCAAAGTTGCCATAGGGTAAAAATATGCGTTGACTTTGCGTAAATCGGCCCTCGCCAGGGCTGATATTGGGTACCCGGGGTCGCATATCGGTCAAGCAGGTTTATTTCCCGACCTATAGTCGCCCGGCTTCATACCCGTAAAACGCACAAACGCACGGTGAAAGCTCGAATGGCTGGCAAAACCGCAATGCTCGGCTATGTCGGCAATGGGCGTATCGGGCTCGTCGGTCAGAAGCCGCATCGCCTCGGCCATACGGCGGTCGCGGACATAGTCGCTGAAGCTCTCGCCAAGGCCCTCGTTGAAAATACGCGACAGGTAGGTACGGTTGAGTGGCACAACGGCCTGAACGTCGGTCAACTTGAACGCCTGGTTGAAATATGGATGGGTATCGAACCACTGCCTGATGGTGGCCGCATACTCGGGTATCCGGGCCTCGAACGATTCATCTCCTGCCACCCCGGGCACTTCCTCTGCCACCGTAGCGACAGGCCGACGCCGGCGCAACCGCACAAAATACACCACCCCGGCGACAGCTACCGCCAAAAGGACGACAATCAGCACGATTCGAAGTGTTGTAAGCAGTAAAAGGAGCATTGAGGATGAAGTAGGAGAATGAAGTTAGTGTTCGGTTAACAGTACGCAAAATTACTGCATTTTCGCCATAAGCCGCAATACTTGGACCAACTTGAACCTCAAAAAAAAAAAAAAAAATAAATTTTTGTTAATACCACTATTTCAAGCCACTTTTACTATCAAATTGCCAAAAATTACGCGCCAAATCATCGTGATACCGAGTCGAGGCACCACACCCCTCGGCCAGTGCTGAGCGGATAAGACAAAAGGAACAGGCGCAGTAGGAGCTTGAACCTCCGGGGCAAGCCATTGCCCCGGCGAGGGTATTCAAGTCGTCGGAGACGACGCGGTCGTGGCTAACCCCACGATTATTCGTGGGGTTAGAGCAGATGAGTGAGGGCTGTCCTCGGAGAGGACGCTATGTATATTCACGGCGACCTCTCCGAGGTCTTTTGGTGTTTGGCCTTTCCTGTCACCCCACCAATGATGGTGGGGCTAACCGCAAAAGCGTCGTCTCCGACGACTTGAATACCCGCGCCTACCCAAGGCTTGTCTCGGAGAGCCAAGCTCCTACCCTGCCGTGCCTTTTGCCCTTATGTTTCCTCAAATCAGCGGGCCTATCAGTGAACCTATCAGTAAACTTAACAAAATTTTATTTTGTACGTCACAAAAATTGTTATACCTTTGTAACGCATAACCAGCACCTGTCGCCCGGCAGGCATCTATATTATGAACAAGATTCTCATACTGGCCGTCGTAGCACTCATCGCAGCCCTCGCCACACCGGCCACCACACATGCCCAAAACGACAGCGGCCGCCGCGTGCAGGTCGCCGGCATTGCTTTTTACAACTTCGAAAACCTCTTCGACACCATCCCCAACAACCCCCTGGGCCGCGACGAAGAGTTCACCCCCAAAGGTTCGAGACAGTGGGACGGCCGCAAATACTGGCTCAAGGTACACAACCTCGCCTATGCCATATCGCAGTTCAAGACCAAGACAACGCCCATAGGCCCGGCCATAATCGGCGTGAGCGAGATTGAAAACCGCTCGGTGATGGAAGACGTCGCAAACCAGCCCGAAATCAAGGCCTGGAACCTGCAAATCGTGCACCACGACTCGCCCGACAAACGCGGCGTCGACGTCGGCCTGATGTACAACCCCCGCTACTTCAAGCTCGGAACTGTGACCAACCACACCCTAACCGCCGTGCCCTTCGCCACCCGCGACCAGATGTGCGTCGTCGGCCAGCTCCTCGGTCAGCGAATAGCCGTCATCGTCAACCACTGGCCATCGCGACTCGGCGGACAGGAGCAGAGCGAACCAAACCGCATCGCCGCCGCCGAGCTGTCCAAGCACATCGCCGACAGCCTCTGGCAGGTCGACCCGCAAATCGGCGTCATCGTGATGGGCGACCTCAACGACGACCCCATGGACAAATCGTGCGCCGTGGCCCTCGGGGCCAAGCGCGACGCCAAGGATGTCGCCGACCACGGCTTCTACAACCCCTGGTGGAACATCCTCGACCGTGGCATCGGCACACTGGCATACAAGAGCGCATGGAACCTCTTCGACCAAATCATAGTGTCGGGCAACCTTGTCGACGCACCCGACAACCGCTGGAACTTCTTCGAGGCCAAAGTGCTCAACTTCGACTTCCTCAAAGACACCGAGGGCAACCGCGTCGGCTACCCCAAGCGCACCTATGCCTCGGGCAGCTTCCTGGGCGGCTACTCCGACCACTTCCCTACCGAAATCTTCCTCCGCCGTTACATCGACAAAAAATAACAACCAATCAAACAAAATAAAGCTTATGAAAAAACTTTTACTCACCCTGGCCCTTGGCGCAGCCGTATCGTTGAGCGCCAGCGCCGACACTTACTATGAGTGCTTGTTCGGAGCATCTTATAACTCAAAATCAGTCAACAATTACACCTCGACATGGTCGGTCACCAACGAAGGTAGCACTTTTGACATCGTTAACTTTAACAACAACGAAAATAAATGGGCTGACTTCGTAAAATGTGGTCGTAAGAACAACGCATCGGTGGCTACTATCACAACCGCCTTCGCCGCCACGCAAACCATCAACGAGGTTGTCCTAAGTGCTGCTTTCAACGAAGCGAACGTAATGAACGCCATCAAACTCGAGACTTCAGCTACGGAAGATTTTGCTACAATTCTCAGCACTGTTAATGCAGACAATACTGTAATAAACACCAAAAACGCGACTGCGGCCGACCTCACATTTAAACTTGACAATCCTGCTGCCAACCTCTACTATCGACTTACATTCGACTGCAAGAGCGCAAAGGCCAATGGCATTGTTTGGGTTTACTCGGTTAAATATAACGGTGGAGCAGGCCAAGCAACACTTGAAGACCCGGCACTCTCATTCCCCGAGGCAAGCTATACAATAAAACTTGGTGAGGAATTTACCGCTCCCGAGCTGACCAAAGCAACTGATGCAACTCCTAAATATACCTCTTCAAAAGAAGAGGTTGCCACTGTTGATGCAACAACTGGCGTAGTTACAGTTTTAGCTGTTGGTACAACTACTATCACTGCCACTGTCGACGAAACTGCAACATACAAAGCCGGTAGTGCTTCTTACACTCTCGTAGTAGAAGACCCGAATACCTTCTGGGCTCCCGACTGCAAAGATACAACGAACCCCGAATTTACCTTTGAGACAATCTCAGGAGACTTTGAGCCGTGGACGACAGACACCCGTTACGGCCTCAAGGCATCAGCTTACAGCGGTGGTGCTGCAAACGCTTCTGACGCCGTTGCAGCTTCGCCCGTCCTCGACTTCACAAAATACACGGCCCCTATGACGCTCAACTACCGTCAGGCACTCAACCAATTCAAAGTCAACGGTGCACTTATCGATTGCACTGACGAGGCTATCGCTCCTTATGTTTCGATTGTTGCTCAACTCGATGGCGAGACCGAATGGACAAAGATTGGCGATGTAAATGCTCCTACGGCATTTAACTGGAACTTCTACGACGGTGCCGAAATCGACCTTGCTCAATTTGCCGGTAAGAAAGTTAAAATCGGCTTCCGCTACGTTTCTACCACCGAGTGCGCCGGCACATGGGAAATCGACCACGTTGTAGTAAAGGCTCAGAAAATCAGCACCGGTGTTGCCGAGATTGAGACTGCCGAGAATGCTCCTGTCGAGTACTTCAACCTGCAGGGCGTCCGCGTAGCCAACCCCGAAAACGGCCTCTATATCCGCCGCCAGGGTAACAAGGTTAGCAAAGTTATTGTAAAATAATTTAACTCCCCATACATTAAGCCTCGGAGAGCACCCCTCTCCGAGGTTTTTTATTTGGACCATCGCCTTATTGAGCAGAAGAAACATAAGGACATAAAAAACATAAGGCACATAAAAAATTAATAAAAAGGCATCGCCTATAGGAGCTCGTATCTCCGAGACGAGCCAGCAGCCAGGCGAAGGCATTTAAGTACTCGGAGAGGGCGCTGGCATAGTTAACCCCACGATTATTCGTGGGGTTAGGAGATGAGTGTGTGGCTCCGTCCTCGGAGAGGACGCTATGTATAACACACGGCGACCTCTCCGAGGTCTTTTGTGGTTCGTCCTTTCCTATCACCCCACCAATGATGGTGGGGCTAACAACAAAAGCGTCGTCTCCGACGACTTGAATACCCGTGCCTATCCAAGGCCTGTCTCGGAGAACCGAGCTACCACGATACTGAATAAAAGATACATAAAGACATAAATCCAAAAAGTACAAAAAGAGTCAATTAAACAAGGCTTCACCAATCACCAGTTATCTTTTGTCACTTATGATTTTATGCCCTTATGTTTCCTCCCACCAGCATCAACACAGCATCAACACAGACGCTCCTTAAAACTTTTTCACTGCCTTCATCACTCAGACCGCGAAAAAATTCGTAACTTTGCACCCGTATGTACTATATAACCAAACGCATAGAAATATCGGCAGCGCACCGCCTCGACCTACCCTACCAGAGCAAGTGCAGCGCCGTACACGGCCACAACTGGATAGTGACCGTGCATTGCCGCGCAGAATTTCTCAACGCCGCCGGCATGGTGACAGACTTTACCCATGTCAAAAGGCTGCTCGAAGAAAAAATGGACCACAAGGTGCTCAACGACGTGCTGCCATTCAACCCCACCGCCGAAAACATAGCGCGATGGATATGCGACAATGTCGAAAACTGCTATCGCGTAGACGTGCAAGAGAGCGAGGGCAACACAGCAAGCTATGAACGCGACTAAGACCTACAAGGTAAACGAAATCTTCTATTCCCTTCAGGGGGAGGGATTTTATACCGGTACGCCGGCAGTCTTCCTACGCTTCGCGGGCTGCAACCGCAAATGCTCGTTCTGCGACACCGACCATGCAGATGGCCGCGAGATGACAGCCGACGAAATCGCCGACGCCTGCGCCGCCTACCCTGCCCGACACCTCGTTGCCACCGGCGGCGAACCCCTGCTACAGCTCGACAGCGACCTGCTGAGGATGCTGAAAGCCAAGGGCTTCTACGTGCAAATCGAAACCAACGGCAGCCTGCCCGCGCCGCCCGAAGTCGACTGGGTGACATGTTCGCCCAAAGACGCCCCCTGGCGCATCGACCGAGTCGACGAACTCAAAATCGTATACCAGGGCCAGGACGTAGAGCAGCTTGCCTCGGCCTTCGGTACGCCGCGCCGCTTCCTGCAGCCATGCTCGGGCACAAACACAGCCGAAACTGTCGACTATATCCTCGCCCATCCCACGTGGCGGCTGTCGCTGCAAACACACAAACTGCTCGACATCAGATGAATCGCCTCGCCGCAATAATACTGACACTATTGAGTGCCCTCGCGGCTACGGCCTACCCATGGTCGCTGCCCGAGCGAGTCGACACCACCGTATGGTTTGTCGACGTCTACCCGGGGGCCGAGATTTTCCAACTCGAGGGCCACTCGGCAATAGCCGTGCAAATTCCCGGCCAGCCGACAGCAGTATATAATTACGGCGTGTTCGACTTCAACTCGCCAAACTTTGTGGGCCGTTTCGTCAAGGGCGAAACCGACTACATGGCCGTAAAATGGCCCTTCGACCCCTTCATGGCCGAATATTACCAAGAAGGGCGTCGCGTGGTGGCCCACGAGCTCAACCTCGACAGCCTCACACTCCGCCGGCTGCTCGACCGACTCGAATGGCAGGTGCGCCCCGAAAACCGCAGCTACCGCTACAACTACGTCAAAGACAACTGCGCCACGCGCCCACTGGCTGCCGTAGAGAGCGCACTCGGCGACAGCATCAGGCTATCACCAGCGCCCTTCGAGGCAAACTCATACCCGGTGATGACATTCCGCAACATCATGCGCCACTATCACCGCAACTACCCGTGGTACCAGTTCGGCATCGACCTGGCCCTCGGCCCTGGCATCGACTACCCCCTCAGCCGCCGCGAGGCAACATTTGCCCCAGCCGAGCTCGACATGATGTTAAAAAATGCCACCTACGGCGGCAAGCCCCTCGTAAAAGGCGAGGCAGTGCTCGTCGATGTCGCCCCCGGTGCCGCTGTCTACGGCCCCACGCCGTGGTATATTACCCCCATGGCCGTGTGCTGGGCCTTCTTTTTGTTCACACTGCTCATTACGGTTCGTGATGTTCGACGCCACCGCGTCACGCGCTGGTTCGACGCCCTCTATTTCGGCATCCTCGGCCTTGCCGGCTGCGTGCTGACCTACCTCGTCTTCGTGTCGGTCCACGAGGCGACCTCGCCCAACTATCTCTACCCCTGGCTCAACCCCCTGTGCCTGCTCCCGACGGTATTAATTTGGTTAAAAAATTTCAAGACCGCACTTTTTTGCTACCAAATTGTTAATTTTGCAGTGCTGTTTCTCCTCCTGACCGCATGGTACTGGCTCCCCCAGTCAGCCAACGCAGCCTTTCTGCCCCTGTTGCTGGCAGATATGATGCGTGCAGCCAGCTACATATACATAAACCGACCCTCACGAAAAGTTAATTGAAACGTCCATTTGACATAGCGATGTCGCGCCTGCTCCTTGCGCTGGTGGCCTCGATGGCCGCAATCAGTGCCGGGGCCGCCACACCCGAGCAGACCCGCCTGCTGGTGGGCATCATGGTCGACGGCCTCGACGCCGACCAGCTCGACCTGTTGCGCGAACGCTTCGGCCAGGGCGGTTTCAAACTCCTCGAGCAACAGGGCGTGACCCTCACCGCCGACTATGGCACCTCGCTCGACGCCACGGCGGCCACGGCCACCATATTTACCGGCGCCGCGCCCTCGACCTCGGGCATCGGCGGCGACACCCACTTCGACCGCCGCACGCTGCGCAAATCGCCCGTCTATGCCGACCACGATGTGCTCGGCAACTTCTCGCCGAGCGGATTTTCGCCCAAGGCCCTCAGAGTCAGCAACCTCTCCGACGAGGCGCGCATAGCCTCGGGCGGCACCAACAACGTATATGCCGTGGCCGCACAACCCGGCACGGCAATCAGCATGGCCGGGCACAACGCCACCAGCGCCCTGTGGCTCGACCACAAGACCGGCAACTGGGCATCATCGACAGCCTACCCCGACATGCCTGTGGCGATTGCGGCGCGCAACCGCACGCTGCCGCTGAGCGTGCGCCTCGACACCATGAGCTGGACCCCGAGCCTGGCCCCTGCCGACTACCCCGCCCTGCCCGACCACCTGACGCGCTACCCATTCCGCTACGTCTTCCCCCGTGGCAACAGCGAACGCCTCGACATGTTCGCCGCCTCGCCCCTGCTCAACCGCGAGGTAACGAACGTCGCCGGCGAGCTCATCGTCAACCAGAAACTCGGCCAACACCCCGGCGTGACCGACGTTATCAACATCGCCTATACCCTGCAGCCCTTCACCTACGGCAAGTCTGCCGACAAGCGCGTAGAGCAGCAGGACGCATATATCAAGCTCGACCGCAACCTCGAGCAGCTATTCTCTACCATCAGCCGCCAGGTTGGCCTCGACCACGCGGTAATCATGCTGGCCTCGACGCCGCCGCGCCCCCTGCGCCGCCGCGACGACGACCGCTTCAACCTGCCCTACGGCGAGTTCTCGGCGCGCAAAGCCGCCTCGCTGCTCAATCTCTACCTCATAGCCCTTCACGGCAACGGCGCATATATCAGCCACTTTACCGACGGCAACATCTACCTCAACCACAAGTTGCTCGAGGAAATGAAGCTCGACATCTCGGCCGTGCGCGCCGAGGCCGCCAAGCTCCTGGCAAGCATGACCGGCGTCGACCGCGTTCATACCCTCGACGACATCATTGCCGGCCATGCCGGTGAAAAAGCCGAGGCCCTGCGCCGCAACACCGTCGGCAGCAGCGCCGGCGACCTGCTTATCGAGGTAGCTCCCGGCTTCGAAATCATCGACGACTACAACGAGCTTGCCCCCACGGCCGGCCACTCGGGCATGGTGAGCTGCAGTGCCGCCGCCACGGCCCCTGTATTTATCCTCGCACCCGACGTTGCCGCCCAGACAATAGGCACGCCCGTCGATGCCCGCGCCATAGCCCCCACGGTGGCGCGAATCTTGCGCATACGGTCGCCCAACGGTGCCGCCGCACCGGCCCTGGCCCTCACAAAAAAGTGAGCCGCCGGGCCACATTATTTCCCTAATAATTCGTAACTTTGCAAATCAGCACCACGGCCTTACGGGCCGTGGCAATAACAGCATATAAAAACACCGATATATAATGTCATTTGTAACCGTACTTAAAAAACTCTTCGGCGACAAGTCTACGCGCGACCT
>ERZ778517.2506-NODE-2506-length-10453-cov-15.426043_pt1 | contig 10453 bp, 15 predicted proteins | sample MGYA00510341_ERZ778517 | MGnify/ENA primary metagenome ERZ778517 (study PRJEB29527, sample SAMN07138964) | mouse gut metagenome | material: feces | host: mouse | place: China:Nanjing | collected 2016-01-25 ... | reverse complement strand
ATAAAATAGCACAATCTTTGAGAATGCAACGCAATCTTAAATGAAAGAGCCGTGGCTATTTTTGCGTTGGGGTGATTTTTTTGGATTTTTTTTTGGGATAAGTTTTGTAGATTACAAATTAATGATTAACTTTGCAGTGAATTTGTCCGCAGATGATACCCGGATGGCGGTTGTAAAACCGGGATCTGTAGCGGTAAAAGAAAAATGGCAAGTCAAAAAGCTTTTTAAGTAATAGTGATATAAATTGTAAGTTAGTGGTTGAGTTAGGCCTTTTTAGTCTGTGAAGATTGAATTGTCTACAAAAATCACAGAACGGCGGAATGTTGTGAAACAGTCTGTCGTTTTTGTTTATATACGGTTGTGATGCAGGCGTGTGCCTGTCGAGTTATGTATGTATGTGATTGGGGTGCGTGTGTATGTAGTGGGGTATGCGTAGCGGCAAAAAAGTTAAGCGGGTCTCCTTGTGTGGGAGGAGCCCGCTTGATTGCTTGAGGAGTGTTTTGCTTTGATGCAGGGTCTTGTGTCAGGTTATTTCTTGAATCCGGAGGCTACTTCGTAGACCTTCTCGTATATGCGCCGGTCATCGTCGTTGAGGCATAGCCCTCTTCGCGACATCACTCTCTCTGCGATGTCATGGAATTTCTTCATTGGGACATTGGTGAAGCCTGTGGTGGGGCTGCCTTCGCTGAAACTGGGGACAAATACTCTCGGGAATCCGGCGCCATGGAGGTTGACGCCCACGCCGAGCACTGTTGCGGTGTTGAGCATGCAGTTCACTCCTATTTTAGAGTGGTCGCCCATGATGAGCCCGCAAAACTGAAGGTCGGTGCGCATGAATGTGTGGGAGTGATAATTCCATACCCTTATTTTTGTGTAGTCGTTCTTCAAGTTTGAGGCATTGACTCCGGCGCCTATGTTGCACCACTCGCCAACTACGGCGTTGCCAAGGTATCCGTCGTGGGCCTTGTTGCTGTATCCGAACATGACAGAATTGTCGATTTCTCCGCCCACCTTACAATAGGGCCCGAATGTGGAGCCTCCATATATTTTTGCCCCCATTCTCACTTTTGCTTTTTCGCACAGCGCGAGCGGCCCTCTTAGGCATGCCCCTTCCATCACTTCGGCGTTCTTACCTATATATATAGGGCCGTTCTTGAGGTTGAGCGTGGCTCCGCACACGTTTGCGCCCTCTTCCACGAAGAGCATTTGTCTCCCCTCGGGGTCGGTGAGCGGGCCGATTATGGTGTTGGTGCTGTCTGCCGGCATAGAGTCTTTGTGGCTCGTGATCCGGAAGAAGTCGTCGTTTATTTGGATAGCGTTAAGCAGGAATATGTCGAACACGTATTTTATGCGTCTTATTTCAGCCTTGCATTCCTTGATTGTGTAAATCCCGTTTTCGAGGTCTTCCGTGGTGCCTCGGAACGCGATGACGTCGTTGTCGTCGACAATGGCTTCGCCCGGCAGCAGTGATGCCGCCGCCTCGGTCAGCCCATTGGTGGGGATTGCGGAGCCGTTGATAAACAGGGCCTGCTGCCCTGTGCCCGGGCCTGAGCCGTATTTTTCTCTCAGGTATTCCACGGGGTAATAGGAGTAGCGCGCAGGGAATAATGCTTCCCATTTCTCTTTGATGGTTGTTATCCCGATTCTGAAGTCGGCCACGGGGCGTGTGAAACTCAGCGGCAACAGATTTTCGTGGGATTTTTGTGAATCAAAAAGATATATGATGTCGATCATTTTCTTAGATGCAAAAAAATGTGATTACGCAGTGTTGTTGCGGTGAAGGAGAGAAGCGCCGGTTGCTCACAATCGGCAAAGATGTGCAAAAGTAACATATTTTAATAACTATTCAAAAATATTTAATGTTAAAAACTATAAACGAGGCTTGAGGGGGGGTAGCGCCGGCCGTGGTGTGAATGGCGCGAAAGGGGCTTTAAGGGAGAGGTCAGGGGCGCGATAATAGGGCTTGGTTGGTTAATAAATGCAATTTTAATAAAATTTTTCGGGATAAGTTTGTGTAATTGTCTTATTTTCATTATCTTTGCACAGTTTTTGAGGCGAGATTCGTGAAATGCCTACTAAGTTGTTGATAGGAAAGCACTTAGTGTTTTATAGGTGTGAGTCGAAGATTGTCTGAAAGGCAAATGCTAATAAGCGAATATAAAACAATATCAATTTTTAGAGACTAAGAATGCCAACGATTCAGCAATTAGTAAGAAAAGGACGCGTGGCTCTTAAGGATAAGAGCAAGTCGCCTGCCTTGGATTCATGTCCGCAGCGTCGCGGTGTGTGCGTGCGTGTTTACACCACCACCCCTAAGAAGCCTAACTCGGCTATGCGTAAAGTGGCGCGTGTGCGTCTCACCAATGGCAAGGAGGTGAACTCCTACATTCCGGGCGAGGGCCACAACCTTCAGGAGCACTCAATCGTGATGGTGCGCGGCGGTCGTGTGAAGGACCTTCCGGGCGTGCGTTATCACATTGTGCGTGGCACCCTCGATACAGCAGGTGTGCAGGGCCGCACGCAGCGTCGCTCTAAATATGGAGCCAAACGTCCTAAGGCCGCTAAGAAGTAATAACAGCACTGCGCGGCGGCAGTGAGAGGACACCAGCAAACATCAACCCTGTTTTTGATTGTCTGGATGGCTTAGGTTGAGTAAACGGCGGCAAGAGAGCCGACGTTGAAGATTTGAAAAAGCAGCCACAACAAAAACACTAAACAAACAAAAATGAGAAAAGCAAAACCGAAGAAAAGGGTGATTCTGCCCGATCCCGTGTTCCACGATGTCAGAGTGACTAAGTTTGTGAACCATCTGATGTATGACGGAAAGAAGAACACGGCATATACCATCTTTTATACGGCACTTGAGACCGTGAAGGCCAAATTGCCGAACGAGGAGAAGAGCGCACTCGAAATCTGGAAAAAAGCTCTCGAAAATGTAACTCCTCAGGTGGAGGTGAAGTCGCGCCGTGTGGGTGGCGCCACCTTCCAGGTTCCTACTGAAATCAGAGCCGACCGTAAGGAATCGATATCAATGAAAAATCTTATCATATATGCGCGCAAACGTGGCGGCAAGACTATGGCCGACAAGCTCGCCGCAGAAATCGTAGACGCTTTTAACGACCAGGGCGGAGCCTTCAAGAGAAAAGAGGATATGCACCGCATGGCTGAGGCTAACCGCGCTTTCGCTCACTTCAGATTTTAATATTGGTATTTAAAATGGCTAAACACGAAGATCTTAATTTGACCAGAAATATCGGCATCATGGCTCACATCGATGCCGGCAAGACCACTACGTCTGAGCGTATCCTTTTCTACACCGGTCTTACTCACAAGATTGGCGAGGTGCATGACGGAGCGGCCACTATGGACTGGATGGAACAGGAGCAGGAGCGTGGCATCACCATCACTTCCGCCGCCACCACAACTTTCTGGAATTATAACAACAATAAATATAAAATCAACCTGATTGACACTCCGGGGCACGTTGACTTCACTGTAGAGGTGGAGCGTTCGCTCCGAGTGCTCGACGGCGCTGTGGCTGCCTTCTGCGCAGTGGGCGGCGTAGAGCCTCAGAGTGAGACCGTATGGCGTCAGGCTGACAAATATAATGTGCCCAGAATCGGCTACGTCAACAAGATGGACCGCTCGGGCGCAAACTTCTTCGAGGTTGTACGTCAGGTGCGCGAAGTGCTTGGCGCAACTCCTCTCCCTATTCAGATCCCCATCGGCGCCGAAGAGACTTTCAAGGGCGTTGTGGACCTCGTGCAGATGAAGGCTATCTTCTGGCATGACGAGGCTATGGGCGCTGAATACACAGTGGATGAAGTTCCTGCTAACCTCTTGGAGGAAGCTGAGGAATGGCGCGACAAAATGCTCGAGACTCTCGCTGAGTTTGACGAGACCCTCATGGAGAAATATTTCGACGACCCGTCTTCAATCACTGTAGATGAAATCAAGGCTGCTATCCGCAAGGCTACACTCTCGATGGCTGTGAATCCTATGATTTGTGGCTCTTCTTTCAAGAACAAGGGTGTGCAGACACTTCTCGATGCTGTGTGCGCTTATCTTCCTTCTCCTGAGGATTCAGGTGTGGTTGAGGGTCACGCAGTGGGCGACCCTGATGAGGTTGAGACTCGCGAGCCGAGCCCCGAAGCCCCGATGTGTGCTCTTGCATTTAAGATTGCAACCGACCCCTATGTTGGCCGTCTGTGCTTCTTCCGCGTATATTCAGGTGAGATCCAGTCGGGCAGCTATGTGCTCAATAGCCGCTCAGGCAAGAAGGAGAGAATCTCTCGCCTTTTCCAGATGCACTCCAACAAGCAGAACCCGAAAGAGACTATCGGCTGCGGCGATATCGGCGCAGGCGTAGGTTTCAAGGATATCCGCACCGGCGACACTCTCTGCGACGAGAATGCGCCCATCGTGCTTGAGTCTATGGAGTTCCCCGATCCTGTGATCGGCATCGCCGTAGAGCCTAAGACTCAGAAGGACCTCGACAAGCTCGGCGTGGGTCTTCAGAAACTTGCAGAGGAGGACCCGACTTTCCGCGTAGAGACTAACGAGGAGACCGGCCAGACTGTAATCAGCGGCATGGGCGAGCTTCACCTTGACATCATCATCGACCGTCTGCGTCGTGAATTTAAGGTAGAGTGCAACCAGGGCCGTCCTCAGGTTACATATAAAGAGGCAATCACCAAGCCTGTTGAACTTCGTGAAGTGTTCAAGAAGCAGACCGGTGGCCGTGGTAAGTTTGCTGATATTATTGTCCGCATCGAGCCGGCCGACGACGATTTCGAAGGCAGCCTCCAGTTTATCGACGAGGTTAAGGGTGGTAACGTGCCTAAGGAGTATATCCCCTCGGTACAGAAGGGCTTCCAGACAGCCATGAAGAATGGTGTGCTCGCCGGCTACCCTGTAGAGCGCCTCAAGGTTACTCTTCTTGACGGCAGCTTCCACCCTGTAGACTCCGATCAGCTCTCATTCGAGCTTTGCGCAATCCAGGCCTTCAAGAAAGGCAGCGAGAAGGCAGGCCCGGTTCTTATGGAGCCTATCATGAAGATTGAGGTCGTGACTCCGGAAGAGTCGATGGGTGACGTGATCGGCGACCTTAACAAGCGTCGCGGTCAGGTGGAAGGCATGGAGACAAGCCGCAGCGGTGCGCGCATCGTGAAGGCGAAGGCTCCTTTGGCAGAGATGTTCGGTTATGTTACCGCACTCCGCACCATCACTTCAGGACGTGCCACAAGCACCATGTCGTTCAGCCACTATTCAGAGGTGAGCAGTTCAATCGCTAAAAACGTGCTCACTGAATGTCAGGGCAGAGTTGATCTATTGAAATAATAAAGCCACAATTCAAATATGAATCAAAAAATCAGAATCAAACTCAAATCTTACGATCATAATCTTGTCGACAAGTCGGCAGAGAAGATCGTGAAGACGGTTAAATCGACTGGTGCAGTAGTAAGCGGCCCTATACCCTTGCCTACCCACAAGCGTATCTTCACCGTCAACCGCTCAACCTTCGTCAACAAGAAGAGCCGTGAGCAGTTCCAGCTTTCATCTTTCCAGCGTCTCATCGACATCTACAGCTCTACTTCAAAGACTGTTGACGCCCTGATGAAGCTCGAACTCCCGAGTGGTGTAGACGTAAGCATCAAGGTATGATGATCCGCTCCCGGGTGAAGAGCCCGGGAGCGGATTCAATCCAAGAAATAAAACAATCAATTCAACAATCCAAAATAAATCAAAGTAAGAAATGCCAGGATTATTAGGAAAGAAAATCGGAATGACATCCGTTTTCAGTGCCGACGGAAAAAATATTCCGTGCACTGTTATCGAAGTAGGTCCTTGTGTGGTTACTCAGATCAAGACAGTGGATAAAGACGGCTATGAGGCTGTTCAGGTAGGCTTCCAGGAGAAGAAAGAGAAGCACACCAACAAGCCCGAGGCCGGCCACTTCGCAAAAGCTGGAGTAGCCCCCATGCGTCACTTGGCCGAGTTCAAATCGTTTGAGACAACCCCCGAGCTTGGCTCGACACTGACAGTTGACCTCTTCCAGGAGGGCGGCTTCGTCGACGTTGTCGGCACGAGCAAGGGTAAAGGTTTCCAGGGCGTGGTGAAGCGTCATGGTTTCGGTGGTGTGGGTCAGTCCACTCATGGTCAGCACAACCGTCTCCGCGCTCCCGGTTCTATCGGTGCCTGCTCTTATCCCGCAAAAGTGTTCAAAGGCTTGCGTATGGCTGGCCAGATGGGCAATGAGCGTGTGACTGTTCAGAATCTCCAGGTGATAAAAGTGCTTCCCGAGCACAATTTGTTAATGATAAAGGGTTCCATCCCCGGAGCCAAAGGTTCAATCGTTATAGTTGAGAAATAATGGAAGTAGCAGTTTATAACATCAAAGGAGAAGACACAGGACGCAAGATCACTCTTAACGACGATGTGTTTGCTCGCGATTTGAGCGTGGGCAACGCTGACCACACTCTCTATCTCGACGTAAAGCAGTTTCTGGGCAACCAGCGTCAGGGCACTCACAAGAGCAAGGAGCGTAGCGAAGTCTCCGGCTCTACCCGTAAGCTCGGTCGTCAGAAAGGTGGCGGCGGCGCACGTCGCGGTGACATCAACTCTCCGCTCCTTCGTGGCGGCGGCACAGTTTTCGGTCCCCGTCCGCGCGACTACCGCACTAAGCTTAACAAGAAAATGAAGCAGCTCGCCCGCAAGATTGCTCTCACTTCAAAGGCTAATGAAGGCGTGATCATCGTGGTTGAGAATTTCAACTTCGACAAGCCGAGCACAAAGGGCTGGATGAGCATTGCCAAGAGTTTCAAGGTTGACGAGAAGAAGACTCTTCTTGTTATGAACGACCTCGACAAGAACGTGCTTCTTTCTGTGCGCAACGTGCCTAACGCACTCATGCAGCAGGCTGCAGACCTCAACGCTTACACAGTTCTCAACAATGATGCAATCATCATGACAGAGGGCAGCGTGGAGTTGATCAACGAGAACTTTTAATTATAAGGAGATATAGACAATGGATATTCAGATTAAACCTATCGTGACGGAAAAGGCAACCGCCTACAGCGAAAAGCAGAATTGCTATACATTTGCTGTGTCTCCCGACGCCAACAAGTTCCAGATCAAAGACGTTGTGGAGAAGCTCTACAATGTGCGCGTCGTGAAAGTAAACACCGCCTTCTATGCTGGCAAGCGCAAACAGCGCTACACCAAGGGGGGGCTTATCCGCGGTCGCAAGCCGGCTTTCAAGAAGGCATACGTGACTGTGGCAGAAGGACAAACGATTGACTATTATAGCAACATTTAATTCAGATGGCAGTTAGAAAATTTAAGCCCGTAACTCCCGGGCAAAGACACAAGATTATTGGTGTGTTCCGTAATGAGATCGCCACTGCTAAACCCGCCGAGGGTGCCGAAAAGGTAAAGAAAGTCTCAAAAATCACACCAGAAAAGTCTCTTACAGTGGGCAAGCGTTCCACTGGCGGTCGCAACTCTTCGGGTCATCTTTCAACCCGTTACCGCGGCGGCGGCCATAAGAGAAAATTGCGTCTCATCGATTTCAAGAGAATCAACGACGGCGTTCCGGCTGTGGTCAAGACTATCGAGTATGACCCGAACCGCTCGGCACGTATCGCCCTTCTCTTCTATCAGGATGGTACCAAGGCTTACATGATTGCCCCCAACGGGCTTGAGGTTGGCCAGACAGTAATCAGCGGCGAGAATGCAGCTCCCGAAGTTGGCAACACTCTTCCGCTTTCAAAGATTCCTGTAGGTACACTGATTCATTGTATTGAGCTTCGTCCCGGCCAGGGAGCAGTCATGGCTCGCTCAGCCGGCACATTTGCTCAGCTTACTTCCCGCGAGGGAGACTATGCGATAATCAAATTGCCTTCCGGTGAAACCCGCAAGGTGCTTCTCTCATGCCGTGCTACTGTAGGCGTTGTCGGCAACTCCGACCACGCTCTCGAGCAGAGCGGCAAGGCCGGCCGCAGCCGCTGGTTAGGACGTCGTCCTCACAACCGTGGTGTGGTTATGAACCCTGTCGATCACCCGATGGGTGGTGGCGAGGGCCGTCAGTCAGGTGGCCATCCGCGTTCGCGTACAGGTCTTTATGCTAAGGGCTTGAAGACTCGTTCGCCGAAGAAGCATTCTTCGAAGTATATCATTGAAAGAAGGAAAAAGTAAATTTGATTAAAAGAAGACAATTATGAGTCGTTCGCTTAAAAAAGGACCGTTTATCAGCGTGAAGCTGGAGAAGAAGGTGGCAGCCATGGACGAAAGCGGCAAGAAGTCGGTCATCAAGACCTGGAGCCGTGCTTCCATGATTTCACCTGATTTCGTGGGCCACACTTTTGCTGTGCACAACGGCAACAAGTTTATCCCTGTCTATGTCACTGAGAACATGGTGGGACATAAGCTTGGCGAATTCGCCCCGACGCGCACATTCCGTGGCCACGCAGGCAATAAGAAGAAATAAGGCGTCAGCCGCGCATTCAATAACAGTCTAAAATAGTATAGTAAGAAAATACAATGGGTGTAAGAAAAAGACAAGCAGCCGACGCCATCAAAGAGGCCCGCAAAAGCGAGTATTTCGCAAAGCTGCATAATGTGCCGTCATCGCCCCGCAAAATGCGCCTCGTGGTCGACATGATCCGCGGTCAGGAGGTTTTCAAGGCTCTCGGCATTCTCAAATTCTCCAATAAGGAGGCTTCCCGCAAGGTGGAGAAACTTCTCCGCTCGGCTATCGCCAACTGGGAACAGAAAAACGAACGCAAGGCAGAGTCCGGCGAGCTCTACGTGAAGACAGTTTTCGTAGACTGCGCCCCGATGCTCAAGCGCCTTCGCCCGGCTCCTCAGGGTCGCGGCTACAGAATCCGCAAGCGTTCTAACCATGTGACATTGTTTGTCGACACAATTAATAACGAAAAAGCTTGATCGAAAGATGGGACAGAAAGTTAATCCAATCAGCAACCGTCTGGGTGTGATCCGCGGTTGGGACTCCAACTGGTATGGCGGAAAGAAATACGGCGAGACTCTTCTTGAGGACTCTCTTATCCGTAAATATCTCCGCACTCGTCTTGAGAAGGCAAGTGTTTCGAAAATCATCATTGAGCGCACTCTTAAGATGGTCACTGTAACTATCTGCACAAGCCGTCCCGGCATGGTGATCGGCAAAGGCGGCAAGGACGTAGACGATCTTAAGGATCAGCTGAAGAAACTCACCGACAAGGATGTGCAGATCAATATTCACGAAATCAAGCGTCCTGAACTTGACGCTGAGATCGTGGCTACCAATATCGCACGCCAGATTGAGAACAAGGTGGCCTATCGTCGTGCCGTGAAGATGGCAGTTGCCTCTACCATGCGTATGGGCGCCGAGGGCATCAAGGTTCAGGTGAGCGGACGTCTCAACGGTGCTGAAATGGCCCGCAGCGAGATGTTCAAGGAGGGCCGCACTCCGCTGCACACTCTCCGCGCTGACATCGATTATGCTCTTGTCGAGGCTCTCACCAAGGTAGGCATCATCGGCATCAAGGTGTGGATCTGCCGTGGCGAGGTGTATGGCAAGAAGGAGCTCGCTCCTGTTTATGCCGTAGGCCAGAAAGAGACAGGCCGTCCTCAGGGCAATGGCCGCAAGGGTGGTTTCCGCAACAAGAAAAATAACAATCGTTAATAAAGCACACTGACAATGTTACAACCGAAAAAAACCAAATACCGCCGTTCGCAAAAAGGCCGTATGAAAGGTGAGGCCCAGAGAGGCAATCAGCTTGCATTCGGTTCGTTCGGCATCAAGACTCTCGAGTCTAAATGGATTACCGGCCGTCAGATCGAGGCTGCCCGTGTGGCTGTGACCCGCTACATGCAGCGTCAGGGACAGATCTGGATTCGCATATTCCCCGACAAGCCAATCACCAAGAAGCCTGCCGAGGTGCGTATGGGTAAAGGTAAAGGTAATCCCGAAGGTTTCGTTGCGCCTGTTACACCGGGCCGCATCATAATCGAGGTAGAGGGCGTAAGCTACGATGTAGCTAAAGAGGCACTTCGCCTTGCCGCCCAGAAACTTCCTGTGGTCACTAAGTTTGTGGTTCGCCGCGACTATGATCCCAGCCAGAACGTGTAAAACAATCCAAGAGATCAAACCAAAGATATGAAAAAGGAAGAAATCAAGGAATTAAGCATTCAGGAACTGCAGGCACAGATAGAGGCTTGCGAGAAGGCTTATCGTGAATTGAAAGTAACGCACGCGATATCTCCCATCGACAATCCCTCAAAGATCACAAAAGATCGCAGGGAGATTGCTCGTCTGAAGACCGTGTTGCGTCAGAAGGAACTTGCCGCCAAGGCAGAAGCTCCTGTAGTAAACAACTGATCCCAAAAAGTATTTGAAGAAAAATGGAAGAAAAACGTCATTTGAGAAAAGAAAGAATTGGGGTTGTTTCGA
>ERZ778517.2503-NODE-2503-length-10466-cov-3.585727_pt1 | contig 10466 bp, 10 predicted proteins | sample MGYA00510341_ERZ778517 | MGnify/ENA primary metagenome ERZ778517 (study PRJEB29527, sample SAMN07138964) | mouse gut metagenome | material: feces | host: mouse | place: China:Nanjing | collected 2016-01-25 ... | reverse complement strand
AAGAGTGAACCTTAAAAATGCTTAAAACTTTAACACATTAAAGGTTTAATAGTTAAATTTAACAATCATTCCCTGCTTGTTATTTGTTATATGGGTAATTTTGTAGAAGAAATAGGCAACTTAGGCCAACACTCATCACAATAATAGAAAATACAATACCTCAACAATATCCTCAACTATTATGAGCGAAAGCGTAAATATCCGAGAACTCAATGAGTTGGTGTCGAGTAAGAGCGACTTTGTCAATCTTGTAACACGTGGTATGGACCAGACCATAGTCGGTCAGAAACATCTTGTAGAAAGTCTGCTGATTGCCCTGCTGGCCAACGGCCATGTACTTCTCGAGGGCGTGCCCGGTCTGGCAAAGACGCTTGCAATCAAGACCCTTGCCCAACTGATAGATGCAAAATACAGCCGCATACAGTTTACCCCCGACTTGCTCCCTGCCGACGTGCTCGGTACCATGATTTATTCGGTTAAAAACGAGACATTCCAGGTAAAGAAAGGTCCTATTTTTGCCAACTTCGTCCTTGCCGACGAAATCAACCGCGCCCCGGCCAAGGTGCAGAGCGCGTTGCTCGAGGCCATGCAGGAGCGCCAGGTAACTATCGGCGACAATACTTTCGCACTCGACAAGCCCTTCCTTGTCATGGCGACCCAGAACCCCGTCGAGCAGGAAGGCACATACCCGCTTCCCGAGGCACAGGTCGACCGTTTCCTTATGAAGGTAGTCATCGGCTATCCTACCAAGGATGAGGAGCGCGAGATTATCCGCATGAACATCTCGCCCGAGCATCGCGAGATACGCCCGCTTATCCGCCCCGAAGAAGTAATCGATGCCCAGAAGGTGGTCGAGAAAATATATGTCGACGAAAAAATCGAACGCTACATTGTCGACATCGTGTTCGCCACCCGTTCGCCGCGAGAATACGGCCTCGAAGACCTTGCATCGTATATCTCGTTTGGCGCGTCGCCCCGTGCGTCGATTTCGCTCGCTAAGACAGCCCGCGCCTATGCCTTCCTGCACCAGCGCGGCTACGTAATCCCCGAAGACGTAATTTCGGTCTGCCACGACGTGCTCCGTCACCGTATCGGCCTGACATACGAGGCTGAAGCCAACAACTTCACCACCGATATGATTATCACCGACATACTCGACAAAGTACAGGTGCCCTGATTTGAGTGAGATAAAAGAGTATGGATTCCAATGAACTCATAAAAAAAGTTCGCAAGATAGAAATAAAGACGCGCGGACTATCGCAGAACATCTTTGCCGGCGAGTACCACTCGGCCTTCAAGGGGCGCGGCATGATGTTCTCGGAAGTGCGCGAGTATCAGTATGGCGACGACATCCGCGACATAGACTGGAATGTGACCGCGCGTCAGAACCGTCCGCACGTCAAAGTCTACGAAGAGGAACGCGAACTCACCGTCATGCTGCTTGTCGATGTTTCGGCCAGCCGCAATTTCGGTGCCGAGGGACCCGAAAAACGTGAGATGATAGCCGAGATTGCTGCCACTATAGCTTTTTCGGCAATTCAGAACAACGATAAAATCGGGGCTATATTTTTCTCTGACCATGTCGAGAAATTTATCACACCCAAGAAGGGCCGCAGACACATACTCTTCCTTATCCGCGAACTGCTTGACTTCCAACCCGAGAGCAAGGGTACAGATATAGCAGCGGCAGTGCGTTATTTTTCTGATGCCCTCAAGCGTCGCTGCACCATGTTTCTGCTGAGTGATTTTATCGACAGCAGCGATTACCGCACCCCTCTCTCCGTGGCTGTCTCACGCCACGACGTGATGGCCATACAGGTCTATGACAAGCGCGACGGCGAACTGCCCAATATCGGCCTTGTCAATGTCGAAGACCTCGAGACCGGCGAGACCCGCTGGGTCGACACCGGCTCGGCCAAGACCCGTAAGGCATATAATAAATGGTGGTATGACCGCCAGCAACAGATGAGTACCACGCTGCGCTCGACACGTGTCGACTATGTGTCGGTCGCCACCGACGAAGATTATGTGCGTGCTTTGATGGGACTCTTTAAAAACCGTGCGACTGTATGAAAACCATCAGGACTATATCATGCGTTTTGGCTGCGGCTCTCGGCCTGAGTGTCGCGGCTGCTCCGCAACGCTCGGTATCGGGTGTCACCGTAACATCGTCAATCGACTCTACGGTTGTCACCATGGGTAGCACTACCCACGTGCGCGTGACCGTGCAGATGCCCGAAAGCGCCGCTGCCGCTGTCAATCTCGACGGTATGCCCGAGTTGGCTGCAGGCGAGGAATACCTGCCATGGAACGGTGTCGATATCGTCGCCGTCGACAGCGCGTCGACGATTGCCGACGGTATGCGCACTATCGGTTATGATTATACCGTGCAGGCTTTCGACCCCGGCACGCTCACACTTCCCCCCTTTACCATTGTCACCGGCGCGGCCGACACGGCGTTCTCAAATGTATTGACCCTCAAGGTCCTCCCTGTCGAGGTCGATTCGACCATGACGCTCAATCCCATGGCAGGAGTGGCAGCCCCGGCAACCAAGTGGTACGACTATATACCGACATGGGTGTTTTGGGTGTTCCTTGCCCTTGTCGTTGTCGCCCTTTGCGTTGTTGCATTTGTTGCCATGCGCAAGCATAAAGAAGAAATCGAAGAACGCCGCACTCCGCCTGTGCCACCATACGAACTCGCAATCTCTCGGCTCAACGACCTGCGTACCAGCAACCTCGCAAGTTCCGGCCAGGAAAAGGCATACTATACCGAACTTGTCGATATCTTGCGCCAGTACCTCCACGGCCGCTTCGGCATCAATGCCATGGAGATGACTTCTACCCAGATTGTCAAGGCTCTGCGTGCCAATCCTGCGACCAAGATGTCGGCCGACCAGATGCGTTCGGTGCTTTCTATGGCCGACTTTGTCAAGTTTGCCAAAGTACGCCCTATGCCCGACGACAATACACGAGCCATGACCCGTGCCCTTGACTTTGTCGAAGAGACCAAGCCCGCCCCGGAACCCGAGCCAGGCACCGGAGATGCACCCGGCAACGCCAATACAGGCGCAACCCCTCAACGACCAAACGATTCAACGACCTCTCGACCCCGATAAGATATGCAGTTTGCTCATCCTAATTTTTTGTGGACACTCCTTGTCCTGGTGCCATTAGTGGTATGGTATGTGCTCAAACAGCGCCGCCTCCATGCCACACTGTCACTGTCGACGACCTCGCCTTTTGCGAAGCTGCCGCGCACCTGGAAGCAGTATCTGCGCCACCTCCTCTTCGTACTCCGACTGGCCACTCTTGCCTGTCTCATCATAGTAATGGCAAGACCGCAGTTGCGCGACAGTTGGCGCACCACCTCGACCGAGGGCACCGACATAGTAATCGCAATGGACGTGTCGTCGTCGATGCTTGCACGCGATTTCGACCCCGACCGTTTCGAGGCGGCAAAGAAAGTGGCGGCCCAGTTTATTGCGGGCCGCGAAAGTGATAATATAGGTATCGTGATTTTTGCCGGCGAAAGCCTTACCGGCGTTCCGATGACTGTCGACAGGGCGCAGTTGCTGCAATATCTGCAGTCTCTGACTATGAATGTCCTCGAAGACGGTACTGCCATCGGCGACGGCATAGCCACATCGCTCAACCGCCTCAAAGAGGGAAAGGCAAAAAGCAAGAGCATCATATTGCTCACCGACGGTAGCAATAATACCGGCGTCGTCGCCCCGATTACAGCCTCGGAGGTAGCCAAGGAACTTGGTGTAAAAATATATACCATCGGCATCGGCACCAACGGCAGCGCGCCTTACCCCACGCGCACCCTTACAGGACGCATAGAGTTTACGCCGCAGCCCGTGGTAATCGACGAGGCTACCCTCGAAACAATTGCCCAAAAGACCGGTGGCAAGTATTTCCGTGCGACAAACAACCGGGTCCTTGAAGACGTCTTTGCCGAAATCGACGCCCACGAAAAGACCCAGATGGATGTCCGCCACTTCTCGCATACCGAAGACAATTATATGTTGTGGGCATGGCTTGCCTTTGGCTTCTTTGCCCTCGAACTTCTCCTCAGATATACCGTGCTCCGCACCATACCCTAACGCCTATGTTTGATTTCGCATATCCCACCTTGCTATATCTACTGCTGCTCGTGCCGGCAGTAGGCTTGCTCTTTTGGGCTGCCAGGGCTTCGCGACGTGGCAAATTGCGACGTTTCGGCCGCCCCGATATCGTGGCGCGGCTCATGCCCGATGCTTCGAAATATACCCCGGCAGTAAAAATTACCTTGCAACTGATAGCCCTGGCTGCAATTGTAATAATGCTTGCCCGTCCCCGCTACGGTGCTACTGAAAAGACCGAGACAACTGCCGGGATTGAAGTGATGATAGCCTTCGACGTTTCGAACTCCATGATGGCATCGTCGACCGACCGTCCCGACGGCATACCACGTATCGACAGGGCGCGGTTGTTGCTCGAAAAGTTAATCGATAAACTCGATAACGACAAAGTCGGCCTGATTATCTTTGCCGGCAATTCTAAAATGCAGTTGCCTCTGACGAGCGACTTCTATACCGCCAAGATGTATCTCAACGAGCTTTCTCCGTCGCTTATAACATATCAGGGCACCGACATATCGAGTGCCATAAAAATGGCTATGGACGGTTTCTCGCCTGCCGAAGACATGCACAAGGCAATAATCTTGATTACCGATGCCGAAGACCATGAGGGCGAGGCCGTCAAGACCGCGAAACTTGCCGCTGAGAATGGCATACAGATTGACGTAATCGGCCTCGGTACGCCGCAAGGTGCCGTATTGCCCGGATTTACCGACAACCAGGGGCGCCCGGTGATTACCAAACTTAGCGAGGAACTGGCCAAGGATGTAGCCAAAGCCGGCGACGGTGTCTATGTCAACGGCGCGTCGCCTTCGGCCCTTAGCGACCTTGAGACGCAGCTCGACAAATTGCAGAAATCCGAGTTTAGCAGTGTCAATTACACCGCCGGTGCGGAGCAGTTCCCTACTTTCGCCTTCCTTGCCTTCGTGTTCCTGCTTATCGACTATTTTGTGGTAGAGCGTAAGATTAGCTGGCTCAAGGGTGTAAACTTCTTCACACGTAAGAAATAAAGGAGAATACGGCTATGAAACGAAAATATATCATTGTACTGAGCCTGCTGACAGCCGCCACCGCGATGGCACAGATGGCAATGCCCGACAGTAGTGCCGCTGTCGCAAATAGCAGTGAACAGCCGGCTCCTAAAATACCGAGTTTATATAATACCCCGTCGGAATCGTATAAAGACGAGCGTAATGCTATCCGTCGAGGCAATGCCCTGTTTGAGAAAGAGCAGTATCACCAGGCCCTCGAAGCGTATGACAAGGCCCTGAGGGTCAATGAGGGCTCTATTCGAGGCAGGTATAACAAGGCCGTGGCACTGTTACAATTGCAGAGCGACGACAACAAGGGTACGGCCAACGACCCTCGCGCCGAGGCTGCACGGATATTCCAAGAAGTCATTGACGATGCCAAGAAATACGACAAGGAAATAGCAGAAAAATCGTATTATAATCTTGGCAACATGTCGTTTAACGACGAACAGTATGACCAAAGCATCGAACTATATAAGAGTTCGCTGCGTCTAAATCCTGACAATCAGCAGGCCCGCGAAAACTTGCGACTGGCACAGCTCAAAAAGCAAGAGCAGGAACAAAACCAGAACCAGGATAATCAGGACCAGCAGGATAAACAAGACCAACAGCAGGAACAGCAACAACAGCAGCAACAGCAACAAGACCAGCAAGAGCAACAGCAGCAACAACAGCAGCCACAGGAACAGCCGATGACCCAGTCGGCCCAGCAGATACTGCAGTCTATGCAAAATAAGGAAAACGCCACGCGCCGCAAGGTGAAGGAGGAAGAACAGCCTGCCGGTGGCCGTCCACAGACCGATAAACCTTGGTAGGAAAGGACATAAATCATGCTACAACGACGTTTCATACTATATTTAGCCTTTGTGCTTGCGGCATTGACAGCCACGGCGGCAAGCTTCCAGCTCATACCGCCGCGCAATGTCGTCGAGGGGCGTAACTTTGCCCTTACTTTCCGCCTTACCGACGGCGAGGCAAACCCGCCGGCAGCTCCGCAGCTCGAGGGGTGTAAATTACTTTTCGGACCCTCGACCTCGACTATGCAGAGTACCGAGATTATTAATGGGCACATGACTTCGACCTATTCGATAGACTATACATTTACCTATCGCGCCGAGAAAGCCGGCGAGGTGCATGTGCCTGCATTGTCGGTCAATTGCGAAGGCTCTACCCTGAGCTCGAGGCCGGCAACATTCCGCATATTGCCTCCCGACCGTTCGCAGCAGTCGCAGGGCGCTCCCGGGCGCGACGTGCAGGCCGACGACCCATCTACACAGTCGCCCGGGCGAGTATCGGCCGACGACCTCATCGTCAGGGTCTCGTTTTCAAAATCGAGCGTCTACGAGCAAGAGCCTGTCGTGGCCACTATCAAGGTATATACCAAATATGATATATCCTCGTTTATGGTCACTACCCAGCCGGCCTTCGAGGGTTTCCTGACCGAGGAATTGCCCGTCAACCTCGAGGTGCAGATGGAGCATTACAATGGCCAGAACTATCATGCGGCCGTGCTTAAACGCTTGTTGCTATATCCTCAACGTCCGGGCAAGCTCAGTGTCAACTCCGGCAAATACGATGTGACCATAGTGCAGTATGAGACTGTCAACATGGGTTTCTTCCGTACCCAGCGCCCTGTCGAACGCCAGGTCACAACATCGTCGAATGCTGCTACGCTCCAGGTCAACGCCCTGCCCGAGCCCAAACCGGCCGGATTTACCGGAGCTGTTGGTTCGTTTAGCGTAGAGACAGCATTGGAGCCTGAATTGTTGCGCACCAACGAGGCTGCGGTTTACTCCTATATCGTGAAGGGCCGTGGCAATATCAAGTTCCTTGCCGAGCCGACCATACAGTTCCCTGCCGGCGTAGATGCCTACACGCCTAAGACCGACATTCAGGCCCAGGTTGTCGGCGGTACTAACATGAGCGGCACCTTCCGTACCGATATAACATTTGTGCCTCAGGAAGTTGGCGATTTCACCATCGCCGGGACTCCGTTTGTCTACTTCGATATCGACAGTAAGAGTTATAAGACAATCGATGTTGCCCCGACTCCGCTGCACGTGTTGCGCGGTTCGTCATCGGCCCCGGCCACTCAGCAGACAACCATCGACGAGACCATCGACGATATTCTCCATATAAAACCCATAAAGGCCGAGGAGCAGACTCACGAACTCGACTATACCTTCCAAAAGACGTATTACTGGTTGGCATACTTGGTCGTGGCCCTTATCCTCGTTGGTCTGATTATAGTCTACCGTCGTCATATACGCCTCCAGGCCGATGTGGTGGGCCGTCGTCTTGCCAAGGCTTCGCGCGTGGCTACCAAGCGACTCAAAGCAGCCCGTGGATATATGGACCGTCACGAAAACGACAAATTCTACGAGGCTGTCTCCGGTGCCCTGTGGGGATATATGTCCGACAAGCTGTCGATACCTGCCTCGCAGCTCACACGCGATAATATCTTGGCCAAACTTGCCGATTATGGCCTCGGACGCGAACAAATCGACGGAGTTGTCGATGTCCTTGACCATTGCGAGATGGCCCGATTTACACCAAATACCGATGCCGACGTAGCCGAGATTTACAGTGCTGCGACAACGGCTATAAACAATATCGAAAACGTGGCAAGACGATGAAAAAAATATTCACACTCATATTTGTACTCGTATGCTGTGTCGGTGCCTCGGCCATGAGTCTGGGCCAGCGTGCCGACTCGGCCTATAATGCCGAGAATTACCGTCTCGCAATCGAGCTTTACCAGAAATCGCTTGCCGAGGATGGCCGTTCGAGCGACCTGTACTATAACCTTGGGAATGCGTATTACCGCACCGATAAACTCGGCAAGGCGGTATTGTGCTATGAACGCGCCCTGCGACTCGACCCTACCAACGAGGATGCCCGTACCAATCTTGACTTCGTGCGTAACCGCATACAGGATAAACCTGAAGACGACACGGCATTCCTTGCCAAAGTGCATCATTCGGTGATTGGAGCCATGACGGCAGATGCCTGGGCCTGGACGGCCTTTGTGGTCTTTGTAATCCTCATGGGTGCGATTGCGCTATATATCTTTTCGACAAACGTGGCTTTGCGGAAAACAGGCTTTTTCGGCGGCATAGTATTGCTTATCGTCTTTGTCTATACGCTCGTTGTCGCCTCCGACGCCACCGGGCTGGCCTCGTCGCACGACACTGCCGTTGTCACGGCCCCGAGCACGCAACTGTCATCGACTCCGCGTGCGGCTAAAACATCGGCAGACAAAGTCGTTACAATTCACGAAGGCACCAAGGTCGAGATTGTCGACAGTGTGCCTACACCCGACGACCCAGTGTCGCCGATGTGGTATAATGTGAAGATTAACAACTCAACCAAGGCCTGGCTGCGCTCGTCGGACGTAGAAAGGATATAAATATGTTGTAAAACATATTTATTTTTTACCATTTTGTTTGCACAGAACAAAAATAGGTGTTAATTTAGCACAACCTAAAACTCATAGAATAAACAACACTAAAAAATTAACCTTCCAAAAGCGACCACAGATATGACAAAGACAATCACCTTCAACGAACTACGTCGGCTCAAAGACCGTCTTCCCGACGGCTCGATGCACCAAATCGCCGACCGTCTCAATACAACTGTTCAAACAGTCCGCAACTACTTCGGTGGCAGCAACTATGATTTCGGTAAAAACTGCGGCGTCCACATAGAACCGGGTCCCGATGGAGGAATTGTTGTCCTCGACGACAGCACTATATACGACATGGCTGTGGAAATCCTGCAAGGGCAGGAGGCTGAGTAAGAAACCACCTTACCGGTTGCCCCAAAAGAACAAGGACGCTCATGATTGCTCATGATGCGTCCTTTTGTAATTAATCTCGATAATTATAGGTTGCCATTATTAAATTTTTGCTATTATGTCGTCTGACACTCGATATATCACCGTTGCCATTCATACGTATGAGAAGGCTATTGCCCTGAGGGCGTTGCTCGAAAGCGAGGGAATTGCTGTCGAACTCAATAATGTCAACCTCGAGGTGCCGGGCTTTTCTTCGGGCGTGCGTGTGCGCATACCCGAGACCGACCTGCCGCTGGCTCTGAGAATAATTGAGAATAAGGAACTATTTCAATATCCCTCCGGCGCCGACACAAAGGTGCATACCGTGCTTGTGCCGGTTGACCTGAGTGAAAATTCGTTTAAAGCTGCCTGTGTGGCGGCAAATATTGCGGCTACCATAAGCGGTCGCATGGTCTTTCTATACAGCTATATAGACCCATACATAGCCGGTAACGTACAGTTTACCGACAGCCTGACATACGAAGTGGGTGAGCGTGGGGCGCGTGAGCAGATGATTGAAAATGCCCGCAAGTTGCTGCATAATTTCTATGAGCGCGTGCGTACGGCGATGAAAAAGGGGCGTATCCCCGTTGTCAAGGCCGAGCAGATTGTCGTGGAGGGCGTTCCGGAAGACGCGATAATCGAATATGCCAAGGATAAAGCTCCATACCTTATCGTGATGGGGACACGCGGTGCCGACAAGAAGGACAAAGAGCTTATAGGCAGCGTTACCGCCGAGGTGCTCGACGAGGGGCGGTTTACCGTGCTCACGGTGCCCGAACCGCTTGAGATTGAAGACTCTATCAAGCCGCAAAACATACTGTTTATGGGTAATCTTGACCAGGATGACATATTGGCTATGGATGCCCTATACCGTCTCTATGGGTCGGCTTCGGCAAGCGTTACCATAGTTCATCTGCCAAACCGGCGCCGGTTTTCGGCGGCATCGGCCGACAAGGCCCTGCGACGTCTCAGCGATTACTGTCGTGATAATTTCAGTCACTATCATTTCTTGTCAGTACCGATTGCCCAGTCAGACATCGAAAAAGAATTTAGCGAATTGCAAGCTAAAAACAATTTCGACCTCATCGTGGTTCCCAACCGTCACCGCAATGCCTTTAGCCGCCTCTTTAATCCCGGTCTCGCTCACAAGATACTATTCCGTACCGATATACCGATGCTCGTAATCCCGGTCTGAAGACTCATTTACATTCGTCGGGTATAATGAAATTTTCATCGTTTGCCGGCACCTCGAAGTTGGCATAGTATTGCCGCAGTTGCTCCTGGGTGACTATCTGGTCGTTGGGCCCGTGGCCGGTGCGGCCGGCAAGTCTTTGGGCAAGCACCTCGTAGGGGGTTGGTAGGTAGACGAAGACCGGCTCGACACCGGCTTCGCGACAGGCCGATACCATCTTGTCGCGGCCGGCCCGTTTGCACATAGTGGCATCGACCACGATGCGCTGTCCATGTGACAAC
>ERZ778517.2502-NODE-2502-length-10473-cov-4.909196_pt1 | contig 10473 bp, 10 predicted proteins | sample MGYA00510341_ERZ778517 | MGnify/ENA primary metagenome ERZ778517 (study PRJEB29527, sample SAMN07138964) | mouse gut metagenome | material: feces | host: mouse | place: China:Nanjing | collected 2016-01-25 ... | reverse complement strand
GGGGGGTTACAAGTAGTATATTAGCATACCCCCCGTCTGTCTACAATACCAAGGATTCACAAATATTACAATTTTGAGTATCTGATTTTGTGCATTATGCACAATTATCAGTTTTCCCTGCTCTCCCACCGACCAAACCATAGGTTCATGCCCGAATTATGACTGTACCAGTTCGCCCGGCTCCTCCGGCTGGGGATAGTAGGTTTCAAAGAGCGCCTCAAACTCCGCACGATTGATCTTCTCCTTCTCCAAAAGGAGCTTCGCACACTTGTGAAGCACGTCCTCATGCTCCATAATAATATCCTTCGCCTTCTGATAACAGTCGTCGATGATCGTTTTTACTTCCCTGTCAATTTCACCCGAAACAAGCTCGCTGTGATTCTTCGCGTGGGCCAAATCCCTGCCGATAAACACTTCGTCGTCGTCATCGTCATAGTTGATCACGCCGATGTTGTCGGACATACCATAGCGTGTCACCATCCTGCGGGCTACCTTGGTAGCCTTCTTGATATCGCTGGACGCGCCCGTCGTGATATCGTCGAAAATAATTTCCTCCGCGATACGGCCTCCCAGAGACACCATGATATCCTCGATCATTTTTCCTTTTGTGAGGAACATTTCATCCTTTTCGGGAAGCGGCATGGTGTAGCCTGCTGCTCCCAGTCCCGTGGGAATAATAGAAACGGTATAAACCGGTCCCACATCCGGCAGCACATGGAAGAGAATCGCGTGACCCGCCTCATGGTAAGCCGTGATCTTTTTTTCCTTCTCCGAAATGATGCGGCTCTTCTTCTCCGCGCCGATTCCCACCTTGATAAACGCTTTCTTGATATCTTCCTGTCTCACAAAGGCCCGCTTGTCCATGGCCGCGTTGATGGCAGCCTCATTTAACAGGTTCTCTAAATCCGCGCCCGTAAAGCCCGCCGTGGTCTGAGCGATCTGCTGCAGATCCACGTCGTCGCCGAGAGGCTTATTCTTGGCGTGTACCTTTAAAATATCCTCTCTGCCCCGCACATCCGGGGAAACCACGGTAATCTTCCTGTCGAAACGCCCGGGGCGAAGAATTGCCGGATCCAGAATATCCACGCGGTTCGTGGCCGCCATCACAATAATGCCCTCGTTGATGCCAAAACCGTCCATCTCCACCAACAGCTGATTCAGCGTCTGTTCTCTCTCGTCGTGGCCGCCGCCCATACCCGTGCCGCGCCGTCTGGCCACCGCGTCAATCTCATCTATAAAGATAATGCAGGGCGCATGTCGTTTCGCCTCCGCAAACATATCCCGCACGCGGGATGCGCCCACACCGACAAACATTTCCACGAAATCCGAACCCGAAATACTGAAAAACGGCACATTCGCCTCACCGGCAATGGCCTTGGCAAGAAGGGTTTTACCTGTGCCCGGCGCGCCTTCCAGGAGCACACCCTTGGGGATTCTGGCGCCAACCTTGGTAAACTTGCCCGGCTCTCTGAGAAACTCCACGATCTCCTGCAGTTCCTCTTTTTCCTCCTTTAAGCCCGCCACATCTCCAAGCGTAATCTTATTCTCCGCCCCTATTGTGAGTCTGGCGCGGCTTTTTCCGAAATTCATCATCTTGCCGCCACCGCCGCCGGCATTCTGCGAATTCATCATCACAAAGAAGAATACGCAGACAACCACCACGATCAGAATCGGCAGGACACTATTCAAAAACCAGCTCTCCTCCGGCACACTCTCCACAGAGCAGTCTATGCCGTGAGCCCTGACAATGCTCTCCATCTCCGTCACATCGGTCACGTAAAGCGTCCTCTCCGCACCGTTCTTAAGAATTACCTCCAGAGAACCTGCGGATGAATCCTTATTCGGACAGACAGTCACCACCGCGACTTCATTATTCTCCATCTGCCTTTCAAATTCGCCTCTCGTATAGCCGCTGTTCGGCACTCGCAGCGTTCCCACCCACACGGTAAACAGCAGAAGACAGATAATAATTACAAAATACAGATAAAAACTCCTACTACTCTTGTTCATCAAACAATTCCTCTACTCCAGCCTGTACTAAATTTACAATCAGTCAAATTTCACCATTCCGATATATGGCAGATTGCGGTACTTCTGGTCGTAATCCAAGCCATACCCTACCACAAATTCATCGGGAATCTCAAATCCCGTGTAATCCACCTTCACATCCACCACACGCCTGTCCGGCTTGTCCAGAAGCGTACAGAGCCTAACATCCAAAGGCCCCCTGCTTCGCAGCATGTCTAGCAGATAGCTCAGTGTCCGTCCGGAATCCACAATATCCTCAATCACGATTACATGCCTGTCCGCCAAAGGTTCATCCAGATCCTTCACAATTCTGACTACGCCGCTCGATTCGGTGTCCCCGCCGTAGCTGGACACCGACATAAAATCAATGGACACCGGCACTGTAATCCGCTTCGCCAGCTCGCACATAAAAAAGCTGCCGCCCTTTAATACACACACCAAATGTACCTGTTTTCCGGCGTAATCTTGGGAAATCTGATTCCCTATCTCCTGAATTCTCTTGTCAATCTCTTCCTCCGTCAACAATACCTCTATCCGTTCCGCCATGGCTTCCTCCTCTTAGACGTACTTCCAGAATACGTCTTGTGTTTTTCTTCACCCGGTACTGCCTGCTGACACGATGTCCGGGCACCCAGAGAATATGAGCGCCGTCCGCCAGCAGATACATGTCATCCCGTTTCGCTTTCGGAATTTTCTCGTTAATCATGTACTGCTTGACAGACTGGGTGTGAAGTGCGTCGTCTATTGTAAGATAATCTCCCGGCTGTCTGGTTCGCAGGAGTAAAGACGTAGTTATTTTATCATAATCAAACCATTTCGTATATCTATTTTCTGGAATATTTTGTTCCTTTCTGTAGAAAAAAGACGCTGTCGGAAGAAAAGCCGTTTCCCACAGAGTAAAAATAAAGCTTCCCGCGCCCGGCACATCAAGCGCCGCCGCAACACCGGGAATCAGCATGGATTCGGATACACAAATCTCCGGCAGCTTCCCCGGACGCGCCGTCTGCCGCCCGCTGCCGTTTTCGCTTTCCATGATCCGCCGCTCTGAGCCGCTTTCCTCATGCGCCGCCTGCTGCCCTGAAACGCCCGCTGCTTCGTCCCTTCGCCTTAAAAACAGCACGTCGTACTCTTTGACCGCCCTGATTCCGTAGGGAAGAAAAAACTCCTTGCTGCCTTCCTTCTCCGTAAGCGCCATCAACCCCGCCACATGACGCGCGGTAATGTCCTTCCGATAAGGCGTCATTCTTTCCAGCGCGCGCAGAAGAATGCGCTTACGCATCACCACATCCTCGGTTCGAAACCCTGCCATTTCTATCTTTACTTCCCCGTAAAGAATTCCCGCCTCCAAAGACGCGTCCGCCGTCCCGGTTCCGCTGATTTTACTTTCGAGATCTTCCTTTACATATCTGTCATAAAGCCTGTCCGTCTCCCGGTTCAGATAGCTCTCGGTTTCCGCCAGTATATCTGCCAGTTCCCCCATATGAGAGACCGCATTTTTGCAGATTTCCCGCCGTGCGTAAGGCAGTATATGGTGCCTGATTTTATTGCGGGCGTAAACGTCCTCTCCGTTCGTTGCATCCTCCCGCCAGTCAAGCCTTTCTTCTCTCAGATACGCTTCGATCTGTTCCCGGCTCACACACAAAAGCGGCCGGATGATCGATTCCCTGACGGGACGAATCGACGAAAGCCCCTTCAACCCGCTGCCGCGGAACATATGAAAGAGCATGGTTTCCGCCCGGTCATCCGCATTGTGGGCCACCGCAATCCTGCCTCTGTCCCCGCTCTTTATTTCCTCGAGCACTTCCTGAAAAGCCCGATAGCGAAGCAGACGTCCCGCTTCCTCCCCGGACAGTCTGTGTGCCGCCGCATAGCCCGCCATGTCCACTTCCCGCAGATAAAAAGGGATACGCAAATCCCCGCACAGCTTCTCCACAAAGACGGCGTCCTCCCCGGCCTCCGCGCGGAGTCCGTGATTCACATGCACCACCGCCAGCCGGAATGGAATCTCCCTTTGCAGCCGCACCAACAGATGCAGCATACAGACCGAATCCGCGCCGCCGGAAACGCCTGCCACTATGCAGTCTCCCGCTTCCGCCATGTCATGAACACTCATATATTGTTTTGCTTTTTCAAAAAGTTTATCCTTCATCCTTCGCCTGCCCGTCATCACTCCGGCTACAGGGTGCTGTCTTGATCCCAGATTCCCGTCACAAGCACCGTCATATCATCCCGAATCCGTCCCCGGCTCTGCCCGATGGCATACGCCAGAATCTGGTTTGCAATTTCTCCCGGATTGCTGTATTCCATCCTGCCGAGAATCTCCGGAAGCGCTTCCTCGCCAATCCCTTCCGAGAGCGCATCAAGCACGCCGTCCGAGAGCATAATCACATAATCTCCGCTCTGCAGCGTTCGATTCTGTATTTCCGGCGCCATCTGCCAAAAAACACCCAGCGGCAGATTCCGCGAGGAAAGCCTATCCACCAGCCGCCCTCGTTTAATATAGGTGCTGGCCGCCCCCACTTTTACAAACTCACACTTCCCTGTATAAAGGTCAATATCGCAGACATCCAACGTGGACATAACCTGTTCCTGTCCTGCTGCCGCCATTGCCCCGTTTACCATCTGTACCGCAGGCTCTTTGGCAAACCCCGCCTCCAGTAGACGCTCCATCATCTCAATCACCCGGCCGGACTCCCGACGGGCATCCTCCCCGGAGCCGACACCGTCTGAAAGCAGCACCAAAAGCCTGCCCGTGTCCGACTCGAAAAAGGAATAACTGTCCCCCGATACCTTCTCCGTCTCCTTTACCGCTTTGGCAAAGCCTGTCAGCAGATGGTAGGGCGGCTCCTCCAAAAAATAGTAGGCATTGTATTCCCCCGCCAGATAGGCGGGCGTATTTTTCGCCGTGCAGAGCCTGCGGTTCATCGCCACCGATATGTAATCCGCCACATCCTCCGTGGAAATATATTCCGTCTCCCCAAAGCGCGCGTGCCTGCTGCCTGCCTGTCGCATAACGAGACTGATCTCCCGATGACCATCCTCATGTTCCAGCTCCAGAAAGTCCTTCAACACAATGCCGGAATCGTTAAGCAGCGCCGCTATCTGCTTGTACCGCCGTTCTCCCATGGGACGACAGCGGCAGGTTTCTCTGGCCGTCACCGCCAGAATATGCGCCATCTCCTTCAAATGCTCCGCCAGAAGCCCCTGACTCTCCTGCAGACGCCGCCTGCAAAGATATTCCTGTCTGTCCGCCGGCTCTTCCCCGGAGGGCTCGTCCTTCGCCTGCGTGTCCTCAAACAAATCCGCCAGATCCCGAAAGGAATCCGCATAAGCTAACAGCTTCTGCCTTCCATACTCCGGTATCACATCTATTCTGTCTTCTTCTCTCAAGCTTGTTCGTCTCTTCATCACACACCGCCTCCATACACGTCAATACTGCCTGTCCCAACGGGACGGAAAAGCCCGCAAAACCCGTCTTACACATATATATGAAAAGTTGATGTGTTTTATTCCAAAAATCGAGTAGGAGAAATTTTCCCCTACTCGCAGTAAAAATCTATCTATTTTTCATCTTTAAAGATAATCTCGCCCTCATATACCAGACCAAGCTTCTCTTTCGCCACTTCCTCGACGAATTTCTTAGTCTGCGTATACTTTCCATACTCTTCAATTTCCGCGGATCTTGCCTCCTCCGCTTCTATTTCCTGAAGCAGCGCCTCTTCCCTGTCCATATAAAACCGGCGCTTCTCCCGCAGTTCCACACTTTTAAAAGTAACCACCAGCATCATCATCAACACTACGGTAGTAACTAAAAGCATGGCCAGCCTGTTCTGACGTCTTTTACGATATGCTGCTTTTCTTGCCATGCCCCGAAACGTTCCCTTCTCCACCGCCTGTTAGTGTTTACATAAAACCATTCTAATGGTTTTTATAAAAGCCGTCAACCGTTTTTTAATAAATTCTTTACACTTTTTCAATTTTCTGCCAAGGTAAAGAACAAACGTTTTCCCCGTATAAATCAGGCGTTTCAGGGGTTTTAGCACAATTTGTAGAATACGAAAAACGAACCACATGATCTTGTGTAGACACGTTGACATAACATTTATGAACGCATCCCTTACAGTCACTTTATAAAAAAACATGCCAATTGTGGCGCCGAGAACCGCAAACCACCGAAGGGTTCCGTCGTTCTCCCTGTAAAGCATATAGAAAACGCCGATCCCACAGGCCAGCCAGAATAATAAATCCTCCGCCGACATCAAAGCCGTCCCATGCTTGATAAGCTTGCGGAGCACACGGATCCAGTCATAGATAAAAGTAATGACCAGCCCCATAATGACGGAATGTGTAAAAAAAGTAAGTTCCTGCACGATCTCCCGGCTCATATGCCCCCCCTGTACGGAGAATGCTGCTTTGAAAGCATTCTCCCAAGTGAAACTTAGAACTTCTTAGTGAAGCAGCCTTTGCTGCTGAACTTTAGGAGTTCTTTTCACTTTGTTATTTGAACAGTCTCGCCAGCAGGGACTCCCCCTTCGCTCCATATCCCGCGGTTTCCGAGTAGGTAAAGCTATCGATCCGCCCGTCGATATCCACTTCGCCCTTATCCAGAGAAAGCCTGCTGACATGAAGCTCCCCGCCCCGTATCATCAGCATTCCCTGCTCTGTCTCCAGCAAAATCTCATTCACATCAAAGGAAAGCACATCATTTACGCCCGTCAGCGCACAGGTCCTTCTGCCTGTAAGCATCAGCTTATGCGGCCGCTTACCGCTGTTATTCAAATCTTCCATACACGCCCTCCTATACCATAATTATGGTACTGATTCAGTGTATGCCTGCTTTTTCAAAAATATGCAGCTATTCAGCCTTCGTCTTCATAGTTACTGAATCCGGTCTATTCCAGTTTTGCCTTCGGCAAAGAGACCGGATTCTTCGGGGCCTTTACGTGTTTTCACGGACTTTGCAGCATGTGCAAAGTCCTATGCTGTACTGTTAATATACCTTCTACTTTCGCAGTCTATGTGAGGTAGCGGAACAGTTCCTTTGCCTCCTCTTTGCGCACCGTCTCCTGCACGTCGAGCACTTCCACCTTCACCTCTTTGTTTCCAAACTGTATGGTAATCACATCCCCCGCCTTTACATTGGCTGACGCCTTAGCGGGTCTGTCGTTAATGAGAACCCTGCCCGCATCACAGGCTTCGTTGGCCACCGTGCGGCGCTTGATCAGTCTTGATACCTTTAAATATTTGTCCAGTCTCATATTTACCTCCTCCTTCTTTTTATCGCGTATAAGCGGATTCAAAATGCTCCGCATTTCTCGTCGCGCTGCTCGTCAAAAGCCCATACACGAATATACTCATGTAAACATGGCATATTCCTATCTGTGCTTCTGACTTCGCTTATACGCGAAAAAGCCCGTATGCGATGCATACAGGCCTCATCCGTCTCCAAAAATTCAATTATGCGTTGAGCATATCCTTTAAAGCCTTACCAGCCTTAAACTTGGGAGCCTTGGATGCTGCGATCTTCATAACAGCGCCGCTCTGAGGATTTCTGCCTTCTCTTGCCGCTCTCTTGGAAACTTCGAAAGTACCAAAGCCGACTAACTGTACCTTACCGTCCTTCTTCAGCTCGTCCGCAACCACGTCCGTAAATGCCTTTAACGCCTTTTCTGCATCTTTCTTAGATAAGCCTGCCTGATCAGCCATTGCTGCAACTAACTCTGTTTTGTTCATTTGAACTCCTCCTCTTAAATGAGTTATCGTATTATTTTCGTTTCCCTTGGAAACTGTCTATACATATTTATATCTGCTTTTACCTGGCATGTCAAGAAAAAAATGCCTTTTTTACGGCATTTTTCGGGTTCGCCCGCATTTGCTTTTCATTGTTAAAGCCATATTCGACAAAAAATACCTTATTGTCAGAAAACTTACTCGTATTTGTCAATTAAATCATCTATTCGGTCCGCCAACGCCTGTTCCTGCGGGATTTTTGTAATTCTTGCCACATCGCTGATCCGTAGAAGCAGATCGGATATCAGCGCCTCTATTTTTTTATTGTCCGCCTGCGGTTCACAATTACTCAAAGCCTCCGCCAGCTCACAGATCGCGGCCGTATCCTGTTCAAAAGTGCTTCCCTTTTCATAGTGCTTATCTATCTTCTTCAAAACTTTGACTGCTCTGGTCAGCGCCGGAAGCTCTTTTGGAATGTCTTTTAAGGGCGATTCCACCCAATCTTTATCCTTTTTCTCCTCCTTCTTGATCTCCTCCCAGTTTACCAGCACCTCGTCGGGTGTATCCGCATTTCCCGTGCCAAAAACATGGGGATGCCGCCGCACCATTTTACGGCTGACTTCATTCACCACGTCCTTCATGGTAAAAAGGCTCTCCTCGGAAGCAATCTGCGCGTGCATCACGACCTGCAGAAGAACGTCCCCCAGTTCCTCGATCATATTTTCGGGATTGCCCGTCTTGTTGTAAATGCGAATGGAAGCAAGCAGCTCTGCCGCCTCCTCCATCATACAGGGCTTTAAACTGTCGTGGGTCTGCACCTTATCCCAGGGGCAGCCGTTCTCGCTGCGAAGGGCGGCGATGATTTCAAGAAATTCCTCGTAAGTGTATTGTTTTTCTGACATGTGTGCTCCTTCAACCATATTATTTTTCAAACTATATATTTTTAATTATGGCGCATTTCATTGTAATTAATCGTGGCACAATCTTACGCCTCCCTTAACATTTTAAATCAAACGCCCGACCAAGGACATATATCCCCTATCGGGCGCTGTCTGTTCCTATGTAGGTATAAACAATTACTTAAACAATGAGGAAAACCATTTTCGAATCGGGTGCGCTTCCTTGGTTATCTCCACCTTTTCTGTAGTCAAGCCGTTTTTTGCATCTCCATCGCCGGTTTCGCTGCCGCTGCTGTTACCCGTGTCCGTGCCGTCGGTTTCGTTCTGATTACCGGTTCCCGTGCCATTGCTCTCGTTATCATCGGATTTCTCCGGGTCTTTCGACGTTCCCGTGTCATCTCCGGGAGTAGTGGGTTGCGTGGGCTTTTCGTCCGGATTCTCCGGGTTTGGGGGAGTTCCCGTGCTGCCGTCCTGATTGCCATCCCCTTCATCCGTATCCGGCTTCTGACTTTCCCGCAGCGTAAAGGAATATTCTGCGTTGTCCGCCTTCACTTCAATTTCCTCGGTTAACGTCTCATAGCCGTCCGCTTTGACGATAATCTTATGTACGCCGTAGTCAAGCTCGATGGGTTCGCTGATGTCTGTATCTTTTCCGTCCACGCTGACAACCGCCTCCGCAGGCGAAACCGTAAGGGTCACCTTCCCGCTTGGCAGAGGCGCCGGTGCCATAGAACCGCCGGAATTGTCATTATCGCCGTTATTATTGTCGCCATTGTTACCGCTGTTGCCGCTGTTGCCGGAGTTTTCCTTTTCCAGCGCGGAGAAGGAATAGGTCTCATCCTTTTGGTTGTTCTCCAAATAAATGGTGTAGGTCTTTGTCTTATAGCCGGTTCTTTTCAGCGTGATTTCATGCCTGCCCGCGGTTTTGGTGAATCTGACAGGGGCAATGCCCACATAATTCCCGTCCAGATATACCTCGGCGCCCTTCGGAGAATCAACGTACACTTTATTATTGTTGGAAGTGCCAAGCGCATTTTCACTCACGCTGGCGGTAGTATTGCTGCTAACGCTGGGTTTGTTTTCCCTGGAGGTCTCCAGCGTGTCTTCCCATGGAGTCCGGTCCGGTGTCGTCGAGTTATCGCTCACGGTGTTTTTATCGTCGTTCTTGCGGCTTTCCTCCAGCTTAAAAGAAATGGTCGCATACTCTGAACCCACCTGAATGTGCTTAGTCAGGGTATCGTAGCCGTTCGCCTCCGCCTGTATCTGATGAATGCCATATTTTAATTCTACAGCCTTGCTGATATCCACAGGTTTGCCGTCCACGCTGACTGTCGCGCTCTCAGGCTCCACCGTAAAGAGGATCTTTCCGACGGCATCCTCCGCGACTTCCAGATCGCCCACATCGAGCACCACTTCCTTGTCACGCTCCACCGTCACTTCCTTCACACAGCCCACGTTATTGTTGGAGAGCACTACCTGATAGGTGCCCTCCGGCACTGTGAGAAGCATGTCCTCCTTGATCTGACGGATCACACTGTTGCCTACCTCAATCCAGCCGCCGAGAAGGGGCTGGTCATTTTTCAGACGCAGGTACCCGTGGCCCCTGTCCACGTTTACACTGTAGATCTTATGATTGATGCCGGAGATCGTGACCACATCCTGAGACACCACCTCGCCCGCCTCCACGCGGCGTCCCTCCGACAAAACAACAACGCCGGCGGGCAGAGAATATACCTGAGAACCGATACTTGCCGACCTGTTCGCGCCCGCCAGATCATAATTGTTCACCTCGTCATAAATCCATGCCTGCGGCGAC